>Ga0209888_1000062_pt1 | contig 75101 bp, 80 predicted proteins | sample OrgsoiDNA_201059_FD_185807 | JGI IMG/M metagenome (GOLD analysis project Ga0209888, IMG submission 185807) | Permafrost soil microbial communities from the Arctic, to analyse light accelerated degradation of dissolved organic matter (DOM) -... | ecosystem: Environmental > Terrestrial > Soil >...
AGGGACTGATTGATCGTCGTATCCTTTTTCATGGACTCACCCTCGCTGTCGTTGGCTTTCTTAGACTGCCACCGTGGCGCATTGACGCCTCGGCGCGGGTGAGTCCATCCAATTACAGATTGCTCCCCACACCTGGAACTCCCCTCTGTGGTGGCTGGTACACCACATCGCGAATAGCTTCGCTCCACAGACGGCCGCCAAACATTGAACTTCCCTCACATTAACGATTGCCTTGCCCGTCACTTGCGGTAAAACTTCTTCCCCCGCCAAGGAAGGAGTTGCACCGTGAAACCCGTTGATCTAATGCGTTTGCTGGCCCTGGCCGCTATCTGGGGCGCGAGCTTTTTGTTCATGCGCATCATTGCGCCTGTGCTCGGCAGCGTGGCGACCGGCTTTTTCCGCGTTTCGATTGCCGCCGTCGGCTTGCTGGTGATCCTCTGGCTGATGCGCATCGACTGGGACTTCAAAGGCAAACTCAAGACCTGCATGCTGCTGGGCATGATCAACTCCGGCATCCCCGCGACCTTGTATTCGGTTGCCGCACAGGTGCTGCCCGCCGGTTACTCGGCAATCTTCAACGCCACCACGCCACTGATGGGCGTGCTCATCGGCGGCCTGTTCTTCAGTGAAAAGCTCACCGTCACCAAAGTCACGGGCGTATTCCTGGGCCTGTTCGGCGTCGGCATCCTGACCCGTGCAGGCCCGGTAGCATTCAATGCGGACCTGCTACTCGGCGCCGTGGCGTGCCTGCTGGCCACTACTTGCTACGGTTTTGCAGGCTTCCTGACCCGCCGCTGGCTCGACCAGCAAGGGGGCCTGGACAGCCGCCTGTCGGCACTGGGCAGCATGCTCGGCGCGACCTTGCTGTTGCTGCCATTGTTTGGCTACAGCGTGATCAGCCACCCGCCCGCGAGCTGGGGCGGCCTCAGTGTCTGGGGTTCGCTGCTGGGCCTGGGGCTGCTCTGTACCGCGTTCGCCTACATCCTGTACTTCCGCCTGATGACCAGCATCGGACCACTCAGCTCAATGAGCGTGACCTTCCTGATTCCGCCGTTCGGTGTGCTGTGGGGCGCGCTGTTTCTCGATGAGCCCCTGTCCATGGCGCACCTTTACGGCGGCCTGCTGATCGCCGTTGCCCTGTGGCTGGTACTCAAGCCTGGCGCGATCAAGGTGCCGGCACAGGCTGATCCGACCTGAATGCTGAACACTGGCCCGAGGAGCTGATACCTCGGGCCAGTTTTTTGCCTTGCGCTCAGGGAGTCAGCGAGGCTTGCGAAACACGAACACCAGACCGACGATGATCAGCAGCATGCCAAAGACGCTGAGCAGCGCCAGCCGATTACCGAAGATCAGGTAGTCCATGACCGCCGTTACCGCAGGTACCAGATAGAACAGGCTGGTGACGTTGACCAGGTTGCCCTGTGCAATCAAGCGATACAGCAGGAAGGTCGCCAATACCGAAACCACCAGCCCCATCCACAGCACAGGCACGATGAAGCCGGTACTGAGTTCGAAGTGGAACGGCTGGAAAGGCACGAACACGCTGCATAACACAGCGCCCGCCAGGTACTGCACTGGCAGCGTGCCCAGCGGATTGTTCGTGATGCGTTTCTGCATGATCGAACCGAAGGTCATGCTGGCCATCGCCAGCAGCCCAAACAGCATGCCCGCTCCCGAGCCTGCGCCCAGACCGATGCCTTGATAAACCACCAGCACCAGCCCCAACAGCCCCAGGCCCAAGCCGAACAACCGGCTCCAGGAGCGGCTGCGCTCCATCAAGACCGCCGTCAGGATCGGCTGAACGCCCATGATGGTGGCCATGACGCCGGGCGTGACTTTGAGGTCAAGCGCCAGCAGGTAAAAGATCTGGTAAGCCCCCAACAGCACCGCCCCCGTGGCCGCTGCGTACAGCATGGGTTTGCCAGCCTGGGGCAGTTTGTAGCCCAGCAGGGGAATCAGCACAGCCAATGCCACCAGCGCGAGCAGGAAACGAATCAGCAGAAAGGCAAAGGGCGACGCATGGGCCAGCCCCCATTTAGAGAAGATCGCCCCGCTACTCCAGAGCAGGACAAACAGGGTCGTGGTGGCCATGGAGGCCAGGGATTTTTTCGAGAAAATCATAGTGATGCCACCTGTAAAGCGTGCAAAAACAGACGCGGCTATAAACCGGGTGCGTTAATCATTTGCGGGGAGCAGGTATCGGCGATAAAGCCGATCAGCCCAGCACGACAACATCGGAACGTACAACGACGCTCACGACCGGAGTGCTCACAGGCGAAGGTGGTGGGTAATGAGTGATGAATACCTGCTGTTTGCCTGCGCACGGTTCTGCGACAGCGATGGCTGTTGTGCTGAACTCGTGGCGATAGCGGAAAGCAGGCATGGTGCGCGTCTTCGGCAAGTGGGGAGGCGGTATCTGGATAACACCGGGGCTGACTATAACCAGCACCCGGTGCCTTGTGCAATGCCACGGCGGGCATTATTTCATGAACCGTTCGCGGACCGGGAATCCGGGCCGCCGGAGTGATTCAACTCAACCGTTTGACATCCAGGCGGCCACACGGGGGGCCACTGAGCTGCTCGCCCGTCTTGAGGCAAAACACCGAGAAATGCAGCGGGCAGGTAATGCTCCTGCGGTTCTCGTTGATCATCCCGTGCTCCAGCCAGCCATCGCGATGAGGACAGCTATGGGGCACCTGATATTCCTCGTCCCGAACACGGACCGTGAAAAACTCTGGACGCTTGAACTCAGCAGGCTCGTTCAACACCCACCTCCTTGCTGAAATGCTTCACGCGCCGCGCCTTGGCGACGGCATCGTCGAACGCCGTGCTGGTGATCTGACGCCCCATGCAGATGCCACGCCAGGCCTTGACCGGGTCCAGGTCCCCCGTGACGTCCATTGCCTTGAGCAAGCGCTGGCCTTCGATCGCGTGGAAAACATCGATGTGCACGTGTTCGGAGTAATAGCCGTGCGCCTTTATCCCCAGACGCTCGCAAATGTCGGTGTAGCACTCGAAGAAGAACGGTACTACGGTCTCAAAATAGGTGATGACGCCTGCGAAATAGGAAGGGTCGTCAGCCCGCATGGCCAGCCAGCAAAACATGTTGGGGAAGGTGTAACCGGCGCTGGAATTGGCCTCGATGTAAAAAGGCAGGTCCAGGGGCATATCCAGTTCGCGCAGGATATCCAGGTACAGCGTGGTGTGGGAACGCTTGAGATTTCCAGAGCCAAATTCGTCAATCATCATGCGCAACATGGGCATCTGCGCCTGCAGGCTTAACCGGGGCATGAGGTGATAAAACACCTGGGCCTCGGTCAAGCCATCGAGTGCGAACTCCTGAACCAGAATCCGGAACTCATCACGGGTCATGTCCTCGGAAACGTACTGCGCGCTGGGAGGCACTTCGCTGCGGTCCAGCTCGACCAGTTCGGCCAGCATGTTGCGCAGGCCCGCCAGGTCGTGAGGCACCTGCTCGGTGAGGGATTGGGCAATCGCCGAGTCAATCCAGTCCTGCTCGAAAGCCAGTACCGGTGCCGGGATCGGCGCCAGCTTTTCGATGCAGGCGCGGTTGGCGATAAACAGTTGTTTTTGAAGGTTGTCCATCAGGCATCCCCTTCCTTTACTTGTCGGTCGCAGGCAATCACGCCACGCGCCTTGAGTTCACGTTTGATCTGCGCGTACCAATGATCATCACCCAGCGCATAGGACTCATTGAGCCGGGCGATGTGTTGGCGCAGTACCGGTTGACGGGCGATCGACGCCAGGCGACAAAGAAACGGCTCCAGGTTCGCAATCGACACGACACTGCCGTCGGACTCCAGCTCAGCCGCCAGTTCCAGTTCCCAGCCGATGAAGTAATTCACCCCATGGGCCTGCAGCACATCGACCTGGGCCTGAGTTCGCACCTGTGAAGGCGAGTCTTTCAGGCCCATGACGCGAGGCAGTTCAGCGATGGCCTTGAGCGTCTGGAAAGTCTTCTCGTTCCCGGACAGGCTGGACTCGTTGTAGATGAAGATCTCCAGGGTCGTGGCGTCGTGCACGGTTCGATAGTGCTCAATGATGTCTTGCTGGCTAATACCGGCAGTAAACGGCGATGTGAACATCACCGCCCGTGCGCCCAGTTGCTGAGCCAGCAAGGCGAACTCGAGCACCTCTTCGGTGGTACCGCGCTCGATACCGGCGATCACCTTTTTCTCTCCGGCATGGGCCAGCGTCAGCTGCAACATGCGTTGCCATTGGGCTGAGGACAGGCGCCAGCCCTCCCCTGACGTCAGGCACGGGATATATCCGTCAAGATGCGGATCGAGGCAACGCAGCAGTTGTCGCAGGCTGGCTTCACACACTTCACCGGACGCAGTCAGCGGAGTGATCAGCGGCGCCAGTACGCACTTAGCCGACATGACGGAAATCCTCGTGATCGATCACCATCGCGCGGGAAGTCTCGTAGAGGTGCTGCAGGGTTTCCGGGAAGTCAGGCGATGCACGGGAGAACTCGAAGGCTTGCAGGTAAGGCTGCAAGGCAGGCAGGCGCAGCAATTCCGGATCATGGGTATAGAGCGCCAGATCGTGCTCCAGAACCTGGGCCACCATCAGCTTCTTCTCGACACTCAAGCCTTCCAGGGCCTGCTCTGCACTGGCGCGCTGCAACACGCTCTGGCTGTAGCCTTCGCGGCGGATGGACATGTCGGTGTGCAGCACATCCATGAACGGGTAGTACACATCCTGCAGTTCACGGCTTTTGCTCCACACGATGGCGTCGCAAATGCCGATCTGCCCGAAGTTCATCAGGACCGATTGCTGGTAGAAGTGGGAGAAGAAGCCCAGGGACTTTTCCCGTACCCCGGCGTCGGCATGGTGCATGCCCATGAACACCGTGGCATCGATCATCGGCGTATTCAAATCAGCCATTGAAGTTCTCCAGTGCCAGAGCAATGGCCTGGGCCGCCAGCTCAAACTCAGCGGGTTTGCGGGCGAGTGCCAGGCGGATGTACTTCTGGCCTTTTTCCGGCTGGCTCCAGTAGAAGTACTTGCCAGGCAGCACGTACACATCCGATTCCAGCAGGTAGGCCTGCAGCTCATCGGCTGTCAGACCGTTCTGCATGATTTCGAACCAGGCCACGCTGGTGTCCACCATCGGCTCGCAGTAACGCAGCAACCCACCGTCCAGATAGTGACGGGCGACGCGCCGGTTGGTGTCGAGGATCGAACGCACGGACTCGAAATCGTCCTGGGTGCTGTCGTGGATGTATTGCGTCACGACGTTGAGCACAAACGGCGAGACGTTGAGCAGCACGCTGGTGACGATGCTGTAGATGTCGGCATTGATGTCGGTGCTGGCCATGAGCGTGGCGCACTTGGTGTCTTGCAGCGGCCAAGTCTTGCCGGTGTCTTCCATGATCAGGTACTGGGTGCCGACTTCATCGAGGATGGCGTAGGCGTCGAAACGCTTTCCGCCGTTGGCCTTGATGAAAGAAGCAAAGCAGAAATCAAGAATCAGCAGTTTGTTGTGATCACGGCAGTAGCGCGCGACTTCGACGAAGGTCTCAGGGCCTTCGGCGAACAGGCTGGTGCCGGTCGGATTGTTCGGGTCCACCAGAAAAATCGCATCGACGTTGGCCGCTGCTTTCTTGAGGTTGGCGTACACATCGGTGGGCGAGAAGAACAGGCTCTCGTCCAGCGCGGTCATCGGCACTTCCATGTGTTTCAACAGGTCATGAAGGTTATCGAAGCACGGCTCGATCAACCCGACACTCATGTCACGCTTGCGCAGGTAGGTTGCGGTGATGTGCATGGCGATGGAAGCGGCATAGACCAGATAGATGTCGTCATGACGCTTGAGGGCGTGGTGCTGGCCATGAAAGTTGAAGAAGGCCTGGATGAATTCTTGCTCGCTTTGGTATTGGGTCTGGTTCTGCGCGCGGTACCAGAGCTGCGGCAAACTTTCGACGATCCTGCGCTGGCTCTCGCTCTGGTCTTGGTGCGTATGGGCATCCGCCAGATTGAAACGAGTCTTTAGTGCACAGATCTCGTGTTGGGTAATGTCTTGGCTAGAACGGTCAGCCGCTTTGTTTTTATTCTCGGCAAACAGAGTATCCATAATGTTTTCCTGTCAGTATCAAAGTCGAAAATGGGGAAGTGACCCGCACATCGGGCTGCAACAAAGTTCCCTTGTTTCTTAAACACTGACAACTGTACCTAGGTGCAGACTTTAAACATTACGTTCATTCGTCGAGGGACCTGCACCGAGGTACAGTAGGCTTTTCAGCCTCGACAGATCATTGTCTCGCGTGTAAAACGTGCTTCGGATTTCAACACCTGATGCATCCACGGAGGGAGCAGCCCCATGAATAATTTGAACTTTTTTCACACCGCCTACGCCAACACCTCTCAAGAGTTATTGAGCCAGCTATATGGCCTTCGCAAGGAAGTCTTTTCCGATCGCTTAAACTGGAACGTCAACATTACCAACGGCTTCGAATACGATGCCTATGACAATGCACAGGCCTCTTACTTGATTGGAAGCTGGCAAGGTGTTCCACTCGCCGGCCTGCGCTTGATCAATACCCTACACCCTTACATGGTTGAAGTGCCCTTCAGGCATTTCTTTGAGTATGCCCCTCCCAAGCACGCCCTGATGGTTGAATCCAGCCGCTTTTTCGTCGACAAGACACGCTCGAGAGCACTGGGGCTGGCCCATGTGCCGCTCACTGAAATGCTCTTGTTTGCCCTGCACAACCACGCCGCACGTCAGGGACTGACCTCGGTGATCACCGTCGTCAGCCATGCCATGTCGCGTATTGTGCGCAAGGCAGGATGGGATTACGAGGTCCTGGACACAGGCAACGCCTCGCCTGGGGAAAAAGTGCTGCTGCTCGACATGACGGTCACCGCGCAGAACCACGCACAATTGCTGACCGCCATCGCCAAAAAATATCCGTCCATGGATCAACGGATACTTCAATGGCCTGCTACGGCACCTGCGCACCCACAGGTTTACACCGAGCAGGCCACCACCGCCGCGTAGCGTTAAACCATGCCCAGACTGATCGCCTTATACACGGCCTGCTTGGCGTTGCGCACGTCAAGTTTGCCCGAGATGTTGGACATGTGAAATTTCACGGTGCGTTCCGAGATGGCATAGATATCGGCGATCTCACTGGAGGCCTTGCCCATGACCACCCACTTCAGCACACCCATTTCCCTGGCCGACAACGTGCCTGCCTGGGAAGCGGGAAACAGAACGTCCAGGGGGGTGGAGTCGGTCAGGTCATCATGAAAATGGATCAGGGCCATTTGAATGTCTGCGGCACGGGAAAAGATAAGTTCTTCAACGTGCTCATCCTGCTCCGTATTGCACAGACTCAGGGCCGCGAATAACCCCTCGCCATCATGCAGCGTAAAGGTGGCACCTGATGAAATATGGTATTTCCCCGACTGCCTGAATAACTCACTTCCAGTTTTCTCCAGGGTGCAGGACAACGCCTTATTCCAGAGAAAGGGTGCAACACTGTGCAGGCCAAACTGGATGACAGGGTCAATTAAATGGTAACGAGAGCGACTGTAGCGCTGCACCCAGGATTCGGGATAGCTGGACACAATAAGCGGTTTCACCGTACGTGCTTTCGGCATCGTTAAATAAGCGTACTTTAAATCATTTATACCCCTCAGGGTGGTATCGACAGTGCTCTTGAGGCTTTTCCAGGGGGCACTTACGGTACCCGGTAAACAGTGATCGCAGGCTATTTCATCACGCATGGTTTAAATCCTTTTATTTTTATAGCGTTCCTTCCGTCACCCTCTGCCGTGAAGCAAAACGCTCTGTATTGCCCTGCATCCTGCACACGGTCGAACACACTGCACGGTGAGTCAGTATGTGTAGCGTAACTGACGGACTAATCAAGTCCGATCAACGATTACTTTGCCTGGACCGGGGTTGCAGCCGACCACCGCAACCCGGCCAACGGCCCTTTATGACAAGGCAAGCCCTCGCTGAACCGCCTCACGCGCCTCGATAATCGCCAACCATTTGCTCACATGGGTGAATTCACAGATATCCAGTTGTAATTCATCATGGGTTCTGAGCCAGGTGAACGCTGCAATGTCGGCAATGGAATACTCATGGGTGGCCAGATAACGGCTTTTAGCCAGACGTCTGTCGACCACACCGTAAAGACGCAACGCCTCTTTGCGATAGCGTGCGATGGCTTCTTCGTTACCGGTTTTGCTGCCGTGCAAAAACCACCAGAGCTGGCCCAGCATGGGACCCAGGGAGCCAATCTGGAAAAACAGCCACTGCTCCACGGCCAGTTCATCCAGTGCGGTTTTCGGTTTCAGAAAGGAAAAGCGGTTCGACAGATAACGCAGTATGGCGGCCGACTCGAAAACCGATATATCCCGCTCAGTATCGACGATGGCGGGAATCTTCCCGTTGGGGCTGATCTTCATGAAGGCCTCGGAATGCTGCTGCCCCTTTCCGAGATCAAAGTGATGCGCATCGTAAGCAATCCCGGCTTCTTCCAGGAAGATGCTGATCTTTTGTCCATTTGGCGTATTCGCCGTGTAAAAGGCGATAGGCGCTGTCCGTGACATGTCCTGACTCCATGGTTGTGTATTTGATTGCATTTGCAATGATATTAACGGGTACAGTATCGTGCAAGGCATCAAAGTAGTAGCCCCGAGGATCAGGATGAACGGTTTCAACAGCCTCGACACAAACATACAGGCAGGCACCCAGCCAGGCCCCCAAGCAGAAACCGCCGCGCAGATCTGCATGGCCAGAATCCAGCTGGATGCCGACGCGGCTCACCCACAACACACATCCCCGCTTTACGCCATTGCTGATATTACAAACCGGTTAAACAGCGACCCGGTAGCCGTCAAGCACATTTCGATTGTGCGTGCCAGCAGCCATCCCGACCTGCGCCTGCCTCCAGGGGCGGCCAGCGAAGGCCAACTGGTCAGTGCGTGGCCTTTGAAATTGAACAACTGGGCGGGAAAAAGCGAAAAGCCGCTGCTGTACCTGACCAGTACATCGACGGCCGCCGAACTGTGTGCACTGTCGATGGAGTCATCCAACCGCGGCATCCTGTGCAATGACATCGAAACGGCCAGATCACGATGGCCAAAAGGAGCACACCCCTGGCTGCCGCTGTGGCTGTCGGCCAACAGTCAGTGCCAACCGTTCGACCCGGCCAACGGCGCCGAGGCAAGGGCGATAACCCTGGCTGCGCTGGACAATCTGTATGTGCAGGGGGAATCCGGTTTTTACTACATGGCCTTGCACGATGAGCCGAATGATTTCATCGGCCCTTTGAACACTGTCGAGGCTGAGTCGGCGCTCAAGGGCATGTACCGCGTCATGACCCCGACGCTTGAGGGAGACGGCACGCGAGTCCGTTTGCTGGGCGCGGGTCGGGCGATGCAAGTCACGTTTGAGGCCGCGCGCCTGCTGAACGAACACTGGGGCATCAGCTGTGAGCTCTGGAGTTGCCCCAGCTACACGCGCCTGGCCAGGGAGGCCGACTCGGTCAATCGCTGGAACCGTCTGCATCCCGGGCATCGCAAGCGGACCTCGCACTTGCAGCAGTGCCTGGGTATCCGCGCAGCCCTGGTCGTGGCCGTGACCGGTTACCCGCAAAGTGTCGTCGATCAGATCCGCGAGCATGTGCCGGGACAGTTCATTGCCTTGGGCGCTAACTCTATCGAACCCGCCCCCTCCAGCCAGACCCAGGACCCGATTACACCACAATGGATCACTTTACTGAGCCTGATCGCCCTGGCAAAAGACGGGGAAATACCGGACAAACATGTACAACAAGCCCGACATCGTTACGGTTTGCCCTGATCGCTGGAAGAGGCGCCCGTGCCACTGTCATGCGCAGCATCAGCGGCACGTGACAGCGCATCAGCAAAGAACCGCTGCTGCTCAAGATCGAACTGCGTCAGGAACAACTCATCGACCGCGGCCTTGTAGATCTTCCACATCTGCTTGCGCAGTGCCCTGCCCTTTGGCGTGATCACCGCGACAGCACCGCGGCCGTCACTGTCGGCTCGTCGGCGTTCCACCAGCCCTTCGACCTCAAGGCGATCAACAAGACGGGTGAGGTTGTAGCGCTCGATGACCATGGCATCGGCCAGTTCGTGCATGCGCCTGGCACCATCGACGCCACTTTCCACGCCCCAGAGTGCGTCGTACCAGGCGTAGGAAGGCAGGCCAGCGCAAGCCAGCCGACGCTCGATTTCCCGGATTAGGCAACGGTGAGCGCGGACAAATCGGAACCACGTATCGGGCTCATTTGAGGCCATGTAATTACTCGAGTCGAAATTGATTTAGTTGCAATTGTAACTCGGCACGGGATAAATTCAGCCACCTAATTGCAAATGCAACTACATGATCTCAAAGGTCGGCACCTACCCGTGCCCCTTGTCAAGGCGCCGAATGATCCGGCGCTCACTGCCGCACTATCAGGAGACGACAATGGCACAACAACCAGTTTTCCTCGACGAGGATCCACAAGAAACTCGTGAATGGCTTGACTCCATTGAATCGGTAGTCAGTGCAGAAGGTCGCCCACGCGCACATTACCTGATCGATCAACTGCTGGATTTCGACGTCGCCATGCACGGCGACTTCTACGGGCGCGTCACTACCCCGTACGTGAACACCATCCCCGTCGACCGCCAGCAACCCTACCCTGGCGATCTGCAGATTGAAAAACGCATCAACGCCTCCATTCGCTGGAACGCACTGGCAATGGTCCTGCGCGCTGGCAAGCATTCGGGCGTCGGTGGTCACATTGCTTCCTATGCCTCGGCTGCCGTTCTGTACGACGTAGGTTTCGACCATTTCTTCCGCGGTCGCACCGACCAGTTCGCGGGCGACATGATCTATATTCAGGGCCACTCGTCGCCGGGCATTTACGGTCGCGCCTTTCTCGAAGGTCGTCTGAGCGAAGAGCAACTGGACAACTTCCGCCGCGAAACCGACCGCGACGGTGTTTCCTCGTACCCGCACCCACGCCTGATGCCGGACTTCTGGCAGTTCCCTACCGTTTCCATGGGCCTGGGCCCCATCACCGCCGCCTATCAGGCGCGCTTCATGCGCTACCTGGAAAACCGTGGCCTGAAAGAACACCAGGACCGCAAGGTCTGGGCATTCCTCGGTGATGGCGAAATGGACCAGCCGGAATCGCAAGCCGCGATTGCCCTGGCTGGACGCGAAAAACTCGACAACATCATCTTTGTCGTCAACTGCAACCTGCAGCGTCTCGACGGCCCTGTGCGTGGCAACGCCAAAGTGATTCAGGAATTCGAAAGCCTGTATCGCGCCGCTGGCTGGAACGTGATCAAGGTCATCTGGGGCGCTGGCTGGGACGCGCTGCTGGAAAAAGACAAGAGCGGTCTGCTGCGCCAACGCATGATGGAATGCGTGGACGGCGAGTATCAGAACTACAAGTCTCAGAACGGCGCCTATGTGCGCGAGCACTTCTTCGGTAAATACCCGGAGCTGCTGGAACTGGTCAGCCACCTGAGCGACGACGAAATCTGGAAGCTCTCGCGCGGCGGCCACGACCCGGAAAAAGTCTACAACGCCTATGCCGCCGCCATGCGCCACAAGGGCGGGCCGACCGTCATCCTGGCCAAGACCGTCAAAGGTTTCGGCATGGGCGAGGCTGGCGAAGGCCAGAACATCAACCACCAGCTCAAGAAGCTGGGCGACGCAGCCGTGCGGGCCTTCCGAGACCGTTTCTCGCTGGACATCAGCGACGAACAACTCAACGAACTGCCGTACATCAAACTGGCCCCCGACAGCGCTGAAGGCCTGTACCTCAAGGCACGCCGGGCACAGTTGGGCGGCTTCCTGCCTGCGCGTTTCAGTGACGCGGCAACCCTGCAGATCCCGGCGCTGTCGGTACTCGACACCCAGCTTAAAAGCACGGGCGACCGGGCGATTTCCACGACCATGGCCTTCGTCCGGATCCTGGGCACCCTGCTCAAGGACCCGAACATCGGCAAGGTGATCGTGCCCATCGTTCCTGATGAATCGCGCACCTTCGGCATGGAGAGCCTGTTCCGTCAGATCGGTATTCACTCCCACGTAGGCCAGCTCTATACCCCGCAAGACGCCGGGCAATTGAGCTACTACAAAGAGAGCAAAGACGGTCAGATCATGCAGGAAGGCCTGAACGAGTCCGGCGCGATTTCCTCCTGGATCGCGGCCAGTACGTCGTACGCCAACCATAACGTGATGACAATTCCGTTCTACATCTTCTATTCGATGTTCGGCTTCCAGCGGATCGGCGACCTGGCCTGGGCCGCTGCCGATGCCAGGGCTCGCGGGTTCCTGCTGGGCGCAACCTCGGGCCGGACCACGCTGATGGGCGAAGGCTTGCAACACGACGACGGCCACAGCCATGTCATGTCATCGACCATCCCGTCGTGCGTGTCCTATGACCCGACGTTTGCCTATGAACTGGCGGTGATCATCCAGGACGGCATGCGCCGCATGTACGTCGATAACGAAGACATCTACTACTACATCACCCTGCTCAACGAGAACTACGCACAGCCAGAACTGCCCGAAGGCGCCGAAGCCGGCATCCTCCAGGGCATGTACAAACTGCCGGACAACGGCGTGGTCAACGCTGGCAAGCACGTGCAGTTGATGGGCTGTGGTTCGATCCTTCGGGAAGTGATCGAGGCAGGCAAACTGCTCAAGGACGACTTTGGCATCAGCAGTGAAGTCTGGAGTGTCACCAGCCTGACCGAGCTGCGCCGCGAAGGCCACGCAACCGAGCGCTGGAACATGCTGCATCCTGAAGACGAACCGCGAGTCAGCTATGTAGAAGGCTGCCTGCAGGACAAGCAGGGCCCAGTCGTGGTGGCGACCGACTACATGAAGATCTTTGCCGACCAGATCCGTCAATTCGTACCCAAGCGCCGCTTTGTGGCCTTGGGTACCGACGGTTTCGGTCAGTCGGATACCCGTGAATCGTTGCGTCACTTTTTCGAAGTAGACCGCTACTTCGTTGCCGTGGCAGCGCTCAAGGCACTGGCTGACGAAGGCCAGATCGAACGCAAGGTTGTGGCTCAGGCCATCGCCAAATACGGCATCAACCCGGAAAAAAAGGATCCGGTAAAAGTCTGACCTGCCCAAGCATTAAAAAACGGGTGTCGATCCTATCGACACCCGTTTTTTTATGCCTTGAACACGCGCAGTTGAATTAGCCGAACAACCAGCGCCACAGTAGCACCAGCACAATCACCGCCAGGACCGGCCGCAGGACGCGATAAGCCTTGGGGTTGGCGCGCTTGAACTTCTTGACCTGACCACTGAAACCGTCGCTGAAGCGCTTGCTGAACGCATACGCCTGGTTGATCCCGCCCACGCGTTCGTCATCGACGTTCTGCGGCGCGGTGGCACGACCCAGCCAGCCGCTGACCGAGCGGTTGATGCGGGTCATGATGCGGTTGCTCAACGGACGCTCGATATCACAGAACAGAATCACCCGGGTCTGATCGGTTTCGTTCTTGACCCAATGCACGTAGGTCTCGTCGAACATCACGTCCTGGCCGTCGCGCCAGGCGTAGACCTGACCATCGACATAAATGCGGCAGTCATCGGAGTTCGGCGTGGTCAGCCCCAGGTGATAACGCAGAGAGCCGGCAAAGGGGTCGCGGTGCGGGTTGAGGTGGCTGTCACCCGGCAACAGGGCAAACATCGCGCCCTTGACGTTGGGGATGCTGTTGACCAGTTCGACGGTCTTGGGGCACAGCAGCTCGGCTGAAGGCAAGGCCTTGTCGTACCACTTGAGGTAGAAACGCTTCCAGCCTTTCTTGAAGAACGAACCGAAACCTGCATCGTTGTTCTTTTCGGCAGCGCGAATGTAACCCTCATCGAACAGATGCATGGCTTCGTCGCGGATGGTCTGCCAGTTGTCCTTGAGCACGTCCAGTTCCGGGAACTTGCTGCGGTCCAGATAAGGCTTGGACGGCACACTGGAGAACAGGTACATCAAGGCGTTATAAGGGGCAAACAGCGCCGAGTGGTTCACGAACTGACGCAGCAGTGGCAATCGCGCCTTGCCGCGCAAATGCACATAAAGCGTGCTTGCCAGAAAAAGCGTCAGGATCGACACCTTGGCAGCAAAAGAAAAAGTCATGAAGCTCTCCTTGGTTGCAGCCGGCCATCATAACCACTCGCTGGCCGGGTAAAAAGCGAACAGGCAGCAAAGATACGCTTACTGCTGCAATTCCTGCTCGGTAAACAGATCGCTGAACAACATGCTCGACAGGTAACGCTCGCCCGAGTCCGGCAGGATCACCACGATGGTCTTGCCTTGCATCTCTGGCGTTTCAGCCATCCGCACCGCCGCCGCCATGGCCGCACCGCAGGAAATCCCGCACAGGATGCCTTCTTCGCGCATCAGGCGCAGGGCCATAGCCTTGGCTTCGTCCTCACTGACCAGCTCGACCCGGTCAACAATCGACAGGTCCAGGTTCCTGGGGATGAAACCGGCGCCAATGCCCTGGATCTTGTGCGGGCTTGGGGTGATTTCTTCACCCGCCAGACGCTGGGTAATGATCGGTGAACTCATGGGCTCAACCGCAACCGACAGAATCGGCTTGCCTGCGGTGTGCTTGATGTAGCGCGACACGCCGGTGATCGTGCCGCCAGTGCCAACACCTGCCACCAGCACGTCGACCGCACCATCGGTGTCATTCCAGATTTCCGGACCGGTGGTCTTTTCGTGAATGGCCGGGTTGGACGGGTTATCAAACTGGGCAGGCATGAAGTATTTGGCGGGATCGCTGGCCACCAGGGCTTCGGCCTCGGCAATGGCGCCTTTCATACCCTTGGCAGGCTCGGTCAGTATCAACTCTGCACCCAGGGCCTTGAGTACCTTGCGTCGCTCAATGCTCATGGACGCCGGCATGGTCAGAACCAGCTTGTAGCCACGGGCGGCGGCTACATACGCCAGGCCAATGCCGGTATTGCCCGAGGTCGGCTCGACGATGGTCATGCCCGACTTGAGTTTGCCGCTGCTTTCAGCGTCCCAGATCATGCTGGCGCCAATGCGGCATTTGACGGAGTAACCCGGGTTACGCCCTTCGATCTTCGCCAGGATGGTGACGCCACGCGGCGCAATACGGTTGATCTGCACCAGCGGTGTATTGCCGATGGAATGGGCGTTGTCAGCGTAGATCCGGCTCATGACGGTGTCCTGTGCAGTGTCGTGAAAAGAGCAAAGCCTATGCCCACTACCGATGGGCGTCCAGTTGAAGCGAACGGATCCGTGCCATCACAGTCAACAGCTCTATGGAACCCCGAGACCGCCGCCATGAAACGTCGCTATAGCTGGCCATTGTGGACCGTTGCCGGAATCATTGTTGTCTTGATTGCCCTGCATATCGCCCTGCCCTACGTCGTACGTAATTACCTGAACGACAAGCTCGCCGACATGGGGGATTACCGAGGGCACGTTACCGATGTAGACCTGGCCCTGTGGCGCGGTGCCTACGTCATCAACGGCCTGAACATCGTCAAGGTTGATGGCAAGGTGCCTGTACCTTTCGTCAATGTGCCGGTGATCGATCTGGCAGTGAGCTGGCATTCATTGTGGTACGACCATGCCGTAGTGGCGACGGTTGCATTTAATAGCCCGGAGCTTAACTTCGTCGACGGCGGCGCCAACAAACAGGCGTCCCAGACCGGTCAGGGCACCGACTGGCGCGCCCAGTTGAACAAGCTGCTGCCCATCACCCTCGACGAAGTGAGGATCAACAACGGCAAGATCACGTTCAACAACTTCAGCACCACGCCGAAAGTGAAGATTGAGGCCGACAAGGTCAACGCCAGCATCTATAACCTGACCAACGTCGCAGACACCCAGGGCAAGCGCGAAGCGCGCTTCGAAGGCAAGGCCCTGCTGCTGGGCAATGCGAACCTGGAGACCTCGGCCACGTTCGATCCTTTCAGCAACTTCGAGAACTTCAATTTCCGCCTGCGCAGTACCGGTATCGAACTCAAGCGCCTCAACGACTTCGCCTCCGCCTATGGCAAGTTCGACTTCAACGCAGGCAGCGGCGACCTGGTGATCGAAGCCCAGGCCAACAAGGGCCAGCTCAGCGGTTACATCAAGCCACTGCTACGCAATGTGGAAGTCTTCAATTGGCAGCAGGACGTGGAGAACAAAAACAAAAGCTTCTTCCGCTCGATCTGGGAAGCGGTGGTGGGCACGGGTGAAACCGTCCTCAAGAACCAGAGCAAAAACCAGTTCGCTACCCGTGTTGACCTGAGCGGCAGTGTGCACAAACAAGACATCAGCGGCTTCCAGGCGTTTCTGGAGATCCTGCGCAATGCGTTTATCCAGGCGTTCAGTACGCGGTATGACAAGGATGCCTAACGTGGTTCAGGCTTGCTGGCGGCCTGGGGTTTCACTTGAACGGAGTAGCTGCCGGATTCTTCTGCAGCACGGAGCTGTTCGTTGGCCTGATGTTGCAATGCATCCCAGCCAAGGCACGCAAGGGCCAGGGTACGCGGAGCCGATTCACGCCCATTGCTGTAACGCGTAATGCTGCGGGTGCTGACGCCCAATGCTTCGGCGGCCATGGCCAACGGCAAGCCAGTGCGAGCCCGCCAGCTGATGAAGATACGGGTATTTTCATCGGTAGCGGCCTGGGCCTGCGCATCCAGGAACAGCGTGTCGGCACCGATCTGGATATCCAGCTCAGGCCATTCAACTGTCCACCCGTCATCACCGAGCTGCGCCTGGGCAAAGGCTTCGGCGTTTTGCAGTGGATGCAGACCGGGGAACGCTTGAAGGTCGTCGCTCAGGTCCAGCACAAATTGCTGTTCATTTATGAATGTGAGGGCCAGCTTGCTATTGGCCAATGCCTGCACAGCCTGCAGGCGGGGGCGTTTCATGGATGCCATCGCTTCCACTCCTCCATCAGTTGTTCACGGTTAGCCCGTATCCATTCGAGCGCCTCTTCAAGCACAGCGGCCGGCGCATGGCCACGCATGGGTTCCACCCATTGCAAACAGATCAGTACATCCACCCCCGCCTCCCGTCAGGTGTACGTGGGGCGGCAAATGATCTTTTTCTCGCAACTGGATTTTGTATTTATCGCGAAATCGGTGTTTGGTTGACATGACGGCAAGGTATCGCCATTTTGGCTATACCTCAAGTAGCGTTACATTTTTGTCCGCGTCAAAATGTGACGGAGCATTCAGAGACTGAATGCCGCGTCTGCGTTCACAGTCGGCCGAGGCCCGCGTTATAGTCGGCACATTGTTGCGCCCGGGATTCAGGGCGCCTGACCTATTTGCAGCGCCCGACTCAACGATCAGGGTGCAGTGTTCAAGGAGATTACGATGAAGTTCGAAGGCACCCAGGCATACGTCGCCACTGACGACCTGAAGCTGGCCGTCAACGCCGCCATCACGCTGGAGCGCCCCCTGCTGGTCAAGGGCGAGCCGGGCACTGGCAAGACCATGCTGGCCGAGCAACTGGCCGAGTCCTTCGGCGCCAGGCTGATCACCTGGCACATCAAGTCGACCACCAAGGCTCATCAGGGGCTGTACGAATACGACGCCGTCAGCCGTCTGCGCGACTCGCAGCTGGGTGTCGATAAAGTCCACGACGTGCGCAATTACCTGAAGAAAGGCAAGCTCTGGGAAGCCTTCGAAGCCGAAGAACGGGTGATTCTGCTGATCGACGAAATCGACAAGGCTGACATCGAGTTCCCCAACGACCTGCTGCAAGAACTCGACAAGATGGAGTTCTACGTTTACGAGATCGACGAGACGATCAAGGCCAAAATCCGCCCGATCATCATCATTACCTCCAACAACGAAAAAGAGCTGCCGGATGCGTTCCTGCGCCGTTGCTTCTTCCACTACATCGCCTTCCCGGATCGCGCCACGCTGCAGAAGATCGTCGATGTGCATTACCCCGACATCAAGAAGGACCTGGTCAGCGAGGCGCTGGACGTGTTCTTCGATGTGCGCAAAGTCCCGGGGCTGAAGAAGAAGCCGTCGACTTCCGAACTGGTGGACTGGCTCAAGTTGCTGATGGCCGACAACATCGGTGAGGCCGTGCTGCGCGAGCGCGATCCGACCAAGGCCATCCCGCCGCTGGCCGGTGCCCTGGTCAAGAACGAACAGGACGTGCAATTGCTTGAGCGTCTGGCGTTCATGAGCCGTCGCGGCAACCGCTGATTTTCCGGAGGGACGACAGCCATGCTGCTCAACCTGTTCAACGAAATGCGCGCAGCCAAGGTGCCGGTCTCGGTGCGCGAGCTGCTGGACCTCATCAATGCGTTGAAACAACGCGTCGTGTTTGCCGACATGGACGAGTTCTATTTCCTGGCCCGCACGATCCTGGTCAAGGACGAGCGCCATTTCGACAAGTTCGACCGAGCGTTCGGTGCCTACTTCAACGGCCTGGAAAAGCTCGATGACCACCTGCAGGCGCTGATCCCCGAAGACTGGCTGCGCAAGGAGTTCGAGCGCTCGCTGACCGACGAGGAACGCGCACAGATCCAGTCACTGGGCGGCCTGGACAAGCTGATCGAAGAATTCAAGAAACGCCTGGAAGAACAGAAGGAACGCCACGCCGGTGGCAATAAATGGATCGGCACCGGCGGCACCAGCCCGTTCGGCTCCGGCGGCTACAACCCGGAAGGCATTCGCGTGGGTGACGCAGGTGAGCGCAAGGGCAAGGCGGTCAAAGTCTGGGACCAGCGCGAATACAAGAACCTGGACGATCAGGTGGAACTGGGCACCCGCAACATCAAGATTGCCCTGCGTCGGCTGCGCAAGTTTGCCCGTCAGGGGGCTGCCGAAGAACTCGACATCGACGGCACCATCGACCACACCGCCCGTGACGCCGGCCTGCTGAACATCCAGATGCGCCCGGAACGACGCAACACCATCAAGCTGTTGCTGCTGTTCGACATAGGCGGCTCGATGGATGCCCACATCAAGATCTGCGAAGAACTGTTCTCGGCCTGCAAGACCGAGTTCAAGCACATGGAGTATTTCTACTTCCATAACTTCATTTATGAGTCCGTTTGGAAGAACAACCTGCGCCGTGGCTCCGAGCGTTTCTCGACCCAGGATCTACTACACAAGTACGGCGCCGACTACAAAGTGATCTTCATCGGCGACGCCGCCATGGCGCCCTACGAAATCACCCAGGCCGGTGGCAGCGTCGAGCACTGGAACGAAGAACCCGGCTACCTGTGGATGCAGCGCTTCACCGCCAAGTTCAAGAAACTGGTCTGGATCAACCCCTACCCCAAGGATGCCTGGGGATACACTAGCTCGACCAACATCGTGCGGGACTTGATCGAAGACCAGATGTACCCCCTGACCTTGCGCGGGCTGGAAGAAGGGATGCGTTATCTGGCCAAGTAGATGAACAAAAACCTGTGGGAGCGCCCGGGGGGGCGATCTTCGCTGACTGTGCGGGCCTCTTCGCGGGCAAGCCTCGCTCCAACAGGAAATCCGCTTCCACAGATTACCCCAAACATAACACCCTCTTTGTGCACTCCCCTTTTAGGTGTTGACAACACCGTTAAACATTGATTACGTCAAGTTGGCAGTGGATAAACCACTGCCATTACTTCCGTTAAAAACACGGACTTAAATCGATATAAACAGGATAACGCCGTCCTGCGAGTGCGCTTGCATATTGCACGACAGCGGCTGTTCAGAATAAAGGGAATTTACCATGCTAATTTCAAACAAAAACAATATCGTTGCGCTCATGGCGTTAGCAGTTTCAATGACAAGTATGACTCCCGGTGCGGTAAACGCGATGGGATTCTTTGATCCAGACGCGCAGGAAATGGCTACGTCTGCAAAGATGACTACGCTGGAGCAGGAAACACCTGCCGCCCCTGTCACTGCGCAAGCAATAGAATTACCTGACAAACTCAACACGCTCGTCGGCAGCCTGGAGAATGAACAGGATGTGAAGATTTATAGCTTTAAGGTGGTGCGCGTGCAACGGGTGGTGGTTCATGATACTAACTGGAAGTTGGGTCACCGCCCATGGCTATTCGAGGTTAACGTAAACAACGGATGGAAGCCCATCCACCTTAAAGAACCTGTAGCCATAACAGACATACCGCCTGGCCAGGCGGTGCAATTGAAGGTATCAAACAACCCAATGTACGCCTTTAACAAAGGTGAACCATACACTATTGACTTCGGATCCGAGCCGCACAGACTTGATTACACAGTCAGCGGAGATGCGCCTCAGATACCGATTGGCTATGCCTATACCCGCGCTTACAAATTTATCAATTGGTCTGTTCAGTTAAATGATTCCACGGGGTATCCGCTTGAAGGGGGTACGGTGATTATTGAATTCACTCCAAGTAATGGAACACAAGTGTTTTTCCACAAACATAAATTGGTAACCGATCAATCGGGTCGCGCAACAGGAACCATTCCGCTTGGCTCATGCTACGGTACACAGACAAAGAAACACACTGAGTACAGCGGCAAGTATCTCTATAGGTGGGAGGTTTCGTACAACAGCGGGATCTGGACTCTGTATCCACGCGCCAAGGAAAATGCGGAAATCGAAAGCAAACGCGGCCACCAATTGAGTTATGCACACATTTGTGACCAACGGATGATCAGATAAGCATTGCTCAGCCCAGCAGTTGCCAGGCTGGGCTGAGCGACCTTACCCCATTCATTCCTCCAGAAGTCCTAGCAAGTTCTGGTGATGATCAAGCATCAGCTTTCGAAAGTCTCCCGCCCCATTAAACCATCCGTTCAGTGTCGCCTCCTCCTCTGCACTCAAAGCACCGGGCTGCGCAAATACCTTGATGTTAAGTTGGTCATCCACATCCACACCCGACATTTTATCGCAGAGGCCAGGACAACTAGCATCCATTTCACCCTTCATTACCTTGAATTTTTCTTGCAGTGCGGCTAACGAAGCATCTTCCCGCCTTTGCATATCGAGTCGAAATTTTTCGTATGACTGCCGATCATTCATCCCCCCTTTTGAATAGGACATCCCTGGAATGTTTATCGGTGGCAAGGACACATACAATTCAGACTCGTCAAAGGGCGGATCCTCGGGCCTACTGATAATGTATTCACATTCTTTAGCGAGATCATTATCTATAACTCCCGCTTTTTTATACTTTTCATAAGCAACTTCTATTGCCTGCCTATACGTATGACTTAAATCAACTCGCACACCCAGCTTTGCCATGTCCATACCGACTCCTTCATTATCAACACGTGACAACTCGGTTAGCGGCAGCATCAGAAAAATCCGGACCTAACAATAGTGAAAGTTTTTTCCTGGAAAACCGTACGAAGCAACCTACACCACAATAATTCGCCACTGTAGGAGCGGACTTGTCCGCGAAGGCGTTACCACCGGCGATATCTCCCGCGCCTGAAACATCGCTTCGCGGACAAGTCCGCTCCTACATTTACTGAGTTCACTGGACGACAAGGGATGTTTTACACCGTTTGAAGAACCCGCAAATAATCCATCTGCCGTTGATGCGCAACTGTCTGCATGACCGGTTTCAAACGCAGGGTACTGCCCGGCAATCGTTGCGCCAGGCGCGCCAGTGACAAAGGTGTCAGGGCGCCCAGTCGGGGATAACCGCCGATGGTCTGTCGGTCGTTGAGCAGGACGATGGGTTGGCCATCCGGTGGCACTTGAATCGCGCCCAGGGGGATGCCTTCGGAGATCATCGGTTGGCCCTGGTAAACCAGTTCGGGGCCGAGCAGGCGTATGCCCATGCGGTCGGCGCGGCTGTCGAGGGTCCATTCGCTGTTGAAGGCGTCGAACAGGCTTGAGCCACTGAATTGGCCGATTTGCGCACCCAACACTACGTCCAGTGGCGAATTGTCTTCAAGGTCGGGAATCTGCCGGTCTTGCAGGGCATGCAACAGGAACGACGAGCCCGGATAACTCAACCTGTCCCCCTTGGCCAGGGCCTTACCCATACCATCGAGGCCACCCAGTTCTTCGCGGCCAACGCTGGCGCAACTGCCCAGCACCTGCGGCGCGTCGAACCCGCCGGGGGCTGCCAGGTAAGCACGTGCGCCCAATACCGGTTGCGAGAACGTCAGGCGCTCGCCCTTGCGGATGAAGAAACTGCGCCAGGGTGCCAGTGGCCGTTCCCCCAGCATTGCACCCAGGTCCGCACCTGCCAGTGACAGGCAGCAGTCCTGCTCGGCCAGCAGGCTCAAACCGCCCAGGGTGATTTCGATGACTGCCGCGTCCAGCGCGTTGCCCAGCAGCTTGTTGGCCCAGGACATGGACACCCAGTCGGCAGCGCCGCCCTGAGTGACACCCAGATGGCGAACGCCAAAGCGGCCTGCGTCCTGCAGCAGGCACAGGGGTGTACTGGCTTCGATCGTCAAGGCACCCACGGTTTTAAACTCACTCACAGTTGCACCCCCAGCGGCGTGTCATCGCCACCCAGGCGTACGAATTCGGCATGGTCGACGGCAGCGAAGCGCACGCTGTCCCCCGGCTGCATCAGGCTGTAACCGTCGCGCAGACGGTCAAACAATTTGCTAGGGGTACGACCGATCAGGTTCCAGCCTCCCGGCGACACCACGGGATAGGCCGCGGTCTGGCGCTCGGCGATGCCAACACTGCCTGCGGCCACTCGCTTGCGCGGTGTGTTCAGGCGAGGTGAGGCGAGGATTTCTTCCACCAGCCCCATGAAGGCAAAGCCGGGCGCGAAACCAAGGGCGAAGACCTGATATTCACGCTCGCTGTGGCGCCGGATAACCTCGCTGACCGCCAGCCCGCTGCGCTGGGACACCAGGGTCAATTCCGGGCCGACGCTCAGGTCGTACCAGACCGGCAATACATGTTGCTGGCCTCGTGCTTGCGGATCAGGCGCAAGGTCGGTGAAGGCCAGGTCGATCAACTCTCGGGCCTGGGACGGGCTTAACGCCAGCAAATCGTAATGCACCATCAAGGTGGTGTAGGACGGCACCAGATCCACCAAATGAGCGCCAAAACACTCACGCAGGCGGGCACTGGCGGCGAGCATCCATGGCATGTTGGCTTCGTCGATGACGTCAAACAGACGCACCATCAGGCAATCGATGGCCACTACTTCAATCCGCAGCTTCATGACCGGGACTGCTCACCCAGTGCCTGACGAATACGCTGCACCGCAGCAATCGAACTGGCGTTGTCACCATGGACACACAGGGTATCGGCCGCCAGATGCAGCTCACTGCCATCGCTGGCGAGCAAGGGTTCGCGGCGAGAGAGGGTCATGGCCTGGGCGATGATGGTTTCTGCATCGTGGTGCACGGCACCCGGCAGTTGTCGGGAAACCAGCCGCCCGGCACTGTCGTAGGCGCGGTCAGCGAAGGCTTCGAACCACAGGGTCACGCCAAACTCGTCGCCCAATGCCTGGGCCGCGCTGTTGTCGCGCATGGCCAGCAGCATCAACGGCAACGAAGCGTCGTAACGGGCGATGCCCTCGATCACGGCGCGCAACTGAGTCGGGTTGGCCATCATGTCGTTGTACATCGCGCCATGGGGTTTGACGTAACAAACCTTGCTGCCCTGGGCGCGGCAGATGCCGTCCAGTGCGCCGATCTGATAGTGCAACAGATCGTGGATCTCTTGAGGCGTGCAGGCCATGGAGCGACGTCCGAAACCCACCAGGTCCGGGTACGCCGGATGAGCCCCGATCATCACATCGTGAGACAGGGCCAGGCTGACCGTCTTGCGCATCACGCTCGGATCCCCGGCGTGAAAGCCACAGGCCACGTTGGCGCAATCGATAAACGGCATCACCTCGGCATCCAGACCCATGGTCCAGGCACCGTAGCTCTCGCCGATATCGCAGTTCAATAACAGCTGGCCCATGGGCGGGTCTCCTCTTGTACTTGGAAGTTTATGATGCGCATTTTTGAAGGTTAGCGGGCGCGGCGTCCAACTAATTAAAGCGAGTGAGAGAGATAAGAAAAAGTGATGGGCGGTGGCTGTGCAGGTGATTCTATTTTTGGCGGCATTCTATGGGGGCGAACAGATTCGCTCCCACAGGCTATGCGTAAACCTCAATACCGCTCGCGATTGAGCACCGGCTTGCGGCGTCCGCCATTGATCACCCAACCGATCAGCAGCAGGAAGCTCTCGATCACCAACGCCAGCACCAGCGCACAGACAATGCCCCAGGCGATGACTTCAGGCGCCAGCAGCACTTGCCAGGTGTAGCTGTTGAACGTCTCGCGACGGATGTCAGCGTCTGCGGCCGTCGCCACATGCCAGGCCTTGGCGTACCACGGGCCTTGCAGGGCCAGCCACTCGCGGTCGAGCATCTGGCTGCGGGTCAGCAGGTTATTGACGCTGTCGGCATCGCTGCGAAATACCGGGTCATTGCTGTCGCGGTAATGCTGGACCAACGCTTTCAGGTCACCCTGAAAAAAACGTTGCGCCGTGTCGTTGTAACCCTTGAGGCCTTGCTGCGCTTCGATCAGGTGCGCCTCGACGCGCTTGCTGTAGTCGCTGATAAAGCCGGGGATCTGCACGCCAAACAACAGGCCCGCGGAAAACAGCACCAATCGCAAATAGCTTCGCAGCATGTAGATCCCTCTCTGTCAGGCCTGGCCCTGGGCGATACATTCGCCGCGACGCCACAGGCTCCATTGCCCGGGTTCGTAGCGTTGCCAGGTTTCGTTTTCGGTCAACGGTTCGGTGGCGATGACCGTCACCACATCGTTTGGCGTGGTTTCGGCCTGGAAATCGACGATCACATCGACATCCTTCAAGCGCGCCGGGCCAAACGGCGCACGACGGGTAATCTGTGCAAGCTTCGTTGTGCAGAAACAGAACAGCCAGTCGCCGTCGCTCAGCAGGCAATTAAATACACCTTTGCTGCGGTACTCAGTACAGGCTTCGACCAGCGAGGGCGCCAACTGTTCGATGTCCACAGGCTCAGGAAACGCCTCACGAACGCGGTTGAGCAGGTCGCAAAACGCAGCCTCGCTGTCGGTATCACCCACAGGCCGATAGAACGTGGCGCGGGGAGCGAAATCCGCCAACTGGCCGTTATGGGCGAAACACCAGTTACGCCCCCACAGTTCACGGACGAACGGGTGGGTATTGGACAGGCAGACCTTGCCGACGTTGGCCTGACGGATGTGACCAATCACCACTTCGCTTTTGATGGGATAACGCTGCACCAGTTGCGCGACTTCCGACTCGCTGCTGGCGGCCGGGTCCTGGAACAGGCGTAGCCCACGGCCTTCATAAAAGGCGATGCCCCAACCGTCACGATGCGGGCCCGTGCGGCCACCCCGTTGCATCAGCCCGGTAAAGCTGAAAACGATATCGGTCGGTACGTTGGCACTCATGCCCAGTAATTCACACATGTTCGAAATCTCGCTTCAGTACGTTCAGCGGCGCGAAGGTCCGGCGCTGCGATCACGCGCCCTACCAAAGGGCGCGTTTGCCAACGAAGCGGAAGAACTACAGGCGCGGTTCAACCCGTGAACGGCTGCTGACGCTGGGAGGAGGTGGAGGTGACTTGCGGCCGTAACGATCCTTGTCATCAGGGAAAGGCTCATCAGCTTCATCGGCAGGCACCGGCGCAGCGGCCACGGCTTGCGGATGACGGGCTCTCCAGCTTTTCTGGATGGGCCAGCGAATCAGCACGAACAGGATGTAGACGCCCAGGGAAATCATGCCATACATGACCAGGTCGGACGCCGCACGCCAGACATTGCTGCCCACCTTGAAGGCCAGGTCCAGGGCGGAAATGGCCAGTGCCGGGGCGAACTTTTCCTTCACCGGGTCGATAATTGTCGGCGTGAACAGCAAGACGGCGCCGATCACCCACAGTGGCTCGCGCAGATAGCGCCACATCCAGCCGGTCAGCTTGAACCACACCAACAGACAACCCAACGCAGCGAATGCGTAGAGGCCCCATGCGATCAGATAGTCGTTCTCGGTCATGACGTCCGTGGTAAGGCAGGTAAAGAGGCGCTTATGATAACGGCTTTTCGTTAGTCAGGCTTCCCCGGCTTCAGTAATCGGTGCAGCAGACCACTTGCCGACAGCTTCGAAGCGATCCGCCACTGCCTGTCCGTGGCCCATTTTTCAGTGTGAGAGCCCCATGCCACCATCTGCCATCAATTCCACCAGCGCCCCGATCGCCCGCAAGGCTGACGGCTCCGATCCCTACGCATGGCTGCAAAACCGCGACGCCGATGAAGTGCTCGACTACCTCAAGGCCGAGAACGACTACCAGCACCAGCAACTGGCCGATCAGGACGCACTGCGCGAAAGCCTGTTCCAGGAAATCAAGGGCCGCATCCTCGAAACCGATCTGTCGCTGCCCTCGCCCTGGGGCCCTTACCTGTATTACACCCGCACCACGGTCGGCGATGAATACGCCCGGCACTACCGCTGCCCGCGCCCGGCGGACGACTCGCAAACCGTGGACGAAAGCCGCGAGGAGCTGCTGCTGGACCCCAATGTGCTGGCCGAAGGCGGCTTTTTCTCCCTGGGCGCATTCAGCATCAGCCCTGACCACCAGCGTCTGGCCTACAGCCTGGATACCAGCGGCGAAGAGGTGTACCAGCTTTACGTCAAGGAACTGAGCACAGGGCACGTCAGCAACCTGCCCTTCGAAGACTGCGACGGCAGCATGACCTGGGCCAACGACAGCCAGACCTTGTTTTTCGGCGAACTGGACGAAACCCATCGCCCGCACAAACTCTATCGCCACCACTTGGGTAACGACTCCGCAGATCTGGTGTTCAACGAGCCTGACGGGCGGTTCTTCCTCAATTGCTACCGCAGCAGCTCGGAACGCCAACTGGTGATCCTGCTCAACAGCAAGACCACCTGCGAAGCCTGGGTGCTGAATGCCGATCGCCCCGACGAAGCGTTCGTGTGCCTGGCGCCAAGGGTTGAAGGCCACGAGTACTTCCCGGACCACGGGCTGGTGGACGGCGTCTGGAACTGGCTGATTCGCAGTAACCAGAGCGGCATCAACTTCGCCCTGTACCAGGCCGCCGAGAAAGCCCACGGCGTACCGACCCGGGAGGAGTGGCAAACCCTGATCCCGCACAGCGACTCGGTGATGCTCGAAGGTGTGAGCCTGAATGCCAAGGGCCTGAGTTTGAGCCTGCGCGAAGGCGGCCTGCCCATCATCGAAGTTCGCCCTCAAGGCCTTGCGCCCTATCGCGTGCAACTGCCCGATGCGGCCTACAGCCTTTATGTGCAGGACAGCCTGGAATTCGACAGCGACAAGATCCGCCTGCGTTATCAGTCCTTGAATCGTCCACCTCAGGTGCGTCAACTGACCTTGGCCACCGGCGAGCAAGTGGTCCTGAAAGAAACGCCGGTACTGGGTGAGTTCGATGCAGACGCCTACGTCAGCCAACGTCTGTGGGCAACAGCGGCAGACGGGACTCAGGTGCCGATCAGCCTGGTGGTAAAACGTGAACTGCTGGGGCAATCAACGCCCTTGTACCTGTATGGCTACGGCGCTTACGGGGAAAGCCTGGATCCGTGGTTCTCCCACTCACGCCTGAGCCTGCTGGATCGCGGTGTGGCATTTGCTATCGCCCACGTGCGCGGCGGTGGCGAACTGGGTGAAGCCTGGTATCGCAACGGCAAGCAGGAAAACAAGCAAAACACCTTCAGCGACTTCATCGCCTGCGCCGAGCATTTGATTGCTACCGGCCTGACCAGCGCGGAACAACTGGTGATCAGCGGCGGCAGTGCCGGTGGCCTGTTGATCGGCGCGGTGCTCAATCAGCGCCCGGAGTTGTTCAAGGCGGCCATTGCCGAAGTGCCCTTCGTCGACGTACTGAACACCATGCTCGACCCCGACCTGCCCCTGACCGTCACCGAATACGACGAATGGGGCAACCCGCAGGAAGCCGACGTGTACGAGCGTATCAAGGGGTATGCCCCCTACGAAAACGTGGTTGCCCAGGCTTACCCCGCAACCCTGGTGATCGCCGGCTACAACGACAGCCGTGTGCAGTATTGGGAAGCGGCCAAATGGGTGGCAAAATTGCGCGCCACCCGCACCGACGACAACCTGTTGCTGCTCAAGACCGAGCTGGGCGCTGGCCATGGCGGCATGAGCGGCCGCTATCAAGGACTGCGTGATGTCGCCCTGGAATACGGGTTCATCTTCAAAGTCTTGAAGCTGGCGTAATGGAACTATCGATGAATAACCTGTCTTAGCTCTGTACGAAAACCAGCGGGTCCGCCACTCACCTTTCGGGCCCGCTTGCATTGCGCCATCGAAAACGTCTCTATCGAGCACACACGACAAGTCCAGGCCATGCCAGATACTTCCTCACTGAACAATGAAATTCGCCACATGCTGATGGACTGCGGTCTGTTCGACGCCTTGCTCCCTGCGGACTTCCACGCCGCAGCGGGTTACTTCAGCATCAGCACCGTCGAAGCGGGTCAGGCCATCTTCCGCGAAGGCGATGCCGGGACCTTCATGTGCATCATCCATTCGGGCACTGTTTCGGTCCAAAAGCTCAACGGTGACGGGCGCGAGGTTGAAATGGCGACGCTGCGCAAAGGCCGGGCCTTCGGCGAAATGGCCGTGCTGGACGGCGAACGCCGCTCGGCCAGTTGCCTGGCTGCCTCGTCCTGCTGCCTGCTGAACCTGGGCAAGGACTCGCTGGACAAGATGCTCAACGATGCCCCGAAAATCGCAGCCAGGATCATCCGCGCCATCGCTGTTGCCCTGTCAAAACGCCTGCGCATGGCGGATGGGCAGTTGTTGTCGCAGCAGATCTGAGTTTTTGGGGCAGTTCACTGCAGGAGTCAGCTTTTTGATCGTTCCCACGCTCCAGCGTGGGAATGATCCGTGGCAGGTTTCAAGGCTTACTCGGCGTCTGCCCCTTCTGGTCCAGGCCCGGCAACGGTTGGTCCTTGGGAGGTCGGGGCATTTCGATTTTCGGCAGTACGGGCGGGCTGTTTTCAGTGCCGCCTGCGTTGGGCATGCTCGGTGGCGTGACCTGAGGGTAAGGGGCGGGTGTTGGGGTGCCCGGTGTCCCCGGAACCGTCTCGGTCGGCGCAGGCTCGATTGCTTGCAGAATGTCGGCACGGGCGACACATACCGAGAGCGTCGCCAGAACAATCACCGTTAGAATAGAGCGCTTCATCAATGGCCTCCCGGCCAGGCAACGTGGATGCGGCCGAGCCTACTCCACGCTTTGTCAAAAATTTGCTGTTCCATCACGCCCCCTTCAATGAGTGCTCAATGAAACGTTTCGTTCTGCTCGACACTACTCCGATTCCCGATAACGGCGGTGCCTTGTGCCTGTTCGAGTACGGCGAAGACTTCGTGATCAAGATTCAGGGTGGCGATGGCGGCCAGTTGATGAACACCCGCATGCATGGGTCCGAAGATGCCCTGGCGGAGATCCCCTGCAAGAAAGTCGCGCACCGCCTGCAACCACGGGTGCTGATTGGCGGCCTGGGGATGGGCTTCACCCTCGCCTCGGCCCTCAAGCACTTGGGCAAGAATGGCCAGGTGGTGGTCGCCGAACTGGTCCCGGGTGTCGTGGAGTGGAACCGCGGCCCCTTGGGCGAGAAGTCCGGCAACCCGCTGAACGACCCGCGCGCCAGTATCGTGGTCCAGGACGTGGCCCAGGTGCTCAAGAGTGAGCCGCAGGGTTTTGACGCCATCATGCTCGACGTCGACAACGGCCCGGAAGGCCTCACCCAGAAATCCAACAGTTGGCTGTATTCCTCCGGTGGCTTGGCCGCCTGTGCCCAGGCGTTGCGACCCAAGGGTATCCTGGCCGTGTGGTCGGCCAGCGCCGATCAGAAGTTTTCCGAAAAACTGCGCAAGGCCGGTTTCAAGGCTGAAGAAGTGCAGGTATTTGCCCACGGCAACAAGGGCACGCGGCACACCATCTGGATTGCGGAAAAACTCAAGGGCTGATCTTTTCGCAAAGCGCTAGACTTGCCAACATCCGCGAACGCGATTAACGCCTTCACCCCGAACACGACACAGGTGACACCATGAGCACGACCAACCCTCCGTCCCACACTGCCAAGCTGGACCGCATCCTGGCAGACGCCCAGCGCGACCGCGAGATGGGTTATCGCGACAAGGCGTTGCGCATGTATCCCCACGTGTGTGGCCGCTGTGCCCGCGAGTTCGCGGGTAAACGCCTGAGCGAACTGACCGTCCACCACCGTGACCACAACCATGACAACAACCCGCAGGATGGCTCCAACTGGGAGCTGTTGTGCCTGTATTGCCATGACAACGAACACTCGCGCTATACCGACCAGCAGTATTTCTCGGACAGCTCCACCAGCAGCCCGAAAACCGCCAAGGCCACGCACAACCCGTTTGCAGCGCTGGCGGGGTTGATGAAGAAGGACGAGTAACCCTGAGCCCAGCGCACATCAGGAGCTATGCAAAACCTGTGGAAGCGAATGAATTCGCTCCCACAGATTGCAGCCAGACATGGAATTGCTCATCGCCCTTTTGCGTATAATCCCCGCCCTTCTCCCCCTAGAGCACCCTCCCCGTGGCCAATAAACGGTACGCCTGCATCGGTTTATTCAACCCAAAGTCCCCGGAAAACGTCGGTTCGGTGATGCGTGCGGCGGGCTGTTATGGCGTAGCGTCGGTGTTTTACACGGGCAAACGCTATGAACGTGCCCGGGACTTCGTCACCGATACCAAGAAAATCCATCAGGACATTCCGCTGATCGGCATCGAAGACCTCAAGAGCATTATCCCCCTGGGCTGCGTGCCGGTGGCCGTCGAGCTGGTTGAAGGGGCACGTTCCCTGCCCGAATACACCCACCCGGATCGCGCCATCTACATCTTTGGCCCGGAAGACGGCTCGCTGGACAAAAGCATTCGTGACTGGTGCGAAGACGTGGTGTACATCCCGACGACGGGTTGCATGAACCTGGCCGCCACGGTCAATGTCGTGCTCTATGACCGTATGGCAAAGGGCGTGAATACCCGCTCCGGGCCCAAATTCGGCACCCAGCAAACGGCATGAGGCCGTCGCGCTCGGCTAATCGGATTGAACAGTCCGGGCTTGAGGCAGTCAGCTTTATTGAACTCACCTCATCTCATCATGGAGAACGATCATGAGCGACACCCCAATCGTTGAGCGCATCGACAGCACCCCGTTCCAATCCAACCCCCAGCAAAACGTCCACGGCTGGGAACGCGCCGGCTCGTTGGCTGGCGGCGTGATCATGATGGGCAAGGGCCTGCGTCGCGGCGGCTTCTTCGGCCTGATTGAACTGGCCATCGGCGGCGCCGTACTGGCGCGTGGCATTACCGGGCACTGCTCGGCCAAGGGCCTGATCGAAAAAAGCCGCAGCGACATGGACAAGGTCCGCAGCCGCATCGAACGCGCCGGAACCGAATTGAGCGAGCTGAAACGCAACGCCGAATCGGCGACCAGGACCGCCACGGTCAATGGCATCAATTCGTTGAAAGACCCGAAGCCGGACGTTTGATTTCAGGAAAGCCGTCGCGAGTTCCCACAGGGGATTTGGTCTGAAACAGGCATCTGTGGCAGATGCAAACCCTGTGGGATCGAATTTATTTCGCTTCCACAGGTTGCGGCCAAACCTGGAATTCCCTACAGGTTTGGCGTTCACAGTAGCAGTGAACTGCCCAACACCTTCGACGGCTCGCCCATCACGTTATCGGTGATCTGGATGAAGTCCCGGGTGGTGACGCGGTTCATGCGCATCAAGCCCTGGGCTACATCGTCCAGCGAGCGCTTACCCTGGGTCTGCAAGCGGATCTCGCGGTCCAGATCCTGAAGCAGGAGCACGGTGCGCGCCAGGGCAGCGGCATCCAGTCGATCGCCTCGTATGGATTTCACGTTGCGGCTGATCTTGGTCAGATGCGCCTGCACATGCTGGTACCGCTCATCACTCATGCCTCCAGCACGGCGTACCAGTTCAATCGCGTAATACTCGGCCAGACCGTCACCAATCCAGTCACTGCGCTGGTGGTCCCTGATCTGGCTGAAAACCTGCACCAACTCACGCACCAGCGGGCTACTGCCGCTTTCGCTGACAACGGGCCGAGTGCTGTTGAGGTAGATGGAGTCGTGCCCCGCGTCGGCACCGCGCCACATGGCATCGCCGGCGCCGATCACCAACAGTTTCGGAGGGTTGCGGGGGAATACAGCCTGGATCTGCGGCCATACGAAGGTGAGCATGGTCAGCACGTCCATGCGGCGCATGCCCTGCCCTTTCGGCGCGCTGACGGTCACCTCGGTCTCACCCAGCCTGGTACGGCGGGTGCCCAGGTCACCGGCGACCATCCAACCCGTGGGGCGGTCGAACAGGCGCGAGACGTTATCAATGCGAAAACGGTGCTTGCCAATGCGCGGCCAGGCGGTTTCGACGTTTTTCCAGCCTGCTGGCAACTCGAACTCCAGACGGGACACCAGTTGCGTGCCGTCCTGCTGGTCCAGATGCGCCCGGGGCACAAGGTTCTCCCCGCGCAGCACTGCCCAGGTCGGGGTCATGCGCGTATCGAACACTGATGAGGTTTTCGAAGCGCCTCGGGGCTGGCTGATCTGCACCCGGTAGGTGAGGCTTGCCTTGCCGCTGGCCGGTCGCCAGATACCGCGCTGTGCGCCGTCCTTCTGGTCGGCCTCGGAAGTCACACTCCACTGTCCGTCGGCCTTGAAGTTGCTGTATTCACCCTGGCTGCCCAGGTCGAAATCAAAGCTGCGCACCGCCGAGCCCTGCGCCAGGGTCAGGCGCACTTCGGCCTGATCGCTCTCGGGCAACAGTTTGACGTGATAATCCAGATCGACTTTTTTTGCTGCCCATGAGGGGGCACTCAGCAGCAACAGGGACGATAACAACAGCAGCGACCGCAGCCATGAATAACGCACAGGCAATGGACTCCTAATCAACTCACAGCCGCTGCACGCGGTTCTTGACGGTTCAGCCCGCGCGGAAAATCAGGTGTTCTTCCCAGTCGTCTTCCGACACGTCGTTTTCGCTGAGCATACGACCGGACTGGGAGATGCGTTCCTGATGCACGGCATCGCGATCACCGCACACCAGGTGATGCCAGAGCGGCAGATCCTTGCCTTCGCTCACCAGACGGTAACCACAGGTGGGCGGCAACCACTTGAATTCATCGGCCTGGCCTGGCGTCAACTGAATACAGTCCGGCACCGAGGCGCGCCGATTGCTGTAGTCGGTGCACTGGCAGGTCTTCAGATCCAGCAGTTTGCAGGCGATGCGGGTGTAATAGACGCTGTTGTCGTCTTCATCTTCGAGCTTTTGCAGGCAGCACAGACCGCAACCGTCGCACAGCGACTCCCACTCGACGGCATCGAGTTGTTCGAGGGTCTTGCGTATCCAGAAGGGTTCGACTTTAGCGGCCATGGGTTCGGTGATCAGTATCGTGTAATGAAAAGGCCGCCAGTCTAGTGGCACACGGCATTGGGGCCAAGCGCTTACGACTATTGGTAAGGCGGGACTTGTCAGCCAGCAGGCGGCGCAGTAGTTTTACAACGCTTGCAAGCCTCTGGCTCCATGCTTTTGGCATCGCTGGATCAATCCCACTCCTATGCAGTAAGGATTCTCATGAGCAGCAACTCTCGCGTCGCCGATTACGCCATCCACCCACAGTTTACTGATCGCTGGTCCCCGCGTGCCTTCACCGGCGAGAGCATTCCCCAGGACACCCTGCTGAGCTTCTTCGAAGCGGCGCGCTGGGCTCCGTCGGCTTACAACTCGCAACCGTGGCGTTTTCTCTACGCGCGCCGTGACACGCCGAACTGGGAACGTTTTCTGGGCCTGCTGAATGAGTTCAACCGTGGCTGGGCGCAACACGCTTCGGCCCTTGTGATCATCATTTCCAAGACCACCTTCACCGCCCCTGGCGCAACGGAAGAAACTCCGGCGCTGTGGCACACCTTCGACACAGGCTCGGCCTGGGGCCATCTGGCACTACAAGCCAGCGTGAGCGGTTGGCACACCCATGGCATGGCCGGTTTCGACAAGGAACTGACCCGTAAGGAACTGCACGTTCCAGACGGTTATGAAATTCACGCAGCGGTAGCGATCGGCAAACTGGGCGACAAATCGACCCTGGCCGAATACCTGCAAGCCCGTGAAACCCCAAGCCCGCGCCGCCCGGTGTCAGAACTGGCTGCCGAGGGTGATTTCACGCTGTAAACCGCGTCACTGCCATCGCGAGCAGGCTCACTCCAAGGTTTGTGCATTTCCGTAGATTCTGGTCTAAACACAAATCCCATTGTAGGAGTGGGCTTGCCCGCGATTGCGGTGGGGCATTCACCGACGATGTTTCAGGACTGCCGCCACCTTACTCGTGAAGGCGGCCCGCCGGTCAGGCATCAAGGCTCAATACCCCCGCGAAAAATCCACCTCTCCGCGTAACGACTCACCCGCTTCAAACGCCTTCAGGTTTTCGACAAACAACTGCACCATCGCCGCTGGCGAGGTCGGTGCCGAGCTGTGGCCGGTCAAGAGCAAGCCCCAGGCGGTCCAGAACGGGTGGCGCTGTGGCAGAGGCTCCTGGCGGCAGACGTCGATGACTGCGCCAGCCAGATGGCCTTCTTTCAGGGCTTCCACCAGATCGGCGTCCACCACTGCCACGCCACGCCCGACGTTGATGAACAACGCGCTGGGCTTGAATCGGGCGAACAGTTTTGCGTCGTACAGGTCATGGGTTTCCGGCGTGTTGGGCAGCAGGTTGATGACGTAATCCATCTCCCCCACCCTCTGATCCAGATCAGCCAATGCAACCACTTCCACGAATGGCGCCTGGGTACGTGGCGCCGACGCCACGCCATACACCTTAACGCCGAACGGCACGAGAAATTTCGCCACGGCAAGGCCGATATCACCGGCCCCCACGATCAATGCCTTGCGACCCGACAGACTCTGGCCCATGCGGTTGTCCCATTTGCGCTCGACCTGGCTGACCAGTCGCGCCAGCACTTCACGTTCGTGCCCCAGCATGTAGGTCAGGACGAACTCGGCCATGACCTGGCCGAAGATCCCCACTGCCCGAGTCAGTTTGTATTCACGCGACAGGCCGTCGGCCAACAGCGGGGTGATGCCAGCCCAGGTCGATTGCAGCCATTGAGGTGTATGGCCCTGGCGAAGCAGGTTCGCCAGCAGATCAGGCTGGCCGAGCCAGACAGGGCAGTCTGCGGCCATTTGCGACAACTCGGCCGAGTCGCCGCTGCTCAATACTTCTACTTCAGGCGCAGCCTTGCCAAGCAACTGGCTGTAGACGGCGTAATCGTGTTCAGCGATCAGAACGCGCATGGATTCAAAACCTTAAAAACAAGCCATGTAACCGGCAGCAGGCTTCAGGCCCGCAGGCTCGGGTCACACGCAGGAAACAGTCTGGTGAACGCCGATCATCCCTGGTTGTGCAGCCACGGCCCGATCACATCGGGTCATTGCGACGCAACAGCTCTTCTGGCAAGTGCTCGATGTACTCGTCTTCTGCCGGGGGCATTTGCAGGTGATAACCCTGCTTGTCGAGGTTCGCAAGCACTTGATGAATATCTTCACGAGCCAGTGCCCGCTCAGGGCTGAGCACCAGGTCGAAAGCGTGATAAGGCGTACCGAACGCAACCAGCAGTTCCGGCGGAACGCGCTTGAGCACATCACTTTTGAGCACGTAGAGGTACATCTCGTTTTTCTTCGGGCTGCGGTAAATGGAGCAAATACGTTTCAAGGCTGTTCTCCAGCGGTGGCCAGGCTGTCGAGCAGTGCCTGACCCATGAGTTCGCGGCGCCAGCCACGCAGCGACTCGGGCAATTGATAAGGACCGTCGGGGAAACCGGTCTTGAGCAGCGCTTCCAGGGTCTTCTTGCGCAGCATCAGCTCAGGCGCCATGTCCAACGCCTCGGCCTGTTGCTGGCCAATCTGGCGCAGGGTCTTGAGCACATTGGCGGCTTCGATCGGCAAGGGCTCAGGCAACGCCGGCGGCCATTGGTCCGGCGGCAGGCTGCCAGCCTTCTGGATCAGACCGAGGAGGAATTCACCGTCCTGACGCACGGTCTTGGGGTGCATGTCTTCGATCTTCGCCAGCGCGGCAAGGTTATCTGGCTGAGTCCTGGCCAGGGGCCATAATGAATGCTCCCGTACGATACGGTTGCGCGGCAGGTTGCGAGCCCGGGCCTCGCGCTCGCGCCAGGCACACAGCTCGCGCAACACAGCCAGTTGCGAACGGGACAGTTTCCAGGCCAGCTTGGCGTCCCGGTAGACCTCATAAGGGTCGGTTTCGCGACGCAGGTTGGCGACCAGTTCGGCACCGTCTTCCAGCAACCAGGCGCATTTTTCATCCGACAGGCGCGCACGCAAAATGCTGTACACCTCGGCCAGATGGACCGCGTCTTCAGCGGCATAACTGATCTGGGTTTCGGACAACGGACGCTGCAACCAGTCGGAGCGGGTTTCGCCTTTGGGCAGTTCGATGTTCAACACCTCCTGCACCAGACGCGAATACCCCATGGAGAACCCCAGGTTCAGGTACGCCGCCGCCAGTTGCGTGTCGAACAAAGGCGCAGGCAGGCTGCCCGTCAGGCGCAACAACACCTCCAGGTCTTCGCTGCAGGCATGCACCACTTTGATCACATCAGGGTTTTCAAGCAGCGCGGACAAAGGTCGCCAGTCGCTGATCAACAGAGGGTCGATCAGGTAAGCACGGGAGCCGTCGCCAATCTGAATCAGCGCGGCAATCGGGTAAAAGGTGTCGACCCGCATGAACTCGGTGTCGAGGGCAACAAACGGCAGAGACTGCCACTGTGCGCAATGCTGGGCGAGGCTGTCGTCGTCGCGAATCCAATGAATATCGATGGCCACACGGCTCTCCCTTGAAGAATGGCGCGCAGTATATATCGCTGTTGTTGATTACCGCGCATCTGTCCTGCAAGTCTTGAACATCTTCATACGGTGCGTTTACCGATATATCACTGAATATCGACCGTTTATCGGATGTAATCAGGAATTCTTGCGCAGGACATAGACCCGCCACATGGCGTAGCCGGGCAAAAAATCATGATGGCCAAGGATCTTGAACCCCGCGCTGTCGAACTCGGTTTCGATGGTCGTCTTGCTGACCACAAAACGGTTGTGCCGCGGCCCGGCCGAGCCTGCGCTGGATTCGCGATAACGCTCCAGGCGCTTGCGGCGCCAGGCCTTGATGTTGCCATCGACCCACAACGCAATGATCACAGTGTCGCGGGTGACACGGTGAAATTCGCGCAGGATGGCCAGCCGCTGCTGGCTGTCAGCAACGTGATAGAACAGGCGCATGCAGAAAATGCAGTCCACCGCATTCGCCGACAGGTCGATGGAGAAAGCCGATGTCTGCAGCATCTTGATGCGCTTGAGCATATCGTCCGAATAGCGAGACTCGGCGGCCGCGAGCATGGCAGGCGAATGGTCCGCAGCGAGGATCACCCGGTTGGAGTGCTCGGCCAGCACCGGCCAGAAGCGTCCCGCGCCGCTGGGCAGGTCAAGCACCAGTCCAGGTTCGCCAGCCACTTTCAGGGCGTGACGGGCCAGTTGTTCATCGCGCCAGTGCCGCAGCCGCCGCGTCAGGCCCTGCTGGTGTTTATCCAGGTAATGAATGACCTGATCATGATCGCTCGGCTGTTGCGGCTGCTTGTCCAGGGAGGGCTCACTCATTGGCCACAACCCCGCTGTCCGTCACGCCACGGCAGCCCGTGAACATGTCCAGCTTTGAGTTGTAGACCTTGGTATCGACCTTCAACAGGCCGAGCATGGAATGAAACAGATTGTCCTGGCTGAGGGGCGCATCACGCTCCTTGAGCAGGCAATCGGTATCGACCGCGAACGACTTTTTATACGCATCGGAGAACCAGGCAAACATCGGCACATGCTTTTGCTGGTCCGGCGCCAGCAGATAAGGCGTGCCGTGCAGGAACAGGTTGTATTCACCCAGGGATTCGCCATGGTCCGAGAGGTAGATCATCGCGGTATCGACCTTGCCCTGGTTGTTGCGCAGGGTGTCGATCAGGCTCGCCAACACGTGATCGGTGTACAGCAAGGTGTTGTCGTAACCGTTGACGATGCTTTCCCGCGAGCAATTGTTCAGGGCATTGCTCTCACACACAGGGGTGAATTTCTCGAATTCTTTCGGGTAACGCTTGTAGTACTCAGGACCGTGGCTGCCCATTTGGTGCAAAACCAGCACGGTGTCCTGGTCCAGGTTATCGATGAAGCTCTGCAAACCCTGCAGCAGGATTTCGTCGCGGCATTCATTGTTGGCGCACAGGTCCGGATCCTTGAGGTTGCTGACGTCCTGCACGGTGACCCGATCACAGGTGCCTTTGCATCCTGACTGGTTGTCACGCCAGATCACGTCCAGCCCGGCGCGCTTGATCACATCGAGCAAGCCCTCCTCGTTCTTGGCAACCGTGGCGTTGTAGTCCTTGCGGCCCATGTTGGAGAACATGCAGGGCACCGAGACGGCAGTTTCAGTGCCGCAGGAATGCACATCGGTGAACGACAGCAGTCCGCTTTCCTTGCGCAGTTGCGGCGTGGTGTCCCGGGCGTAACCCAGCAGGCCGATGTTTTCAGCCCGCGCACTTTCGCCCACCACCAGCACGGTCAGGGACTTTTTCGTGTGTTGAGCCCAGTCGGCAGACCGCTTGGCATCTTCGCCAATGGCCACGAAAGGTCGCCGCGCCGATACCACCTGTTCACGCACGTAGGTGATAGAAGCGCCGATGTAGTTGCTCGGCACCACCAGCAGACGCAGCTCATGGTGGTTACGAAACAGTGAAGACAGGCCCTGATAATTGGCCAGCGCCGCGCCGCCGATAACCACAGCACAGGCCACCGAAACCAGGGTCTTGCTGATCAGCTCACGGTGCCAGCGGCGGTAATTGATGGGGGTCTTCCACAGCAGCAACGAAGGCACGACGCCCAGCAGTACGATGTACGCCGCCAACCGCAACGAGAGCAGATCACGCACTTCAGTGACATTGGTTTCGGCGAAATTGCGGAACATACCGCCATCGATCATGACGCCATACTGATTCATGAAATAGGCAACACCGGCACTGATCAAAAACAATGCAGTCAGCACCGGCTTCAAGACCCGTTTGAACGCCAGCAGCGTCAGGACCAGGTTGAAGACGCCAAACACCATCAACCCGAAAGCGACGCGCATGGCGATGCCTTTGCCGTCGGAGTTGGTGATTGCAAAGAGGTGTTGCCAAAGCGAGAAATTGAAGCCAAACAGCAAAAAACTGCTGGCGAGCAATGTCGCCAGCTCTGGACGAATAGCTTTGACTTTCAGCATGACGATCCGCTTTCAAAGTGGTAATGCGCAGCGGAGAAACGAGTGACGCATCGTCCGGCGTCACGAATTTTAATCACATCCCTATCAATATTTCGTGAAAAAGATGCCATTACCTCCCCTGAGCCGCTAATGCCGCTCAGTCAAGGCACGAAACCCGGGCAAATGCGCCGCTACAAGGGGCTTGTGGCTGTCATGCCTGCTGCAGATACCAGCGCCAGTCCTGCTCCCCGACCTGCCCCATGAACTGCCGGTATTCAGCGCGTTTGACCGCAAGGTAGACCTGCAGGAACTCATTACCAAAGGTGTCCCGAGCCCAGGCCGAGCCTTCCAAAGCTCGCAGGGTGGTCAGCCAGTCGGTGGGCAAACGCTGCTGTTCGGTGGCCTGGGCATAGCCGTTGCCCTCAACGGCCGGGCCGGGGTCCAGTTGCTGGCGAATGCCCAACTGGATACCCGCCAGAATCGCGGCAGCCGCCAGATAAGGGTTGGCATCGGCGCCACAGATGCGATGTTCGATATGCCGGCTCGGTGCCGGGCCGCCCGGTACTCGCAGGCTTACGGTGCGGTTGTCTACGCCCCAGGTGGCGGCCAGCGGCGCGTAACTGTTGCTCTGGAAACGACGGTAGGAGTTGGCGTTGGGGCAGAACATCAGCAGCGAATCCAGCAAGGTGGCAAGCATGCCGCCCACCGCCTGACGCAACAGCGGGGTTCCGTCCGCCGCTTCGCTGGCGAACAGGTTGTTGCCCTGCCCGTCGGCGAGGCTGACGTGCATGTGCATGCCGGTCCCGGCCAGATCGTCGAACGGCTTGGCCATGAAGCAGGCGATCATGCCGTGTTTGTGCGCCACGCCCTTGACCAGACGCTTGTAGCGCACCGCGTCGTCCATGGCCTGCAGCGCGTCGGACCTGTGTTCCAGGGTAATTTCGACCTGCCCCGGCGCGTACTCGGAAATGGCCGTGCGCGCAGGAATGCCTTGCAGCTTGCAGGCGCTGTAGAGGTCGGCCAGAAAGGGTTCGATCTGCTCCAGCTCCCGCAACCCATACACCTGCGTCGCAGCGGGACGACCGCCATCGGCGTCACGGTGCGGCTGGGGACGCCCCTGGCTGTCGCGCTCGCGGTCCAGCAGATAGAACTCCAGCTCGGCGGCCATGACCGGGTAGTAATCCTCGGCTTGCAACCCTTCAATGACCCTGGCCAGCAGTTGCCGTGGATCCGCCACGGCCGCTGGCATGCCCTGCTGCGGGTGCATGCAGACCTGAACCGCCGCCGTCGGGATCTGCCGCCACGGCATACGTTGCAAACTGCCGGGCAGCGGGTAGGCACGGCAATCGATATCACCCACCTCCCACACCAACCCGGAGTTCTCCACATCGTCGCCGTTGATGGTCAAGCCCAGGATGGTGCTGGGCAGCGGTCGCCCGCTTTCGTAGACCGCAAGCAACTCATCGCGGTGCAACAACTTGCCACGTGGCACGCCGTTGTTGTCCAGGATGAACAGCTCGAACAGTTCGATATCGGGGTTGAGCTCAAGAAAATGAACGGCGTCCTGCGGGGAGGCAAATGTCATGGGGATTCACTTTTTCCATGTCGACCTGCACCAGAGCACCAGCCGACGATAAACACACCCCATCACCCGCGTATTCAGCTACCGGGGCGAGGGTCATTGAGGTTCAGCAGGAAAAAGCGGAATCCGGCGGACGCGCATGGCGACAGTGCCAAAGCGCCCAGAAGGCCAGTTCAGAAGGCAGTGCGAACAGGCTTGGCGTGCAGTCAGGACGGTGTTTCGGACCCACACAAGTGTCGGACATCTGGATGTCTGTCGCCTGCAATGGGGTGAAACCGTCTTCCAACCGAAGCATAAAAACGCCGGAGCCATGGGATGGCCGACAGAATCACACGCCGTCCAATCTGGTTTAAATGTCGATCTGAGAATGTTTGGATCAGTGCCGACTAAACAATCGGCACCGACCGATCAGCGTCAGGCCTTCACTACCGCCTTGCTATAGGACTCACGATCCTGCTCGACGATTTCGACACTGAGGAACACTTCAACGTCTGCAGGCCAGACGCAGGTATCGCGCAGCACGGCGAGAAGGTTGGTAGACAGCTCTTTCTTCACCTCCGCCGAGCGCCCACCGAACAGCGCCAGCTTGAGATGCACAAAACCTCGGGAGGCATGCACGGTCCCCACTTGAAACACATCGACAGGAATGGCCTTGCTCTGAATATCGTGCTCAGCGGCGAACTGGCCGGAGATGAGCAACGCCTGGTTCAAACTCAGCAACGCCTTGCTGGTATTAAGTTGCGGCAGGTTCGGTGTGTACTCCAGGGTCAACGTTGGCATGGGCATCTCGAAGCAGAGAATTGGGAAACCGACGTTAAACCGGGCGGGTTGACTGGGCAAGTAGCTGTCAGAGGTTTCATGTTGATAGTGGGGCAAGCGGAGCTCTGGATGATCGCTCTTCGCGAGCAAGCTCACTCCCACATTGGATTTGCAGGTGTACGCATAACCTGTGGGAGCCGAGCTTGCTCGCGAAGACGGTGTATCAGGCGCTGGCGGTTTTGAACATGCTGAGGCTTTCGCAGGCAAGCCCATCCTCAACAATCATCTGCGCGCCCTTCTCGGCAATCATCAGGGTCGGGGAGCAGGTGTTGCCTGAGGTAATGGTCGGCATGATCGACGCGTCCACCACCCTTAAACCCGCAATCCCGTGAACTCTCAGGCGTTCATCGACAACGGCATCAGGGCCTTGGCCCATTTTGCAGGTGCCCACCGGGTGGAAAATCGTGGTGCCGATGACGCTGGCGGCCTGGCGCAGTTCTTCGTCGCTTTGCAGGTGGGCACCGGGCAGGTACTCCACTGGCTGAAAGCCGGACAAGGCCGGAGCAGCGGCAATGCGGCGGGTCAGGCGGATCGCGTCGGCAGCCGTTTTGAGGTCGGTTTCGTGGCTCAGATAATGGGGGCGAATCGAGGGCAAAGCGTCCAGCGACGCCGAGGTGATTGCCACCGTTCCGCGACTCTTTGGACGCAGATCGCAGACCGACGCGGTAAACGCGGCAAAGCTATGCAGCGGCTCGCCGAAGCGTTCCAGGGATAACGGCTGGACGTGGTATTCCAGATTGGCCGAAGGCTGTTCAGGGCTTGAGCGGGCAAACGCCCCCAACTGGCTGGGGGCCATGGCCAGGGGACCGCTGCGATTGACCATGTAGCGCAGCCCCATGTTCATTTTGCCCCACAGGCTGCCGACCATTTGATTGAGGGTCTGGCCGCTGCTGATTTTATAGATCAGGCGCAGTTGCAAGTGGTCCTGCAGATTACTGCCTACACCCGGCAGTTCATGGCGTACACCGATACCCAGCTTTTCCAGCAACGGACGCGGGCCAATGCCGGAACGTTGCAGCAGGGTCGGCGAGCCAATGGCACCGCAACACAGGATGATTTCCCGGCGCGCACGGAACAGCTGTTCACGCTGCTCGACACAGGCCAGGACTGCCGTGGCTCGACCGTTTTCCAGCTCGATACGCGAGGCTTCAACCCCTGTCAGCACCGTCAGATTCTTGCGTTGCGCGATGGGTCGCAAGAACGCCTTGGAAGCATTCCAACGCACGCCCCGCCGCTGGTTGACCTGAAAATAGCTGCACCCTTCGTTGTCCCCCCCGTTGAAGTCCGGGATCGAGGCGATACCCGTCTGCGCCGCTGCTTCACGAAACGCATCCAGAATGCCCCAGGACAAACGCTGCTGCTCCACGCGCCATTCGCCTGCGGCGCCGTGCAAATCCGAGTCACCGGCGTAGTGATTTTCCGAGCGTTTGAACACCGGCAACACATCTTTCCAGCCCCAGCCGGTATTGCCTTGCGCGGCCCACTCATCGTAATCACGGGCCTGGCCACGCATATAGATCATGCCGTTGATGGAGGAACAGCCGCCCAGCACTTTGCCTCGGGGGTAATTGAGCGAACGGCCGTTAAGGCCGGGTTCGGCTTCGGTCTTGAAGCACCAGTCGGTGCGCGGGTTGCCGATGCAATAGAGATAACCCACCGGAATGTGAATCCAGGGGTAGTTGTCCTGTCCACCCGCTTCGAGCAACAGCACACGGTGTTCAGGGTTCTGCGACAACCTGTTGGCCAGCAGGCAACCAGCGGGACCGGCGCCAACAATCACATAGTCGTAGAGCTCACTCGACGCTTGCATGCGGATTCCTCGATCTTTTTGTTTTTATCCGAGGTCAGCTATAGGTCTTTTTCAGACAAAAAGAAAGGCCGCTGCAAGCTTCCTCGCAGCGGCCTTTCTCACACCATCACATCAGACGATCAGACCGCTTTGCGACGGTAGCTGCGATAAGCAGGGACCCAGAAGTTGCGGTCGATGGCTGCCAGCAGCATTTCTTCGGTGGTTTCCAGCGCGACGTTATCAGCTTGAGCCTGCCTGGCCACGGCCAGGGCAATCTTGCGGCTAACCGCCTGGATGTCCTTGAGCGGCGGCAGTACCGCGTCGCCCAGGCCTGTGACCATCGGCGAGCATTCAGCCAGCGCGTTGGACGCGGCCATCAGCATCTTGTCGGTCACCCGTGTGGCTTTGGCGGCAATCACGCCCAAACCGATCCCCGGGAAGATGTAGGAGTTGTTGCACTGGGCGATGGGCACACTGCGACCGTTGATTTCCACCGGTGCGAACGGGCTGCCAGTGGCAACCAGTGCATTGCCGTCGGTCCAGCGCAGGATTTCTTCCGGCGTGGCTTCGACCTTGGAAGTCGGGTTCGACAGCGGCATGACCAGCGGCTTGGCGCAGTTGGCGTGCATCTGGCGGATCACTTCTTCGGTGAACAACCCGCGTTGTGCGGACACACCCACCAGTACGGTCGGCTTGGCATTGCGCACCACGTCCAGCAGTTGCGGGTATGCGTCGCCTTCTGCCCAACCGGCTACGTCTGCGGCCTTGTGTGCCAGACGCTGCTGGAAGTCGAGCAGGTCTTTCATGCCTTCGGTCAGCAGACCAAAGCGGTCAACCATGAACACACGCTTGCGCGCTTCGGCTTCGCTCAGCCCTTCGATGGTCATGGCCGCGATGATGTGCTCGGCGATGCCGCAACCGGCAGAGCCGGCGCCGAGGAACACAACGGTTTGTTCGCCCAGCTTCTCGCCCTTGGCCTTACAGGCAGCGAGCAGCGTACCCACGGCCACCGACGCGGTGCCCTGGATGTCATCGTTGAAGCAGCACAGCTCGTCGCGGTACTTCTCCAGCAGCGGCATGGCGTTGGCCTGGGCGAAGTCTTCGAACTGCAACAGCACGTCCGGCCAGCGGCGCTGAACGGCTTCGATGAACAGGGCCACGAACTCGTCGTATTCCTTGCCGCTGACACGCTCGTGACGCCAACCCATGTACATCGGATCGTCGAGCAGCTCACGGTTGTTGGTGCCCACGTCGAGCACGATTGGCAGGGTGTAAGCCGGGCTGATACCACCGCAGGCGGTGTACAGCGACAGCTTGCCGATCGGGATGCCCATGCCGCCAATGCCCTGGTCGCCCAGGCCCAGAATTCGTTCGCTGTCGGTGACCACGATGATTTTGATCTGGTCTTTGGTGGCACTGCGCAGGATGTCTTCGATGCGGTCGCGTTCCGGGTAGGAAATGAACAGGCCCCGGTGGGTGCGATAGATCTTGGAGAATTCCTGACACGCCTGGCCCACGGTCGGCGTGTAGATGATTGGCAGCATTTCGCTGAGGTGCGACTCAAGCAGGCGGAAGAACAATGTTTCGTTGTTGTCCTGGATCGAGCGCAGGTAGATGTGCTTGTCCAGATCGCTGGCGCACTGGTTGTACTGGTTGAAAACCCGGGCTACTTGTTCTTCGATGGTCTCCACGTTCTGCGGCAGCAGACCGATCAAATTGAATTCGACCCTCTCCTCCGGCGTGAAGGCACTGCCTTTGTTCAACAGCGGCATCTCCAGGAGGGAGGGGCCAGCGTAGGAAATATATAAAGGTCGCGAAGTCTTGGTCATGTTCAGTAGTCGCCTTTTTCGTTTACTCGTAGATTCGATAGGACAAACCGAGGCGGGCAGCCTGGAACTTTTTATAGACGACTTCTCCGTGTCCAAGCCCGTCCCGAAAAAATCAGGGGATGAGATCAAGGCGCATATCTTACTCGCGCTCGCGCCAGTTGCGGCATTTTGTCACTCATCCCGTTGAGTAATGATGGTCGACAGCGTGACAGTGCAGTGTGACGTTTTCTTAATACGGGTGCGAAAAGGCAGTCTCTGGGGTAGGCTGCCGCGAAATTCGAATGCATATCCTTCTCAACAACCAACCTATTTTGCGATTTCGATGACCCCTGGACTTGCCACCCCCCCTTCTGCAACCCGAGCAAAACCGCCCTACCCGACTGCTCGGGTTTACCTGCACTGGCTTTCAGCGTTGGTGATCCTCTGGGCCACGGTGAGCGGCTTCGGCGTCACCCTGCTGCCGGCCAGCCATCCGCTGCGTCAATGGGTGGAAGGTTTCAACCCGGTGCTCACATCGTTGTTCATCCCATTCTTCGTGGGGCGGCTATGGCTGTACATGAAGGCGTCGCCGCATCGCACTGACCGTCAGCCAGGGCTTCAGGAAAAGATTGCAGCCATCACCCACGGCACACTTTATCTGTGCGTCGCAGGTGTATTGCTGACTGGCGTCCTGATGATGACCCACCCGGTTGTCCTGATCGCCACCCTGGCGCTGCCACAACTTGTGCATTCGGCGTCCGCGCTGGCCAACCTGCAACTGCTGCACCACGGGCTGTGTGCATTGCTGGCAGTGTTGATCGGCCTGCATGTCGCGGCGGTGATCCAGCATCAGATAAAGGGACGGTCGGTGTTGTATCGGATGCGGTGAAGCTGATAAGGCACAGGTAGGAGCGCATTTAAAAAACACTATTTTTTCAAATGCTTGAGTGATCTGCTGTAGCATGCCGCGCCGCCCACAGGCCTGTCTGGCCTAAAGCAATAATGGATCGTGTTATCAAGGAGTCTCAGGTGTCGACGTTTCGCAATTTGACCGCAGCCACACTCATCGCATTGACCGCTGGATGCGCCTCGGGTCTGAACAGCTCGCAAGAATCGGAACTTGCCGCTTACCGGGCCAACAACCTCGCCGTCGAAGAAAAGAGCCCAGGTCTGGGCGCCGCACTTGGCATCCTGCCCGGTGGTGGTTCTTTTTATGGCCGCTCGTATGGCTTTGGCGTTCTCAACCTTCTGCTTTGGCCAATCTCGATCTTCTGGGATCCGGTCAGTGGTTACAGCGCTGCCGAGGCCATCAACTACCAAGCCACTAAAGCTCACGTCAACAGCCTGAAACGGCATGACATGGATGCACTGGACTCACGACTGGCAGCCGACGAAATCGACATCAAGCGCTACACACTGGAAAAACGCAAAGTCGACGAGAAGTATTCCACTACGTTGTAAAGCTTCGGCAATTGGTCAGTGGGGACGCTGTTGGAGCGAGGCTTGCCCGCGAAGCTGAGCCCGCGTTTTTTCAGACAGTCCGCGTTGCAACATCGCTTCGCGGACAAGTCCGCTCCTACAGACTCAAACCGTCCCCGGAATGCTGTATGGCCAGCCAGGCTTACGGCGCCACCTCTTCCTTCGCCCGATCATAGGCCAGTTGAGCCTGCCCAAGCGCATCGCCATGAGCGAGTGCCCAAGCGCATAACTGCCCGAAAGGCTCACGCAACGAAGCGCCGAGCGGCGTTATCGCGTATTCAACACCTACTGGTTGAGTCAGCAATACGGTGCGTGTCACCAAGCCGTTGCGCTCCAGTCGCTTGAGGGTATCGGCCAGGGATTTATGGGTAATCCCGTCGAGCCGCCCCTTGATCGCATTAAAGCGCGACGGCCTGGGGCAGAGCACGGTCAGGATCAGAACCGTCCACTTGTCGGCAATCTTGTCGAGCACGGGGCGCACGCGGGATACGTCGGCCAGGGCCTGGGCAACTGCATCGTTGTTGTCGGTATCGTCGATGATATCTAGGCTATTCATGGTACGTATTTTATATCAGATATATTTGATATATCTGAGTTTCTACTCATGGAAACTCAGATTATGAAGATGGCAGATAAGGTAACACTGGTAATCGGCGGCGCCAGCGGCATTGGCCAGGCCATTGCCGATCGCCTGGCCACCGAGGGCGCGTTGGTCTTTTTGAGCGGACGCCGGCAGGCTGAGGTTGAAGCGGTCGCCAGTCGAATCGGACATGGCGCCAAAGCCATCGTGGCCGATGCAGGCGACCCGGCTGACATTGAGCGCGCTGTCGCAACGGTCGTCGCGGAACATGGCCGGATCGACGCGTTGGTGTTCAACGCGGCCTTGTCGGAGCCTGCCGACCTGTTGTCCAGCACCCCGGAACTCTTCGACCGTCATTTTTCCCTGAACGTACGGGGCCCACTCCTCGCCATGCGTGCTGCCGTACCGCACATGCCTCCAGGCAGCGCAGCCGTGGTTGTTGGCTCGACCGCAAGCGAAATGGCGGTACCGCACTACGGCACTTACGCGGCCACCAAGGCAGCACTGCGTTCTTATGTTCGGACCTGGACCGCTGAACTGGTAACGCGCGGCGTGCGGGTCAATGTGCTCAGCCCTGGCCCGACCGATACGCCGATGATGGCGGACGTGTCCGAAGAGATCCGAGCCGCGATCCTCAGCCGAGTACCCGTAGGCCGCCTCGCCCGGCTGGAGGAAATTGCGGCAGCCGCCCTGTTCCTGGTCAGCGCCGACTCCAGCTATATGGCTGGTTCCGATCTGCAGGTCGATGGGGGCATGGCGCAGGTGTGATCAAATGCGGGAACACCGTTTTATAGTGGATTGATTTTACATCTGGCCGAAAGCCGTTGGAGCGAGGCTGCCCGCGATGGCGGTGGGTCAGCAAACCACGATGTTTCTGTTCTGACGCCTTCGCTAGCAAGCTAGCTCCCACAGGTTTTGTAGCTACGATGGATTTTGGTTTGAATCCCTGTGGGAGTGAGCCCGTCCTCCAGACGCCGCGCTATCGCGCAGCAAACATGGCCCCCTGTGAGCGGACTCAACACCTTCTGGGCATGAAACATCGCTTTCGCGGACGAGCTCCATGGAGCTGAATAACGCTCTCGGCAAAGCGCTGAAACAGCTTCGAGAAGAAAAAGGCTTACACAGGCAAAATGCGCCCAGCCATGGGGCATCCCCAATCATTCATGAGTGATGTAGAAAAAGGCAGTCGACGCCTGGATCTGATCCAGTTGAGAGACTTGAGCGAGGTTTTAGGTTATGACTTGCCGCGCTTCATTCGAGATGAAGAGGCGTTAAAGGCATCGGTTACCGAATCACGGAGAATCTCATGGATCTGAATAGTGCCCTGGGCCAAGATGCTGATTTCATGCGTCTTGCCTTGGCCCAAGGCCGCAAAGCCTTGCCTCAATGCCTGCCCAATCCACCCGTAGGCTGTGTTCTGGTGAAGGGCAATCAAGTGATTAGCCGAGGCTTCACTCAGCCACCTGGTCAACACCATGCTGAAGCAATGGCGTTGAGCTGTCTGCCTGCTGATCGGAACGCAATAACGGCCTTTGTCACGCTAGAGCCGTGCTCTTTCCATGGCCGAACGCCCTCATGTGCACAAGCGCTGGTGGAAAGGGGTGTCGAGCGAGTGGTGGTCGGAATGCTTGACCCCGACCCGAGGAACGCCGGAGCCGGAATAAAAATTCTACAAGACGCCGGCATTACCGTCGTGGTCGGCGTGTTGGCAGAAGAGGCGGCTCAAGACCTGTCTGGTTTCTTGATGACAATACCAACTGAACTAGCCGGATCGGGTCCTGAATAAACTGGATCGTGCCCCCGATCAAAAATCCACTGTAGACACCAGAGCCGAATCAGACCCAAAGGAATGAGCATGACATTGACTGCCGAAACATTGGTCAGAATAGCAATGACCAATCCCGTAAACGCTCAAATCGCCTCACGTTTGCCATCCCTCGGCTTGAACCAATGCATGCTCACCGCGGGATGTCTGTTTCAGGCCGTCTGGAATGAAAAGTCGCACCGGCCAGCCGCGTGGGGGGTCAAGGATTATGATGTTTTTTACTTCGACCACGACCTGTCCTGGGAGGCCGAGGATGAGGTCATCCGCGCCGCCCGGCGTTTATTCCAGGACCTGGACGTCAACGTGGATATCAAGAATCAGGCCCGCGTTCACCTCTGGTACGGTGAACATTTTGGAAAACCTTATCCTCGTCTTGAGTCGACCAAAGACGGTGTTGACCGTTATCTGATTTCGGGCACCTGCATCGGGCTGGATGCCAAAACCGGCGAGGTCTACGCCCCTTACGGCCTGACCGATGTCGAGCAAGGGCTTCTGCGCATCAATCCACATAATTACCAGCCGGATTTGTTCGATCAGAAAGCAAAAAGCTACCAGGCGCGCTGGCCTTGGCTGAAGGTCGTAGAGACGAACATTGCATAAAGACCCGGCTCAAGGCCAACGCCCGGCGAGATGCTAAGCTCGCTGCCTGTCGAGCAACTATCGAGGCCGCCCAATGCCATCACATCCCCCCTTCTCCGGTGCCAAGATTGCCGTCTTGTGCGAAGACAAACTGTTGACCTACCAGCGCGATGACAAACCCGGCATCCCGTGGCCCGGCCTTTGGGACTTGCCGGGGGGCGGACGTGAAGGGGACGAAACGCCGATGCAATGCGCACTGCGCGAAACCTGGGAGGAGTTCGGCCTGACGCTTGACCCTGCCTGCATCGTCTGGACCCAGGTCTACCCCGGTCAAGGGATGAATGGGCTCGACACCTGGTTCTTTGTGGCCCGGGTTCCATCCGGGGAGTTTGAACGAGTGGTCTTTGGTGATGAGGGCCAGCACTGGGAAGTCAAAACCCCGGAGGCATTTCTGGCAATGACAAACGCCGTCACGCCTTTGCAGAATCGGCTGCGGGAGTTCCTGTCCGGCCTTGAAGGTTCATCGAAGCAAGCCTGATTCGGCTCACGAGGAAACCGAATCAGGGTTTGCGGAACGCGTCACTCAGCCGCTCGGGGCCGGGCAGCCGCCTGCTTCGACGTGTTAAGCGCCACTGCGGCGCGGACGAGGGCCTTCAGCGCGCTTTCATCAATCCTCTCACCCTCATGAAGATCAATGGCTCGTCGGGTATTGCCCTCCAGGCTGGAGTTGAAAAGACCTGAAGGGTCCTCCAGAGAGGCACCCTTGGCGAACGTCATCTTCACAACGTGCTTGTACGTCTCACCGGTGCACAGAATGCCCCCATGGGACCACACCGGAACCCCCCGCCACTTCCACTCCTCGACCACCTCAGGGTCGGCCTGCCTGACCAGCGTTCGCACCCAGGCAAGCGTTTCGCCCCGCCAGTCGTTCAGTTCCTTGATTCTCGCCTCTATCCGTTCAGAGGCCAAATGCTCGCCATCCCCTTTTTCTGAGTCGCTCCTGACCTTCACCATGATGTTGTCGTCCCATCGGTTCAATGAGTTTGACCTCGTCTATCACATGCTAGTACGCACCCCGCCAAAGCGCCGCGACTTGAGCATCCGTCAAGACGCCGCCTGCACCAGCATATCCCTTTAGGTGTTGGAGCTGCCCGAGACGCGACAACCACGCCCGACCGGCTGGCACGATGGCCAAAGTCTGGCGCGCTGGATTCCAAAAGGCATGACCGTTGAATACCTTGCCAAGGCAAAGAGCAGCGTGACGACTATCGCGGATGGGAGTGATGAGGGGGAGTGGCTGGCAGAAGACGACAAGATCGTGCCTGTGGGCATTCTGGATGCGGAGTTAGGGGCGGTCTGAAACCGCCCCGTTTGCCTGCTGGGCTCAATTAGTAGCGGCGACCTGAGCCACTTCTCCCGAGGTCACCAATGCCTTGAGCGAGGCGTCGAACTGTTTCAGGGCGTTGACCTGCAGTTCACGTTGCTGATCGATTTGCGCAGCGATCTCTGGGGCCGCCTTGCCATGAACCCACACAGACGACAATTGTTTCTGCCCCGAACCTTCGGCCTGACCGATGTATTGCAGGTTCGAGTCATAAAACTTGGCGATGAAACGCGCTTCGACCTGGCTGTTGCGCTGGGTCACCAGACGGTTGTAGGTATCCAGCATCACTACCACATCGGGATGAGCCTGCACCACGGCATCCAGGTTGTCGTAGACGGTCACTGAGGAAAACTGCTTTTTCAGGGAATCCGTCAGCCAGTTGATTGCCAGTTTTGGATCGGAGCTGTTGACGAACGCATTACGAATGCGAGCGTCCAGCGCGCCGTTCTTCACCCCATTGAGGGCGACAGCGTGGTAGCGCTCCAGGTACGCAAGGGTACTGACCGTATTTTCGCTATAGAGAACAGCCACCGATTGAGCATGCTGCAGGCTGGCGGTGCTATCGACCACCGGCAGAAAACGGCAAGCATGTTCATCGGCGGCATTAACGGTAGCGGTGGCGGTAATGCCACCGGTGAATACAACGATAAGAGCCAGCAAGGTTGAGATTCTCATCGTGTTGTTTCCTTCTGAAGCGGGAGCGGTATAACCGCCATCATCCTCCTTCTTCAGGGAAACAGAACTTGCATTCCTCGATGTTAACTATCACCTAAACGAATGGTAGAAAGCCGCTTGTAATTGCCCCGATCAGCTACGCTTTTAGAGCCGTTTCAGTGACACAGGCGGTTTTACGTCTGCGACGTCAACGTACGTCAGTGAATCTGATCAAAAGGCGCCCGCCCGATGCCATCCAGCGCCGCCTCGCCCAGACGCTCTAGCACAAACGCCCTGGCGTGACGGGTCATCTGATCGAGGTGCCGGTCGCGTTGTTTCTCGGCATCTACCATCGCCCTTTTGCCGTGCTGCTTGAGCAAGTAGGCGTGAATTTGACGAACTTCCACCGAGCTATAGATAGGCGCTATGTCCAATACGGCCACCAGGCCATCAGTACCGTGATCGCGTGTGTTCATGACCACGTGCGGCCCACGAACACCCAAGACTTGAAACCCCATCGCCTCGAAACAGGTCACCTTGCCGACCGTGCACGCCAGTTCGGCATGGGGGTATCGACCGACCATCTTCTGCAGCATCGTGCGCGCGACACCTTGCAGACGGTGGCTTTCAAGCACCGCCATATACGCCACGGCGCACGCCTGGGGGTCTTCCTTCACCGGCAGATACAGCAGAAAACCGACAACGATGGCAGGGTCTTCCTCATCCAGCGCAACGATTAATTCGATTGGCATGCCCCGAGAGCCATCCATCGCCTTGAGGTAGAGATGAACCTCATATCCCACGCCATATTGGTAAAGGTTGTAGAGCGGATTGCTTGGCGCGATGGCGACCATGCTGATGTCGGTGATGTAGTCGACAACCATCTGCATGATCTGGCTTTCGATGAACTCCGGCGGCGGCGTTTCAAACAGGATAACGGTGGACATCTAACGGGGTGACTCCGAAATTTAGGGCTTGCCCTGAAAGGCTGGTGATGGCGCGGGGCGAGGTCATCATAACGCGGCTTTTCGCTACGACGAGCATCCAGTTCAGGCACCTCACTGCTGCAACCCAAACATCGCCGTCCAGTAGATCCCTGCATCACTCTTCGGATCGACCGCGTAGGCGGCACCCAGGTCGTGGAAATCAGGGTTCATGATGTTGGCGCAATGCTCGGGGCTTGCCAGCCAGCCGTCGACCACCTTGCGTGAGCTGTCTTGCCCGGCTGCGATATTTTCACCAATCTGCTGACCGATATAACCCGCCAGCTCGGCCCGATCCCCCGGCGTGCTGCCGTCGCGGCCCTTGTGATCGAAGTAGTTGTTATTGGCCATGGCCCGACTGTGGGTCTCTGCGGTTGCCCCCAATATGGCATTCCAGGCCAGCGGCGTGGTGGCGGCAAAGGATTGTGTGCCGCACTGGTGGGGCTGAGAGCGTGCGACGTTGATCATGCCGAGTAGCTTCTGCCCTTCGGCCTGCGCGTCGGCCAACCCTCCGGCCAAAAGTGGACGTGCCAGCACGATGCGCCAGTCGCGCCCGTTCTGGTTCACGCCGATATCGACGAATTGCGGGTCCAGTACCACCTGGCAGAAGCTTTCCTGCACCGCCGTCATCGCCGATTGCGCATCACGTGGCCCGGACAGGGTAATCGCCTGCACGCTGACCATCGGATAAGACGCACGAGCCAGCGCCTGCTGCAGATCGCCCACACTGTTGACCGGCAACACCAGACGCGGGTCACTTGCCAGCGGCGGCAACACCTGGGAGCCCTGCCCTGCACACAGTTGCGACTGGCTGCGGTAAGCGTTGATTGACTCGATCAGCTGCGATTGATCAGTGGCCATGGCGGCGTTAGCGAACACCAGCCCAAGCGACAAAACAACAAGACGCACAACGGATGAGATGACGCGCATGGAGGCTCCTATGAACTGACTGCACCGATGAATTGACTGCGCCTATGATGCGCAATTTCGCCCCGGGAAGTGCAAGGGCTTTTCGCAGCATGGCCAAATTCGTCCGGGCGGTGCCGAAACTATCGCACCCTGGCGTCGAGCAGAGCCTGGCGGCGCTGGCTGATTTTTTCCACCACCTCCATATTCTCGCTGCCCCAGACACAGAGCGGCGTCAGGGCCTTGGCCAGAGAGCGACCGAACGGTGTGAGGGAGTATTCGACCTTGGGCGGGATCTCCTTGAAGTCGATACGCTCGACGACTTCATCCGCCTGCAATTCTTTCAACTGCTGAATCAGAACCTTGTCGGTCACGTTGCCCACCGCACGCCGCAGTTCCCCATAGCGATGCACGCCGTGCGCCAGATGAAACAGCACCAGGGGTTTCCACTTTCCGCCGAGAACTGCCAGCGCAGCATCGAGCCCGCAATTAAACCTGAACGTCGACATTTCTTTCTCCCGGGATGGGTACTTACCAAAAGGTAAATACTATTCAAGTTAATAGCGTAGGTCTACTCTGCCTGTCTCCCTATCAGAGGTCACACCCATGAACAGGCTCGACGGAAAAATTGCGCTCATCACCGGCGGCAACAGCGGTATTGGCCTTGCCAGCGCAACACGCTTTGTCGCAGAAGGCGCACAGGTTGTGATTGTCGGTCGCCGCCAGGAAGAACTGGACAAGGCACTCGAACTCATTGGCCCCGGCGTCACGGCCATACAGGGCGACGTCTCAATCCTGGAAGACCTGGACCGCATCTTCGCCACGGTAAAATCCGCCCAAGGCCGCATCGACATACTCTTCGCCAACGCGGGAGTGGGTGATTTTCAGCCATTGGGGGCTATCACCCCAGAATCCTTTGATCGGGTTTTTGGCGTGAATGTCAGAGGCACCTTGTTCACCGTTCAAAAGGCCCTGCCGCTGATGAAGGCTGGCGGATCGATCATCCTCACCGGCTCGACCACCGCCTCCATGGGAACAGCCGCCTTCAGCGTGTACAGCGCAACCAAGGCAGCCGTGCGCAATCTCGCCAGAAGCTGGGCACTGGACCTCAAAGCCTCCGGCATTCGCGTCAACGTGATATCCCCCGGCCCTACGGCAACCCCTGGCCTGCTCAACGCGCTTGCAAGCTCAGGCCAACAGGCAGCACTCACTGCCGGACTGGTTGCGCAGACACCGCTCGGCCGCCTGGGTGAATCAGACGAGATCGCCGCTGCGGCGCTGCTCCTTGCCTCGGACGACAGCAGTTTCATGACCGGAGGCGAGTTGTTTGTCGACGGCGGTTACGCTCAGGTTTAAACCCTCAAGTTTCAGTCATCAACAGATGACTTACTTGAGCCCCCACTCCCACAGGATTTGCGGTGCCATAAACAACGACGCTGAAGACAAAACCAGTGTGGGAGCGAGCTTGCTCGCGAAGAGACCGGTACAGGCAGCGACTGCCTCAAACCTGACATACCGCCTCGCGAATGAGTTCGCTCCTGCAGATTAAAGCCAGACATCAGATCTCAACAGGTTTCCCAGCACCTGGTCGGGTGACCCAAAAACAGTCTCAATTTCAGCCCTCTCGCCGCTATTCACTCCGCATTCTTAGTTGTATGATGACGTACGAACGATCATCCAAGAATGAAAAAAAGAGAGATCGAATGCCAAAATTCCCCGCAAATACGAATCATCGCCAATCGTCACCGTCAACAACTCATGCGATGACTTGCCGTTTCACCCGCGTTTACTCACAACAATAAGGTAGCACCCATGAAAAACGTAAAACTGCTTATTGGCTTTCTGTGTCTCTTCAGCGGATTCGTCGCAGCAGCCCCTGCCCCCGGGGAAAAGGACGTTGCCGACGCGGTAGATAAGCTGACCCAAGCGATGTGGCACAAGGATATTGCCGGCCTGAAAGCACTGACCGCTGACACCCTGACTTATGGGCATTCCAGCGGCAAGGTTCAGGACAAGCAGGAATTTATCGCGGATATCGAAACCGGCAGAAGCGGCTTCAATGAACTGAAAATGCTGAACCAGAAAATCTTTATGTATGGCGACGTCGCCCTGGTCCGCAACCACTTCTCGGCCCAGGCTGTGAACAGTGGCGTCGTGGTTCCCACCGAAATCGAAAACTTCCAGACCTGGCAGAAACGCGACGGCAAGTGGCAGTTGATCGGGCGTCAGGCGTTCCGTATCTGATTGATGCTAACGCTCCAGCAAAACAGAAATCAAAAAGCCCCTGGAGCTCTTAACAGCTCCAGGGGCTTTTGGTTTCATGAGGCTGCCGGATCTAACACCCGCCATCCTCACGCAAGATAAAGGTCGCATGCAAACCCTACCAGAATTCATGTACGCCCAGGCCCTGAAAATCTTATTGGCCACAAACGCCAGAAACGAAAAACCCCTGATAACGATTAAGTCATCAGGGGTTTAGCGTTACTAAATAATGGCGGAGAGATAGTCCGCCATCATAGTGTCCAGCAATATCCCTCCAGCACCGTACAGCCTATATAAATCAAGGACTATAGCTTATAGTCCGTCCACAGACGTCCGTGATAATTCTCCTGAATCCGCCCCTAAGTGGGGGGACAAATGGGGGGACAGATCATGACATAAAATCTATATCGGTGATCACCATGGGTAAATTGACTCCAAAGCAAATCGACAGCTATAACGAGCCTGGTACCTATGAGGACGGTGACGGTTTGCGCCTAGTGGTCAAGGCTGGCGGAAAGAAATACTGGATCCTGAGATTCCAACTGGCAGGCAAACGTCGCGAGATGGGACTAGGCCCCTATCCTGACGTAAAACTGAAGCAGGCCAGGGAGAGGGCCATCGACGAACGGAGGTTACTCCAGCAAAATATCGATCCTCTGGTTGCTCGAGCAGAAAGCCAGGCTGCGCTCCTCAAGGCACAGCAAGATGAGCAGGCCAAGGCAATTACCTTCAAATCTCTGGCAATCGAGTACATCGCAGCTCACCGCGCTGGCTGGAAAAACGCCAAACATGGTCAGCAGTGGGAAAACACCTTGCAGACCTATGCCTATCCGATCCTCGAAGACCTGAGCACATCAGAGGTCACCACCGAGCATGTACTGAAAGTTCTTATGCCCATCTGGCAGACCAAGTCAGAAACGGCATCTAGGGTACGCAATCGTATCGAGATGATTCTCGATGCGGCCAAGGCAAAGGGACTTCGGGAAGGTGAAAACCCAGCTCGTTGGAGGGGGCACTTGGACAAGCTGCTCCCGCCACGAGCAAAGGTCATGAAGGTGGTGCACCACCCGGCGCTTCCGTGGGCTGAGATGCCAGCATTCATGGCTAAACTGAATGAACACGACGAACTGAGCTACAAGGCAATGCGTCTGACTATTTTGACGGCATGCCGAACCAACGAAGTGCTGGGAGCTACCTGGGCTGAAATGGACCTGGCAAATAAAGTCTGGAGAATACCTGCTCACCGAATGAAGGCAGCAAAGGAACACCGTGTCCCTCTAAGCGAACCAGCCCTCAAACTGCTGCAAGGCCTCCCTCGAATAAAAGGAAATCCGCATGTGTTCCCAGGAGCCAGGGAAGGCAAGCCGCTCTCAAACATGTCGATGCTTATGGGCCTACGGCGTATGAAACAAGATGATCTGACGATGCATGGATTCCGTTCGACGTTCCGTGACTGGTCAGCAGAGTCGACGCAGTATCCGAGGGAAGTGTGTGAGCAAGCATTGGCGCACGTACGGCAGGATAAGGCGGAGGCCGCTTATTTTAGGGGGGATTTGTTTGAGAAACGACGGGCGATGATGGAGGACTGGGCCAGATTTGTTGCCGCCATCTCAAACACGTCTCCTCCTTGAATGCTTTTGAGAGAATGACGGCAAATATCGCAACCCTTGAAAAGCAGCCATCTTCCGACTCCAGCCGGTTAGCGCCGGCTGGTCGTTACACCTCACAGATATTATTTTGTTGTCGCAGGCTAAATTATTCGCCTTGTTTGAGAAATATAGGGCGTTTCCTGGCGCAGGACGGCAAGCGCCCTTCGACGCCCAATAACTGTGCTCAATAGCGATACATTTGGTCGCGGTAGGGACGGCAGTTACCTGCCGCCCCCCGCACAGATCCGTACGTGCGGAACTACCGCATACGGCTCCTGCCTTGGGTACGTGACGCGAAGCGATCCTCAGGGTAAGGATGTGCATTTCTGGGTCTTGGTATGTAGAGGTCGGCAAGGCGTCCGTATCGTGACCACTGAAGCCGGTTACGCTGGCTGCGTCGCTTGAGAGCCTGCCGCCATAGACGGCACACCGCCAGACTAAAACCACCAAGACGTATCAGGTTTCCCGGCACCGCGTGGTAGTTGAAGTACCCAGTGACAACTCGGTTAAGCCACTGACCCACGACTCGAACAGGCTCGTGACGTCGGCGTTTCAGCTCATCCCGAATAGCCAGCAGCGTCGCACGCATTCGCTTCTTGACCGTCAGTCGCAGTATTTGAAACCCACCACTGTTGGCGCTGATTGAAAACTGACCCACCCTGCCGCTTGCATCGCACAGCGCCTCGATGCGCAGTCGACTGTTGTAATTTTCTCTAATACAGGCAACAGCCCGTCGGACGCTATCCAATGCACCATCGGGTTGCGCAATCTGACGCAGCAGCCGACCCTGAGGGCCCAATAGAAGACGATAGAGCAATTCACGTTCAATCATCGGGCCGAGAACCGGGATATCGGTAGGCGTGTCGAGCAATGACAATAAGCGGAGCAAAGTATCGCTGAGCGAATCGGTCATCGGGTTTATCGTTATGCCAATCCCTTTTTGCTCGCTCTCGCGAACCGGCGGCATGGTCGACGCCAATTCTGCCAGTATGGCCGGATCCAGCACGAGCGATACCGCAACGTAGGGCCGCCCCCCATCAGCATCAAGAATTTGCCCGATCAGAGGCAGATTCAGAGCACTGATGAGGTATTGTTCACTGTCGTAGCTCAGAAGATTGTCATTAATCTAAATGCGCTTCGAGCCTTGTAGGATGAAGCTGATCATCGAGCGATATAGACACGGCGCCTTATCTGTAGAGCCTTGTCCGACGCAGACGCCTACACGCGGGATCCGTGTGGTAGTCAAGCCCGGTGGCGCATGGCGCAGAGCTATATCAAGGTGCGGAGCTAGATCTTTGTTCATGGGGCAATTATGCCAATGGCGGGGCACTACGCAAGCTGATTGATACAATCAGGCAATAAATTGAGCTTATTGGGTGTGGGTTCAAAACTGGTCATTGCTTATCTTGGGCTGGTCAAGAAAGCGCCGAAAGACATACCTAACTTAGCAGAGACCGCCCATGACAAACCAGATCGCACTCATTACCGGCGCCAGCCGTGGCCTTGGCCGCAACATGGCTCTTCACCTCGCAAAGCGTGGCGTTCACATTATCGGCACCTATCGCAGCGGCGTGGCAGAAGCCGAATCGCTGATGCGAGAAATCGAAGCGCAAGGCGGCAAGGCCGCGATGCTGCCGCTCGACATTACCGATACCGCCAGCTATCAGGCTTTTTCATACGCACTGACTGATACGCTGAAGACCAAATTCGGCCGCGAGCGCTTTGACTTCCTTGTCAACAATGCCGGCAATGGCCTTTTTTCGAACTTTATTGACGCGACCGAGGAGCAGTTTGCCTCACTGGTCGCCACGCACCTTCGCGGGCCGATTTTCCTGACTCAGAAGCTGTTACCGCTCGTGGAAAACGGCGGTCGTATCCTGAACGTTTCGTCCGGCTTCGTGCGCTTTACCCTGCCGGGGTTCAGCATTTATGCGGCGGTGAAGGCCGCAGTCGAGGTGCTGACCCGTTTCTTGGCCGTAGAGCTTGGTTCGCGGCAAATTCGGGTCAATGCTATTGCCCCTGGAGCCATCGCAACCGATTTTGGCGGGGGGACGGTGCGCGACAATGAGGATGTGAACGCCCATGTGGCACAGGGCATCGCTTTGGGCCGTGTCGGTCTGCCAGACGACATCGGCGGTGCCGTAGCCGCCATCCTATCCAATGACATGGCCTGGGCTAACGGGACAACTTTTGACATCTCTGGCGGCCAGTTGCTATAGCCACAATTGCATTCATTTCATCCAGTCGCTGCCCTATAGAGAGGCCACCATGCCGCACGCTCAACTTACGCTCATCGGTCATCCGTTGTGCCCGTTCGTTCAGCGAGCGGCCAGCGTGCGGCTGGAAAAGAATGTGCCCTTCGAGAAGATCGACGTCAATCTCGCCGCCAAGCCAGATTGATTCCTGGCGCTTTCGCCGACGGGTAGGGTGCTATTGCTCAAGGTGGAACGGCCAGACGAGTCGGACGCGATCCTATTCGAAAGCATTGCCATTTGCGAATACCTCAACGAAACGGAAGTCTGGGCGGAGGATGCTCATCCCTTGGATATTACTAAAGACGCTGAACTGCTTGCGCGTAAAAAGGATGAAAGGCGCCGCACGCTCAATTCACCATTTCAGTCTATTGATGGTCCCCCATAGGGGCCTGAGCAATCAAAGTATCGAGGAAAAATTTATTGCTCACTGTCGTGACGGCATGCTTGCTTCATCAGCAACCACCTGATGCCGTATGTCATGAGCGCAGCAGTTGAGTTTTCACCGATGATTGACGGTGAACAGATCCATGGTTGGGTGGTTAAGGATGGGAAGTCATACCATGCGTATGCGGTATTTCGCGGCGGGCGAATAGATGCCCTTGGTTCTACCAAGTCAAGCGCTGAAAGCAAGTGGCGCGAAAAAGCGAACCACAAGGCAAACGAATAGGAAAAGCCAAACAGCCCTACGGGGCTGCATCTGAAAGCGTTCATTGTCCAATCAAGGTGGTCAGGGACAGTCATTGAGCGCTTTTCCAATGCAGCTACGACACGAAGGAAAAATGCGATGAGTACGATCGACCAGGCAGAGTTGGAAAAGGTTGCAGAAGCGTGTCGGCACGGGCTTCTGAGCCTTGCTTGTGTCCAGGGATCTACCTTCAGGCGCATGTGGAGTCGCTGCCGACATCGTCGGGCGCATAGTGTGGGAAGCTCTTCAATTTGAAGGCGTATACGTCTGTAGTAGCGATCATCCCCAGCTAAAAAGTGAAGCATCCCATGCGTGGTTTGAGGTCGGTGATTTTATCATCGACATTACCTACGACCAGTTTCAAGGGGCAGGGCTAAGTGGCTGGGTCTTCGAACGAGGCAATGGATGGCATGCACAATTCCAATCACAGGAGAGGCGTGAGGGATTTTGCTCTCCTTCCCAGTGGCCTGCTTATCCGCATGATGGATACAAAGCGGTCTTGGAAGAGGCGCAAAGGGTAGGTCTGAGCAGACAAACGGATTGTTGAGGGAAAGCCCGATAATGAGGAAGCAACCAGATGAACCTGTGTGGCTTTGGAAGAGCGTCAATTGAATGGGGACTGAGTCGCAATCGACCGAGCTGACGACTAAGCGGAAGCCGAAGCCAAGTTGCGTCATGTCAAAAACTGTCTCCCAGGTACGTACCGTCTGAACCGGTCGGACTGGTAACGAGGAAGAACGATAATGATGAACAAGGCTGAATGGTCAGAACTGAAAGTGCAGCACATGGTATCAATGCCGAGCCGATATTGCGTCGGCAGACAAGTTGAAAAACGGCGTCCCCATCTCGCCTGGCTTGTACCCAGTAGGACCGCCAACATGGGCGCGGCAGAGAACGCGCCGCTGCTTCAGCGGCGCTCGTAAAACAGGCCTTGTATTACTGTTGGGACACTGCGGAAGCAGGGGCCGATTTGAGGATGGCCTGATAGCTGTCCTTGTGCTCGGCATAATACTGAGCGACCACCTTGTCAGCCGACGACTCTCGCGCTTGTTTCATCAGTTTCTCCAGATCCTTCATTGGAATGCTGAAGTGCGCGAAGAAGTACGCCACCTGTGGATAGTCCTGGGTGAAACCTTTGCGAGCTACGGCATGGATTTGTTCAGCCTTGCCGTAGACCTCTTTTGGGTCATCGAGATATCGCAGCGACCAGGTCGAAAACATCCAATGCGGACTCCAGGCATTGAGCAGTGCCCACTGGCCGCGTTTGGTTACGCGATCAAATTCATTAAGCATGCCGGTTTCGGAAGACGCCAGAAGCTTGTAGCCGTCGAGTTTGTAATCGGCTATCGCCCGGGTCGCAGTCTTGTACTGACCGTTGCCTACTTCGGAAGTCAAAATCTTGCCTCCGAGCTTCTCACGGATTTCCGGCTTATTCAGATCCTCAATGCTTGACAGCTCGCTTTCCGGGATGCTGGTGGGTACCGCCAAGCCGAGGCGGCCCTCATAAAGGACGCCCAAGTCTTCTAGCTTATCGCCGTACTTCTCCCAGAACGGCTTGTGGCTGTAGGTCAGCCACGCCATCGGGATCATGTCGACTTTGCCAACGCTCATGGCCTGGAACTGGATGCCGATGTCGGCCATCACCAGTTTAACTGGCTGCTTGAGCTGGTCTTGCAGAATCGTGGTGATTAGCTTGGTGGTAATTTCCGTATCGGCCCAGTTCACCCACCCGATGGTAATCGGTTTGGTTTCATCTGCGTGGGCAACGCTGGCAAGAGTGGCAAAGGTGATACCGGCAATCCAGCAGCCGGCCTTTTGTGCGAAGGACATTCGAGTGATCATCGGGCATCTCCAATATTATGAATTATTGATTTGGCAGATCGAATGATTGAGTGCTGCCTCGAACTGTTGTGGTTCACTTCCTGTGGGATTCTTCGAGGCGAGCACGGTCAGGGGTTGCGTTATCTCTGGGCCGTTAAATGTTCAGAAGTACTGGTAGCGATTAGTGACCGGAGCGCTGATAGCCCATTTGCCTTCGACACCCTGGCTAATGGTGACGTGATCGCCCGCGCTGATTGAAACAGGCGGGTTTGTCGGACTGTGAATCACCGCTTGGCCACTCTGCACTACGAATTGAACGTCTTGGTCATAGCTGTATTCGAAATGATCAGTGTCACCGCTCTCCCAGAGCTCCCATTGCTGAGATTGTTGCTTGTCTGCTTCGCTGGCTTGTCGCCGAATAATCGTAGTCATGCTGTTTTTCCTGAGGGTATAAAGCCGAAGTTGTTGCCGGCTTTGGGGACAGAGAGCTGGTTATGGAATGGCAGCGATTCAGGTGTTAGAGGGGGCTTCCCAAGTAAGATGTCGCTGGCTTTCTCCGAGAGCATGATTGTCGCGGCGTTTATGTTTGCACTGGGCACCGAAGGAAATACCGAGGCGTCGATGACCCGCAGATTCTCCACCCCGAGAACGCGCAACTGATTGTCCACAACGACCATCGGATCATCCGCTTTTCCCATCTTGCAGGTACCGCAAGGGTGGTAGGCGCTGGAAACGTCTTCGCGAATGAACTCGTCCATAGCCTTGCCGCCACGGATGTGGCTACCAGGCGTATCTTCGCGGTAGCTGTAGCGCTTGAATGCAGGTTGGGTAGCAAACTCCAGGCCCAAGCGCATGGCTTCGCGCATGACGCGCCAGTCTTCTTCGGTGGACATGTAATTCGGGTCGATGCGCAATGCGTCAGAGACGATTGCGCTGCGCAGGCGTACGCTGCCACGACTGGTCGGACGCATGGGGCCGACACCGATCCGATAGCCGTAGGTTGTGGGTACGGGAATCCAATTCTTGTCGAAGAACACCGGGAAGAAGTGGAACTGAATATCGGGGTGCGGTGTGGTCGGTGAGCTGTTGAGGAACGCGCCGACATGACATTGATTAACCGACGCCACGCCTTTTTTGCAAGCAAACCACTGCATGCCCGCCCACAGCATGCGGTGCGGGTGCAACTCGCGGTTGAGCGAAACCGGTTCTTTGGTTTCGATTTGGATATGGCACTCCAGGTGATCCTGAAGGTTTTCACCGACCCCCGGCAGGTCCACTTGGCAAGCAATACCGTGCTCACGTAGGTGAGCGGCAGGCCCAATACCGGAGAGCATCAGCAACTGTGGGGAGCCGAATACACCGCAACTGACGATTGATTCTTTACTTGCACGCACGTCAATCATTTTGCCCTTGCGCAGAACACGAAAGCCGATTGCACGCTTGCCTTCCAGAAGAATCTTCTGCACTTCACAACCCAGCCATATAGTCAGATTTGGATGGGCGCCCATCGTGTGGATGTAGCCATAGGCGGCGCTGTTGCGGATCCCGTCGCGCACGCTCATTTCAAAGCGTGAGACGCCTTCCTGCCGATAGCCGTTGACATCATCGGTCAGCTCAAATCCCGCTTGTTGGCCTGCTTCGAGGAAAGCTGCGTTGAGCGGGCTGAGCTTCTCCTGGCGCTGGGCTCGGATCTGACCTTCATGACCGCGATAGCGGCTATTGATCTCGCTGGACTCAATTTTTTTGAAGTAGGGCGCGCAGTCGGCCCAGCTCCAGCCGGTGGCGCCTTCGGCTTCCCAACGGTCGTAATCCAGGGGGTGGCCACGCAGCCAAGTCATGCCATTGATAGATGACGAACCGCCCAGCAACCGCCCTCGGGGTTGCTGGATGCGCCGATTGTTCAGGTGAGTCTGTTCTTCGGTGTAGTACCACCAGTTGTATTGCGAGGTAGGCTTGAACGCCGAGCGCAGGCCGGCGGGCATACGTATGATCCATGACTTGTCAGAGGGGCCTACCTCCAGCAATAGGACCTTAAAGCCCGCATCGGAAAGCCGACGCGCCTGTACACAGCCCGCAGATCCTGCACCTGCAATCACATAATCAAACTCGGCTTTCATTCAGTGTTCTCCAGCACAATCGAACAGGCGTGCGTCGTCAGGAAAAGAGCGAGCTAGGACGTTTAGTCGACCAACCCGGTACTAGTTTTTGTTGTTAAAAATATTGATTGGGGTGCTGAAAACAGACTACGCAAGAGTCATTTGCGTGGATATCGAATATAATTTAAGTGTGGCTTTAAAAGTTGTTATACGGATATTCATGCCAGCCACTTTGGGAGAAAAAGACTCTCAAGTGATGCTTCGCCGATTGAGGCAATCACCAAGCCCGCGTAGCATTCATACATTCAATTGATGAGCGGTGGCTCTTCGGGAGACGCAATGCGACACCTGGATCTGTCTTTGCTTCACGCCTTCAAGGTTATCGTTGAGAGCAAAAGCCTCTCCGTTGCGGCTCTGCGACTGCACAAGACGCAGGGAGCCATTAGCATCCAGTTGAAGAAATTGGAGGAACTCGTCGGCAAGCGGTTAATCGACCGTGGAAATCAGACCGCGGCTCTGACCCAGGACGGTGAGTTGCTTATGCAATACGCCCACAAAATGTTGGCCCTGAGCGACGAGGCTATGGCGCTTTTCATCAAGGAAGAAGTGTCGGGTACCGTCCGGTTTGGTATCCCCGACGATTACGCAAACGCTTTTTTGCCGCCAGTTCTTCAGCACTTCATGCAACGCTATCCCAACGTCCGTCTAAAGATCCGTAACGACATCAGTCAGAATCTGTTCACGGGCCTCGAAGACGGCGATCTGGACCTGGCTCTGGTCACGCAGCGTGACGGGGGTGGAGGTGGCGAGATCCTGCGCAGCGATCAGTTGCAGTGGGTAGCAGCGGAGAACTATCGGGTGTCGCTAGATGAGCCGGTGCCTCTGGCACTGTACCCCCATGGTTGTGGATACCGTCGGCAGATTCTGACAGCCCTGAGCAGCAACCGAAGGGAGTATGAGATAGCGTTTGAATGTACGAGCGTGACCGGTATTCAACTCGCCGTAGAGAGCGGCATGACTATTGCCGCGACCTCGGCACCTCTGATTCAGCCAGGCTGGCAGATCCTCGATCCGGCGATATCTGGACTACCCGTTCTGGGCAACGTCACCATTGAGCTTCGAATGGGGAAAGGTGAGAGCAATCCTGCAATGCAGTATTTTGCGCAAGAACTACGCAGACATGTAGTGCCTCAAGCAGGCTTAAAATAAAACTGATGCCGTTCTGAGATTTCTTTGCTTGTCACTTGGTGACAATGAATGGACAGAACGGCACCAGCTCCGATGCGTCTACGCGTTCAAAAGCGATTAGTGCGCGATCTTTGACCTGATTGGCATTCTCGAATATAGGCCGAAAGTCTCCAGCGGCGAATCCCTATTCAGGAAACCCGCTCAAACAAGGTTCCCTGTGTGCCAGAGAAATTTAGGACTTATCAGGTTCGGGCGCAAACAATTGACAAATGACGCCCCCAAGGACGAGAGCTCCGATGCAGATTCCGAGTGTTGCCTGAACTCCGTAGTCCGCCATGACGATAGGAAGCAGGAACGTACCACCCGCACCACCCAGTCGGCTCATAGCGACTGAAAACCCTACCCCCGAAGCACGCAAATGTGTCGGGAACAGCTCCGGCAGATATGCATACTCAAGCACTGTGGAAGCAGACATCACCACAGCGAAGGCAGAAAAAAGCGCTAAAGCAAGCATCGGAGGCATGCCAACCCAGACCGTGAGAGCGATCAGAGTCGCAGCGCAGAAGTAAAAGCTGGTCATCAAGAAAGCTCTGCGACTGATTTTGTCGACAATCCAGAAGCCCACCAGAATGCCCACGAGCAAGAAGAAGTTGTAGAGGAGTGACCCTGCTTCTGAATTCTCGACTTTGATGGCTTCCAAGACACGCGGGATAAATGTTCCCAGAGCGAAGAACGGTACAACTTGGCAGAAGTAGAAGGCAGAACCTACGAAGGTATTCCTACGCCATGCACGACTGAAAAGCTGACTCCAGCCTCCCCGCTTCTCAAGGTCAGCCTCCACCGGAAGACTGACGTCGGGGCCAAGGTGCTTTTTGACAATGGCGTCTGCTTCTTGGCGACGACCGCGAGAGAGTAACCAGAGCGGTGACTCAGGGGTCCCGAATCGGATTATCAGGGTAATGGCCGCAGGAACGAAGCTGCTGGCCAACACCCAACGCCAGGCTGACTCACCCATGCCTTCGATCATCACGCCTGCAAAATAGGCAAACACGAAGCCAGTGATCCAAGCGATCATTACTGAGCTCATTATTCGCGCCCTATGGCGTTTTGGTGCTAATTCGCTAACTAACGAAATGCTGACAGCATAATCTGCGCCAATAGCGACACCGAGAACTAGTCGCAAGACCAGCAACTGTTCTGGAGAGGTAACAAATAACTGCAAAAATGCAGTTATCGCAAATGCCCAAATAGTGAGATTGAAAATCCCTTTGCGCCCTATTCGGTCAACTACTGACCCCGCGAGCATGCTACCGATCAAAATACCGAACAATGATCCTGCTGCGATAAGTCCTATCCAAAAATTTGTCAGACTGAGTTCACTCGTAGCCATACTGAGTGCGACCCCAATCGTGCCAATGATATAACCATCGGTGAACTGGCCACCCATACCACCTGCAATAGCTTTTATATGCATGAAGCGAAGTGGTGAGTCTTCGAACGGTGTTGAAGCTTTAGGTATAGAGCTTGAGTAGTCAGTGACTGCTGTATTCATATTGATGCCCTGGATTTTTATATTTGAATTCGAGCTTATATTTTTTAATTTCATCCTTGAGCAGGACGAGTTACTTAACGGTTCGATTTGCGGAGCATCACGCCTGCGCAGATATCTCTTTGCCAGTCCTACTGGTAAGAATTTCAAGTTCAGCCGGACTGTACGCGTTCTAGCTTTGAAAAATTTATACAAGAGTAGTAAAGGGCGCGACAGTAAGACAAACAACGTACACCCGGCAATCTTCCACATTTGGCAAAAATGTGAACGTTACGCCGTTATTAAAGTGCTGTTTCGATACTTACGAGTCTCGCCCTTTCTACATTCAAAGGCGAATGTTTCTATTAGGAAAAGCGTGCTACAGGCTCACCGACCATGCTCATATCGATGTTGATGCCCAGGCCCGGTGACGTTGGAGCTGCACCACGACCGTTAACGGTGCGAGGCTGATAGCCACCGACGTGTTCATCCGTCCAGTCATTGAAGAATGCTGTGTGCAGGAGATTACCTGGTTGAGCGCTAGCTGCGACATGGGAAGCAGCCGCTGTGATGATATCCCCACCCCACATGTCTTCGATGCAGAAGTGCATGCCCAGCGCTTGAGCGGCGTTACGCATGGTCACGGCTGGAGTAATACCGCCCACTCGACCCAGCTTAAGGTTGATAGCCGAGGCGCTTACTTCATATTTGGCGCGATGTAGGTCGGCGATGGTTACAACACCTTCATCCATGATGATTGGGAGCGGACTCACTTTCCGGAGCATTGCGCAATCCGCCACATCCAGGCACGGCTGCTCGATAAAGATGTTGAGATCTTCCAGTTCACGCATAGCAATCGATGCTTCCAAGAACGTCCAACCCGCGTTCGAGTCGGCAAAGAAGAAAATATCGTCATCGGTAGCTTCGATGATCGCTCGTACTCGTGCTGCATCAGCACGCGGATCATCACCTACCTTGATTTGGAAGCGGCGAATACCAGCTGCGCTACGTTTCTTAACGTAAGCGATGTTTTCTTCCGCAGAGGCCAGCGGGATCGCTTCGTAGATCGGTAGATCGGTGCTCAGCACACCACCAATGAGCGCAGAGATTGGCAGCTCAACAGACTTGCCGAATACGTCCCAGCAGGCAATGTCGATTGCACTCTTGGCATTATTCTGACCAGTCAGCACGCCGTTCATGACGTTCTGGATTTTGGCAGTTGCGCGGGGATCTTGACCAATCAGATGAGGAGCCAACTCTCGAAGCGCCTCACGGGTGCCACCAGCGAATACAGGAAGATAGTTGCCAGCCAGAAGCGCAGTTTCGCCCCAACCATCGATCCCCGTATCAGTGATGATTCGGACCAGATTAGTTGGCTGCTGTTTGGCTGCACGTCCCTTGGACATTACGTAGGTGCCGTGGGAGTAGGTCAAAGTGCATTCGTAGAGTTCGATCGCGGAAATCTTCATTTTTATGCCTGTTCTTGTAATGATCGGGGAACGCATACCTAGCTGATTCGTGGTCAGCAGGTCGTGCCCAATCAAAATAATCCTGGCATGGGAGGGCTACAATGGCAGTTTTTCGCTATCCTAGGGCTAGAAAAGTTAAGGGTAACCTATGGCCGTCGATCCTATCGTGAAGCATTCCTTGCAGCTGAATGCCCTGAAAACTTTCGAATCTGCCGCACGTCTAGGAGGATTCTCCCAAGCCGCCGCGGAGCTGAAAGTCACTCCAGGAGCCGTAGCTGCCCAAATAAAGGCGCTCGAAGCTCAATACGGAGCTTTGCTGTTCGAGCGAAGTGCGAAAAGCGTGACACTGACCGCCTTAGGGGAGATCATTGCAGCTGAGTTCATCGAAGCGTTCGATGCGATAGAGGAAGCTGCTAGGCACTTTAGGGCGTTAGCCCAGCCTCATCGTGTACATGTTGCTACGCTCCCTTCCATTGCGGCGCTGTGGATCGGCCCACGGTTACCCAAGCTCACGACAATGCTTGCTCCAATTGAGATCTCCGTTACCGCAGTCGAGGTTCCGCCGAACCTTAAGCGCAGCCCATATGACCTCTGCCTGTTTTACACTGATCATCTCGAAAGAGGGCACCGTAAGCTTGCTAACGAGGAGGTCCTTCCAGTGTGTGTTCCGGCGTTGGCGGCTGAACTCAAGTCTCCACGCGACCTGCTCGGCGCCAAATGCATCGCTGAAGTAGGTCTGGGATGGAACGATTGGGAGATATGGACCCGAGAAGTCATGCCTGACACAACATTCGTGGCAAATGGCCCCGGATTTTCTCTCTACTCCATTGCCGTGCAGCAAGCTTTACTGGGAGCGGGTGTTCTAATTGGAAGGCGGAGTCTGATTCAGCCCTATCTAGACAGCGGTGAACTGGTAGCCCCGTTCAGCGATGCTGTTCCGAATGGCTTGATGCTCGCGACCTGGACAGTCCCCACGAATAAAGGTAATCGGGCTTTGTCCACCGTCGAAAATGCGCTGTTACAGATGGCCTAATAGCACTCAAGGCGGGCTAGGGAAAGCCCGCGCCGGGTGGCTTACGTAGCGTGTCAGAGATCAATCAATCGTCTATATAAGCAAATGCTTGGATCTCTACTAGATATCCTCCTGTGACCAAGCTACTTTCTACACACGCACGAACAGGTTTCGGTCGATCCTGTAGCCATTCCTGATAGACCACATTAAACTGATCAAACTGATTAATATCGGCGAGCCAAACTTGAACTCTGACTAGGTCATCTAAAGATGCCCCGGACTCCTCCAATAAGCGACTGATGCTATCAAGAGCTTGCTTCGCTTGGTCTTCCAATGGAGCATCTGGTTTGGAGGCTACTTGTCCCGCAGTTTCAATAAAATTTCCATAACGAATCACCTGGCACATAAGATTATTTTCACGAAGGCGGAGCGGCATTTCAAGATCCTCTATTTTTGCCCAATTTAATTTACAACAAAACCTTCAGAGCGAACGAGTTAAGAGCGCTAACTAATTAATCTCAATCTGAACGGCTACATACTCGCAATGCACTCATTTGCGAAATCATTGCCTATACTAACGACAAACAACTACAATTTTATTCAATTCAAGGGCTAGAAAAAATAGGCCACACCAACCACCAGGGGGTCACAAACTATTTCGAGACACCATGAATTCGGCGAGATATTTCATGGTCGTCTATATTGGGTCGGTGACAGTCACCATTAATGGTTCGTAAACGACCCAAAAACACTGTTAACTTTAAAGTGCTTGATTTTAAAATATAAATCTAAAATATCTTATCTACGGCTGGCATCGCGACATCTAAAAGAATAGAAAAATCGGCTGTAATAAAACCATGGAAGGCCAGTTCAGAAAAGACGCGATGGTTTGATTTTTATATTTTTGACTGTCGTTTGACAGATGCGCATTAAATTTGAAGAAAATTGGATTTCTCCGATTGAGGTAATGGGGTCGCTACATGTATGAGTGTAGCGATTCTTCGCGCTTTGTAGAATCTAGGGAAGTCAGATCAAGGCTGCTTCGGAGAGAAAATATGCGGTTGCTCGACTCCCGAAGCAGCCCGGACACTGTAGAAAATTCAATGGCGGTGGTAGAGGCAAAATCGCCGAGCTGATCGCACTCTAGCTATATTGCCCACAGCGCTCGTCATTCCGATACTCTGTGACAGCTGGCAGCGTTTGACGTCTTCGCCGACCAGCACGCCGTGTACGCCTTTCATCAGCAGCGCTTTGGAAAAGTCCATTGAGGTGATCCGCGCATGAGCGTGGGGTGAACGGATGATCGCCGCGTGTAGCGTACCCGGAGGAACCGCAGCGTCATCGGCATAGCAGCCGAGGCCGCGCAACAATGCGGCGTCCTCGACACGGGTCTGACGGGCGCCGATGTGGCCGGTCTGGATTTCGGTAGCAGGTTGGAAACTAGTCATTTTTTCGCGGCTCTTGTTGTTATGGAGCGCTATAGAGTTAAAGCCGAGTATGTGAGAAAGGCGCGGGGACCGCCTTGCCTGGGGAGAGGGAGTTCTGCGCTGGGGTCTGAAAATTTGCCTTAGCGTCTGATTTCAGTACTGGGACCGGACAGAATTACCGGTCAGGGATGGGACGCGGATTGCGCCCCTAGGCCCGCTCGCCGACGTCAGCTGCATACAACGCTTGCTCATTTAATGACCAGCTGTTGCAAGCCATGTATTCCGCATCGCCTGGAACATTATCCACAGATATACCCCCGCCTTTTGTGGATAGCTTTGACGCGTATACACGCACCTAAGGAGAGCAGAGGCACTCTGCGGCCTGCGCGGCGCCCAATGGTTTTCGATCTCCGGTATCGCCAATAAGAACTTCTGGTCGCGGTAGGGACGGCAGTTACCTGCCGCCCCCCGTACAGATCCGTACGTGCGGAACTACCGCATACGGCTCCTGCCTTGGGTACGTGACGCGAAGCGATCCTCAGGGTAAGGATGTGCATTTCTGGGTCTTGGTATGTAGAGGTCGGCAAGGCGTCCGTATCGTGACCACTGAAGCCGGTTACGCTGGCTGCGTCGCTTGAGAGCCTGCCGCCATAGACGGCACACCGCCAGACGAAAACCACCAAGACGTATCAGGTTTCCCGGCACCGCGTGATAATTGAAATACCCACTGACCACTCGGTTTAGCCATTGCCCTTGAACCCGGATGGGTTCATGACGTCGGCGTTTCAGCTCATCCCGAATGACCAGCAGCGTTGCACGCATTCGCTTCTTGACCGTCAGACGCAGTATTTGAAAGCCACCGTTTCTGTTGGTACTACAACAATGTGTGAAGCCCAGGAAGTCAAACGTCTCCGGTTTACCCAAGCCTCGATCTCTACGATTTCTCGCAACAAAACGACCAAACTCAATCAGCCGTGTCTTCGAAGCATTGAGCGATAAACCGAATCTGGCCAACCGTTCTCGTAATTGCTGCAAGAATTTCTGGGCCTGCGATTTCAACCTGAAACCCACCACACTGTCGTCCGCGTAACGCACAACAATCACATCGCCACGGGCGTAGCGCTCGCGCCACTGCCTTGCCCATAGATCCAGCACGTAGTGAAGATAGATATTCGCCAGCAGCGGCGATATCACTGCGCCTTGGGGCGTCCCCTTGGTCGCAGCCACCCTACGGCCATCCTCCATAACACCCGCTTGAAGCCATTTGCAGATAAGCCCGAGCAAGCGCCGGTCTGCAATCCGGTGCCCCAGAAACATCAGCATCCATTCATGGTCGATCTCATCAAAGAACGACGTGATATCCGCATCAAGTATCCAATTCACCTTTTGGCTTTTCAGCGCGACCGTTAACGCATCCAGCGCATCGTGCTGACTGCGGCCCGGTCGAAACCCATACGAGAATCCAAGAAAGTCTTCTTCATAGATCGCATTCAGAACGGTGACAACCGCTTGCTGTACGATCTTGTCCTCCAAAGAAGCAATACCCAACGGGCGTTGCCTGCCATCGGCTTTGGGAATGTAGACCCGACGCGATGGCGTTGCTCGAAAAGCTCCTTTGTGAAGTCTGCCGTGCAATTCCGTCACACGCTGGAGAAGACCTTCCTCATAGTCTCGCCACGACATGCCGTCCACGCCCACCGCAGCATCGCGGCGCAGGGCATAAAAGCTCTGCGCCAATAACTGTGGTGTGATGTGGTGCAGCAATGCCGTGAACTGCATGCCCTTGTTCCTTCGGGCTGCTTCACGTACACCTTCAAGTCCCATCGACTCGCAACTGATCCAGCTCTGTGTCCGGGGCGCGGGAGGCCTGTCGGTGTTTCCCTTGGCTACGTCCCTTTCCTCCACCATCTCCGCAGGGCCAGGCCCTTTGTTCAATGGCTTCTCAGGTACTACGGACGTATCCGACTTCTCAGCGGCGTAGGCAGCAGGGTTACGGCTTTTGGCCTTTCCTGCTCCGCCCGGTGCTTGCGCACCGGGCACCGCTGAGATCTCCCAGTTTCTGTGCAAAGGACTTCCCGACGTGCACAGGGTCTCCGACCGCGCGGGATCAGAGCATGACTGGCGTATAACGCCATGCTCCGTATTGCCTTCTGCTTCGCATAACAGCATCGGCATCCCGAATTCCTGATTACGCGGCTCAATGGCTGGCCCATCGGTTTCCCCTGTCAACGCTTCACCCTGCACCTCGCGGTGCAACGTGCATGACTCGGGGTCTGGTTGATTCGCCATTTCTTACCAGTATCGAACTTTCATCGACTATCCTCTGCCAGCTTTAACTGGCGCTCTAAGCGTCCGGCCAATACAGGTTATCGGTAGGGCTTTTTTGTAGTAATCGGCTGAAGCCTGGATATCATGTACAGGACATGCTTTTAGAGATCACTCCCTAATGGCAAACAATCCAATATCATTCGAGATTTCTTGCTCGCCCAGTGAAGAGGATCAAGACCTGATTCTAAAGGGCCTTATCGGCTTCAACGTAAGCGAGGTTGGGCCCTCCAACGAGCTTCCTTTGGCAATCTTGATGCGTAATTCTGATCTTGGTGGTGCAGTCGTCGGTGGCCTAAGCGGCTATACCGCTTGGGGATGGTTGTTCATAGAGAAATTATGGCTGCCGGAGGCGCTTCGCGGGCAGGGCCTTGCGGCTAAACTTCTAGCGGACGCTGAAGCTGAGGCTCACCTTCGCGGTTGCCATTCCGTTTGGCTAGATACCTTCAATCCTAAAGCGCTGAAGCTTTATCGAAGTCAAGGATACGTTGTGTTCGGTGAACTCCCAGACTTCCCGAAAGGAAGGTCTCGTTTTTTTCTAAAAAAATCACTCGCGTAGAAGGTACGTATGCGTCCGAGCTTTATCCAGTCTGCGCGGCTGAATGGTTGAATGGTTGAATGGTTGAATGGTTGAATGGTTGAAGCGTCTAGTAAAGGCATCTGGCCCGCTAGGTGAAGTTCAACAATTTGTAGTGAAGAGAGCTGATCTATGCACCGGGTCTGGTAGGCTAGATTACCCTCTGTCCTTCGGTTCGTATGATGTACTACACGCCCCCTGCACTGCGAATGCTCGATGACCTAGGCATATCGTTGAGTTCCGTGATTGGTCGCAACCTCCAAGAGTTCGATGAGGCTAAGGCTCTTGAGCTTGCTGAAGTTGATGCAAACGGTAGACAGCATTTGCTGGTGCCTCTTGCTGCTCAGGCCTGGCGGCAGCTGAAGGCTTCTGCCAACAAGCATGGTGTGAATATTTACATTGTTTCGGCCTTCAGAACTGTTGAACGGCAGGCTGCAATAATCAAAAAAAAACTAGCTTCGGGTTTAAGTATTGAAGAGATCCTGACGGTCTCGGCTCCTCCGTTTTTTAGCGAACACCATACCGGGTGCGCCGTCGATATAGGTACGTCCGGAAGCGCTGTCCTTGAGCGAGAATTTGAGAATTCGTTGGCCTATGAGTGGCTGACAGAAAACGCGAGATCATTTGGTTTTCACATGTCTTACCCAATCGACAATGCCGCCGGCTACGCTTATGAGCCTTGGCATTGGAGATTTAAAGCTGACTGATATCCGCTTGAAGCAGACGGTTGCCGACAAGCCTTTCGCGGCTAAACGGGCGCCCACTTATGCGGCAACAACTGATCGATTTCACTCGCCCGCTGCGTCGGCAGGCGTGTGAGTACATCTTTCAAGTAAGCATACGGATCATGCCCATTCAGCCGCGCAGACTGGATCAAACTCATGATCGCTGCCGCACGTTTTCCGCTGCGTAGCGACCCTGCGAAGAGCCAGTTTTTACGTCCAAGAGCCCAAGGACGGATCTGGTTGTCGGGTAGTCAGACGCGGTTACCCGCGTCCAACCCCCTAAGAACCGTGCATGCGAGTTTCCCAGCACACGGCTCAAGCCTCTGCAAAGGCACTGTTAAGTACCCGGCTATACCTCTTGGAC
>Ga0209888_1000063_pt1 | contig 74983 bp, 66 predicted proteins | sample OrgsoiDNA_201059_FD_185807 | JGI IMG/M metagenome (GOLD analysis project Ga0209888, IMG submission 185807) | Permafrost soil microbial communities from the Arctic, to analyse light accelerated degradation of dissolved organic matter (DOM) -... | ecosystem: Environmental > Terrestrial > Soil >...
CAGCGTTGACTTGCCGGAACCGGACACGCCGGTTACGCAGGTCAGCAGACCCAGCGGGATCTCCAGGTCGACATTGCGCAAGTTGTTGCCACGCGCGCCCTTGAGGGTCAGCACCTGCTTCTTGTTGCGCGGGGTGCGCTTGGCCGGCACTTCGATCTTCACGCGGCCGGACAAATACTTGCCGGTCAACGAGTCAGGATGGGCCATGACCTCGGCCGGTGTCCCTTCGGCGACGATATGTCCGCCATGCACACCGGCACCCGGGCCGATGTCGACCACATAATCCGCCAGGCGGATCGCGTCTTCATCGTGCTCGACCACGATCACCGTGTTGCCGATGTCGCGCAGGTGCTTCAGGGTGCCGAGCAGACGGTCGTTGTCCCGCTGGTGCAAACCGATGGACGGTTCATCGAGGATGTACAACACCCCCACGAGACCGGCGCCGATCTGGCTGGCCAGGCGAATCCGCTGCGCTTCGCCGCCGGACAGGGTGTCGGCACTGCGATCCAGTGAGAGATAGTCCAGGCCGACGTTGACCAGGAACTGCAGGCGCTCACGGATTTCCTTGAGGATCTTGTCGGCGATTTCTCCACGGCGACCGGTCAGCTTCAGCACGCCGAAGTATTCGCAGGCATCGCCGATCGGCAGGTTGGTCACGGCCGGCAGGGTTTTCTCGCCCACCCACACGTGTCGCGCCTCGCGACGCAGGCGGGTGCCACGGCAATCCGGGCACGGCTGGGTGCTGAGGAATTTGGCCAGCTCTTCACGCACGGTGGCCGATTCGGTTTCGCGGTAACGACGCTCCAGGTTCGGCACGATGCCTTCGAACGGGTGGGAGCGCTTGACGATATCGCCGCGGTCGTTGAGGTACTTGAAGTCGACGTTCTGGCTGCCGCTGCCTTGCAGGAGAAGCTTCTGCTGGTCCGCCGGCAGCGTATTGAACGGCACTTCCAGGCTGAAGCCGTAGTGGGAGGCCAGCGACCCGAGCATCTGGAAGTAATAGACATTGCGCCGGTCCCAGCCGCGTATCGCCCCTTCGGCCAGGGTCAGTTCACCGTTGACCAGGCGCTTGATGTCGAAGAACTGCTTCACACCCAGGCCGTCACAGGTCGGGCAGGCGCCAGCCGGGTTGTTGAAGGAGAACAGCTTGGGTTCCAGCTCGCTGATGGCATGACCGCAGATCGGGCAGGCGAAGCGCGCGGAGAAGATCATCTCCTCGCCGGGTTCGTCGTCCATCGGCGCCACCAGGGCAATACCGTCCGCCAGCTTCAGCGCGGTCTCGAAGGACTCGGCCAGGCGCTGTTGCAGATCGCCACGGACTTTGAAGCGGTCGACCACCACATCGATGGAATGCTTCTTCTGCTTGTCGAGCTTGGGTACTTCGTCCAGCTCGCAGAGCCGGCCGTTGACCCGTGCGCGGACAAAGCCTTGCGCCCGCAGCTCTTCGAACACCGACAGGTGCTCGCCCTTGCGCTCGCGAATCACCGGCGCCAGCAGCATCAGCTTGGAGCCCTCGGGCTGGGCCAGTACCAGGTCGACCATCTGGCTGACGGTCTGGGCTTCCAGCGGGATATCGTGGTCCGGGCAGCGCGGGGTGCCTACGCGGGCATACAGCAGGCGCAGGTAGTCGTAGATCTCGGTGATGGTACCGACCGTCGAACGCGGGTTATGCGACGTCGACTTCTGCTCGATGGAGATCGCCGGCGACAGGCCTTCGATGGTGTCGACGTCGGGTTTTTCCATCATCGAGAGGAATTGCCGGGCATAGGCCGACAGCGACTCCACGTAGCGGCGTTGACCTTCGGCGTACAGTGTATCGAAGGCCAGGGACGACTTGCCGGACCCGGACAGGCCGGTGATCACGATCAGCTTGTCCCGGGGCAGGGTCAGGTCGATGTTCTTCAGGTTGTGGGTTCGAGCCCCACGAATCAGGATCTTGTCCAAGATGGCCTCGCACGGCGGGCGGTAAACGCAAGAGTATAAGGCTAAATACTGGATGGATGCACACTATCGGACGACAGTATTTCAGTCTTGCATGACAGCTCGCGACAAAGCGTCGCCATGTATCCCCTCTATCGATGGGACTGGTAGAATCGCCGCCGGTTCACACGAGGTTTTTCCATGCACGATCCCCACAGCGAACGCATGAGTGGCAGCGAGACCCGCGCGGCAAGCGGTCTGGCCCTGGTGTTCGCTTTCCGTATGCTTGGCATGTTCATGGTGTTGCCGGTTCTGGCTACTTACGGGATGGATCTCGCGGGGGCGACACCGGCCCTGATTGGCCTGGCGATCGGCGCCTATGGCCTGACCCAGGCGGTCTTCCAGATTCCCTTCGGGATCATTTCCGACCGCATCGGCCGACGCCCGGTGATCTACCTGGGGCTGGTGGTCTTCGCCCTGGGCAGCTTGCTGGCGGCCAACGCCGACTCGATCTGGGGCGTGATCGCCGGCCGGGTGCTGCAAGGCGCCGGGGCGATTTCCGCGGCGGTCATGGCGTTGCTCTCGGACCTGACCCGCGAACAGCACCGGACCAAGGCCATGGCGATGATCGGCATGACCATCGGCCTGTCGTTCGCCGTGGCCATGGTCGTCGGTCCCTTGCTGACCCGTGCCTTCGGTCTGTCAGGGCTGTTCCTGGCCACCGGCGGCATGGCATTGCTGGGGATCCTGATCATCGCCTTCATGGTCCCGCACTCCACCGGTCCGTTGCAGCACCGTGAGTCCGGCGTGGCCCGCAAGGCGTTGCTGCCGACCCTCAAACATCCCGACCTGCTGCGCCTGGACCTTGGGATCTTTGTCCTGCACTCGATGCTGATGTCCAGCTTCGTTGCCTTGCCCCTGGCCCTGGTGACAAAGGCCGGGCTGCCCAAGGAGCAGCACTGGTGGGTGTACCTGACCGCGCTGCTGATTTCCTTCTTCGCCATGATCCCGTTCATCATCTATGGCGAGAAAAAACGCAAAATGAAACGAGTTTTACTCGGCGCCGTGACGACCTTGATGCTCACTGAGCTATTCTTCTGGGAGTTCGGCGACAGTTTGCGGGCCCTGGTGATTGGTACGGTGGTGTTCTTCACTGCGTTCAATCTGCTGGAAGCTTCCTTGCCGTCGTTGATCAGCAAGGTTTCACCGGCGGGCGGCAAGGGCACGGCGATGGGGGTGTATTCCACCAGCCAGTTCCTCGGTTCCGCGCTCGGCGGGATCATGGGCGGCTGGATGTTCCAGCATGGCGGTTTGTCGGCGGTTTTCCTTGGATGCGCCGGTCTGGCTGCCCTCTGGCTGGCCTTTGCTGTTACCATGCGCGAACCTCCCTACGTGACCAGCCTGCGCGTGCCGTTATCGCCCGAAGCGATCCGCGAAGCCGGTCTGGTCGAGCGCCTCAAGGCGATCGTAGGGGTAACCGATGCAGTAGTGGTGGCCGAAGAGGCTGCCATTTACATCAAATTGGACACCGAATTGTTGGATCGCACGACCCTTGAGCGCCTGGTCAATGAACCGGCGCCACAAGCGTGCGAAGCCTAGGAGAACGTTATGGCCCGTGGGGTTAACAAAGTCATATTGGTCGGCACGTGCGGCCAGGATCCTGAGGTTCGCTTCCTGCCTAACGGCAACGCCGTGACCAACCTGAGTCTGGCGACCAGCGAACAGTGGACCGACAAGCAGACCGGTCAGAAGGTCGAGAAGACCGAGTGGCACCGTGTGTCGATGTTCGGCAAGGTTGCCGAGATTGCCGGCGAGTACCTGCGTAAAGGTTCGCAGGTCTACATCGAAGGCAAGCTGCAGACCCGCGAGTGGGAAAAAGACGGCATCAAGCGTTACACCACTGAAATCATCGTCGACATGCAGGGCACCATGCAGCTGCTGGGCGGCCGTCCACAACAGGGCGACCAACAAGGCGGCGGCTACGATCAGTCCGCGCCACGCCAGCAGGCTCCGCGTCCGCAGCAGGCCCAGCGTCCACAGCAGTCGGCCCCGCAGCAATCGCGCCCGGCTCCACAGCAGGCCGCACCGCAGCCGGCTCCGGATTTCGACAGTTTTGATGATGATATTCCGTTCTAATTCAGCGCAGTTGAAACGCTAGTTAAAAGCCCGTGGCTATCAATGCCGCGGGCTTTTTTATTGCCTGCTATTACCCGCTTACACCGACGCCCCGCGCAACATCCCCTGTGTCAAATCATCGATGACCGCCTTGCCCATTTCGCCCAGATAATGCGATGCCCAGGCGTAGCGTTCGCCATCGCTTTCCAGGGCAGCATCGAGGGAGAGTGCTTTGGCGCAATAGAGCAGAAGCGACGCGTGTTCCATGGCTTCCAGAATGGGGACGCTGGGATTTACACGGAACAGTTCACGACCTTGCGAGCCGCATTTGGAAAAGGTGATGACGCCGAGGGTTTTGATGTCGGTGTGATCGCTCATCGCACACCTCCGGCATCAGTCATGAAATGAGGATGTTTCTGACTGTTGAATGTAGAGAGAAAAGTGAGATTTACGAGCGTACTGAAAGCCTGCATGGATAAAACTCCCGTATCAAAGTGAGAGCTACCACGTTCGTTACCAAGCGAATGGGTGGCAGCTGTGCGCAGGTTGGTAAACCGGAGATACAGGAACCCGGCAGGACCGAGGTCCTCCCACGCACAGCCGCCATTGCACGAAAAATGCGGGCACAAAAAAACGCCTGCAATCGTGATTGGGCGCTGTTTGCGCCTGTATCTGGTCGGGTTACCAAGCCCGGTCGCTGAGTTGACAGCGACAGGGAAAAGGTAGCGCGCACGGTGAGGCGCTGCAATGTGACTGGCGGGGGGTATTTAAGTCGAAAAATTTCAACCGGTATAGAGGTGCGTTTATGTTCGCACCTCGCTCACTTCTCGAGACGCCTTCCCTAATGTCTCCCACAGTTCGCGCATAGTCGGGTTCTGGTTAGCCAGCGAACAATAGGCACGAATCTCCAGCCCCGTACTCCATTCATTGCCCCCTGCTTTCACCAACTGCCCGCTGCCCACAGCTGGCGCCGCCGCGCTCTGCGGTAGCCAAGCCACGCCATAGCCTTCGATGGCCATCTGCATCAGCAGCATGGTCATGTCGGCCTCGTAGCAACGAGTCAGCTCGCAGGGTGTGGCCGCGTTTTTGAGGATCAGGTCGGCCACGCGTCCGAGGAAGGTCGTGGCGGTGTAAGCCAGGTAGGGGACCGGTTTTCCAGCCTTGCCGGGCAGTCGATACAGTGGCTTTCCACCACGGTCCGGGGCACAGAATGGCAGAAAGGCGTCCCGGCCCAGGGGCAGGCTGGCGAACTTGTCGGCGTCGATCAGGATCGGCGCCTGGGGGTGGTGGTAAACGATCATCAGGTCGCAATTGCCTTCCGCCAGGGCAATCACCGCGTCATGGATATTCGCCGCGACCACCCGCACGTTGAACGGCTCGTGGTGCTTTTGAAACTGCGCCAGCCACTTGGGCAGGAAGGTGATCGACAGGCTGTGGCCCGCCGTGATCTGAATCGAACGTCCAGGCATCTTTTCGTCCTGGCGCAGGGTCGAGCGCAATTCCAGCAATGCCGCCAGCGCCTCTCGGCCCTGTTCGCAGAACAGTTGGCCGGCTTGAGTCAGTTGCACCGGGTAGGTGCCGCGGTCGACCAACTGCGCGCCGACCCAATCTTCCAGCGAGCGAATACGCCGGGACAGCGCCGATTGGGTGACGCAGCGTACCTCGGCGGCCCGGGAGAAGTTCTTGTGTTGCTCGATCGCCAGGAGATCGTCCAGCCACTTGATTTGCATGCTGCCCACCTCGGTCGCGGTGATCACGAGTCTACGTCAGCGTTTGGCGGGCTTCGTCGGATTTTTCATAACTATTCCAAAAGCGCATCGGGTGATGGCGATTACTCATCATCTGCTGGGCGGGCTGACCCTAGAATCGGCTTATGGACACGGTACCTGTAGGAGCGGCCGGTCGATGCTCGATTGCCCGCGAAGCTTTTGGCGGCCTTAAGAACGCCTTCGCGGCGGTGCGGCGATCCGACAAGCCCAGCGCCTACAGGACCGAGGTGTTTGTAACTGATTCATTTGGGCGCGGCGCCGCAGAGCGGCCGGGCCGACGATTCTTTTCCTGCCAAGCAAAAAAACCGACAACAGACTTGAGGGAAACACCATGAGTAAAAACAGATTGCCCCGTCATATCGCCATCGGCATTGCCGCCGGTGTCCTGGTCGGCTGGCTGTGCCATCACTTCGCGGCGGACGCCAAGTCGGCCAAGGACATCGCCGCCTACTTCTCGATGGTCACCGATATCTTCCTGCGAATGATCAAGATGATTATCGCGCCCCTGGTATTCGCCACCCTGGTGGGCGGTATCGCCAGCCTCGGCAGTTCACGCTCGGTGGGCCGTATCGGCACCCGCGCCATGGCCTGGTTTATCAGCGCGTCGCTGATCTCCCTGCTGATCGGCATGCTGCTGGTCAATCTGTTCCAGCCTGGCGCCGGGATGAACCTGCACATCGACCAAGGTGCGGTCGCGGCCCAGGTGGTGAATACCGGCGACTTCAGCCTCAAGGTATTTGTCAGCCACGTGTTTCCACGCAGCATTGCCGAAGCCATGGCCAATAACGAGATTCTGCAGATCGTGGTGTTCTCGCTGTTTTTCGGTTTCGCTCTGGCGGGACTCAAGCAGGCCGGTTTCACCCGCATCACCAGCCTGGTGGATGAACTGGCCAAGGTGATGTTCAAGATCACCGACTATGTCATGGCCTTCGCGCCCGTCGGTGTGTTCGCCGCCATTGCCAGTGCGATCACCACCGAAGGCCTCGGCCTGCTGTTGGACTACGGCAAGCTGATCGCCGAGTTCTACCTGGGCATCGCCATTCTCTGGGCGGTGCTGTTCGGCGCCGGCTATCTGTTTCTCGGGCGTTCGGTGTTCACCCTCGGCAAGCTGATCAAGGAGCCCATCCTGTTGGCGTTTTCTACCGCCAGCAGCGAGTCCGCCTACCCTAAAACCATGGAGGCCCTGGAGAAATTCGGTGCGCCGAAACGTGTCTCCAGCTTCGTCCTGCCCCTGGGGTACTCGTTCAACCTGGACGGCTCGATGATGTACCAGTCCTTTGCCATCCTGTTTATCGCCCAGGCCTACAACATCGAGCTGAGCTTCACCCAGCAACTGCTGATCCTGCTGACCCTGATGGTCACCAGCAAAGGCATGGCCGGTGTCGCCCGGGCTTCGGTCGTGGTGGTGGCCGCGACTCTGCCGATGTTCAACCTACCGGAAGCCGGCCTGTTACTGATCATCGGTATCGACCAGTTCCTCGACATGGCGCGGACCGCGACCAATGTGGTTGGCAATAGCATCGCGACCGCGGTGGTCGCCCATGCCGAACAGGCGCATGAGGCCGAAGAGGAGCGGGACGAGTTGCCCATCGCCCAGTCGGTTGCGCTGACACGTACCCCGGCGACCACGGCTTGAGAGCCTCGACCATGAACACCCAAGACAAAAACGCTACTGCACTGCCAGTTGCCCGCAAGCTGGGTATCGTCGGCGGCCTCGGCTCCCTGGCCGGCGGCGATCTGTTCTTCAAACTGGTCAAGTCCAGGGCGGTCCTGGCGGATCAGGGGCGTTATCACTTCCTCTTCGAACAGCATCCGTTCAAGGACGTGCTGCTGCCCCTGGACCGCGACGCGAGCATGACCGCGCGCAAGTTCTATGTGTTCCAGGTCTGCCAGACCTTCGAGGCGGGCGGGGTCGACGCGGTGGTGTTGCCGTGTTTCGCCAGCCAGACGTTCCGTGAGGAGATTCAGCAGGAGCTAGGGATTCCGGTCCTCGACCTGATGGAGGCCCTGGCCGAACATATTCGCCGGATCGCCGAGCCGGGGGCACGACTGGGGATTCTGGCCTCGGACTATGTGCGCCACTCCGGCTTGTTCGAGCGCTACCTTGGCGGCGATTTCCAGTTGGTCTATCCGCCGGAACCGGACCAACAGGTCCTGATGGACGCGATGTACGGCCTCAACGGAATCAAGGACGGCTACCTGCAAGGTGTACCGCTGGAAGGTGTGTACCAGGCCTGCCTGTCGCTGCAAGCGCAGGGCGTGAACTTGATCGTGCCGGGGCTGACCGAGCTTTCGCTGGTCTGCGCCGATTTGCAGCGGCGCGGCCTGAGCGTGCTCGATATCAACGAGATCTATGCCGCCGCCGTGACCAGCGCCGACGATGAGCCAACCCATGCGCCCTTCAAACTGGGAATCGTCGGCGGTGTCGGGCCGGCAGCAACCGTGGACTTTATGGCCAAGGTAGTCCGCCACACCCCGGCGGGACGCGACCAGGACCATATCAAGATGGTGGTGGAGCAGAACCCGCAGATCCCGGACCGCACAGCCAATCTGCTGTTCGACGAAGCCGACCCGACCCTGGCGCTCTACGCCACCTGCAAGCGCCTGGAAAGTGCCGGCGCGCAGGCCATCGCTATTCCGTGCAACACCGCCCATGCCTTCGTCGAACGACTTCAGCCTTACCTGCGGGTGCCGATCGTCAATATGCTCAGCGAAACCGTCGAGGCGATTGCCCGCCAGCACGGCAGTGGCAAGCACATCGGCCTGCTCGCCACTTCGGGCACGGTGCAGAGCCAGGTCTATCACCAGGCTGCCCGCCACGCTGGCCTGCCCTTGCTGATTCCCGGCTTCGATTATCAGGAACTGGTGATGAGCGCCATTTATGGCGAGCGTGGCATCAAGGCGGGTTTCACCGATGGCTTGTGCAAGGAGCAACTGCTGCTGGCGGTCGAGCACCTGTGCGAGCTGGGGGCAGAGGTGATCATCCTCGGCTGCACGGAGCTGCCCCTGGTGCTCAGTCACAGCGACGACTTCCAGGTACGCGGTCACCACGTGGCGTTGGTGGACCCGACAACCGTCCTGGCGCTGCGCTGTGTCAGCCTGGCGGCGGCCGATGGTGGATGGCACCAGGGCACCTCTGTCTCCTGATCAGGCTTAGAGGAAATCTTCCGGTGTTTCATGCCGGGTGGGGGTCCGTTCTTCGTGATAGTGCGGCCTGCCCGTTTCGGAGTTCATCAGGTCATGATTGGCCAGGATGGTTTCCGTCAACAGCGTGTCCTCACCTTCCTTGAACCAACAGGCGAGGGCCGAGTTTCGATTACCGTGCATATCGACGATTCTCAGGGGCTTCTGCTCCGGGGGCGCGCCGAACAGCGGGGCCTCGGGAAAGTGCTTGGGGGGGAGTACCAGCGCGTCCCCGGGACGAACCCAGAGGTCGGCGAGGCAGATTTCCTCGACGAAGGGTCGCCAGCGCGCGACGCTGACCACCAGTGGCAGGCGGCCATAGCGGGAAAAGAAGGCGTGGGGAAAGGCGTGGTATTCCAGATCGGTCGGGTTGTAGGTCAGCAGCTCGCGCTGGCGCGCCACACCCAGGTAGGGCGATTGGTGACCGGCCCATTTGCCGTAGGTGTACTGGCCGAGGATCAGTTGTTCATGGTCGAAGCGGATGCACTCGCCGCTGCGCAGCAAGGTCATGCCAAAGGCCTGCGCCGTTTCTTCCGTGGCCCACATCGGTTCATAACGCACTTCCCGGGCGTGGAAGTCGAACGCCTTGATCGTGTAGGAACCGCTGCTGGTGGGGATTTCCTTGGACTCCCAGGTGACGCCTGTATAGAGGGCACCCCGTTCAAGTTCAGGGTTCTCCGGTGCCAGGTGGATCAGTTGACCTTCCTCATGGGACTTGAGGCGCGCCAGGCCATGGTCGTTGTACAGGTAAGGGAAGGCGCGGGTGTCGAGATCGATCTCGTCGCCATCGCCGATAAAAGGTACGCAGTTGAAGAATTGCATCGTGGTCACACCGCCGTGGTCAGAGTGAGACAGCCAACGCGACGCTGTTGCGTCGCCCGTTCAATGTCGGCGACCCGGTGTTCAGGCCGGGTCGGCGAGTCGTCAGGCGCAAGCATTGATCCAGGAGGCCGTCGGTTTGGTGAAGCGTTTTGCGTTGCAGCGTTACATCGGCCCTTGGGTCTACGGCAGCCAGGCCTTGATCGTCAACGATACGCCACTGAGTCGCGGATTCGTGGCGACGATGCCGCGTTTGATACAAGTCCTGAGTCTTCCGGGCTAGAGGGGGCCTGTTGGTCTGTGTGTGCTCAGGTGTTCCAGCGCTGCCGGTACTCCAGCAGAAAATCCACAAACGCCTTCAGCCGCAACGGCACATGCCGACCATGGGGGTAGAGCAGGGTGAAGGGCCGTGAACGGCCGGCGAAGGGTTTGAGTACTTCCACCAGCGAGCCGTCGGCCAGTTCCTTTTCGACAATAAAGCGATAAGTCTGGAACAACCCGGCACCGTTCTTCGCCAGTGTCACTCCGCCCAATACATCATCGGAGCAACAGTAGCTGCTCTCGGCCAGCAACTCCCGCTCCTTGCCCTCGGCATCCTTGAACAACCAGGCAATCCGCCGCCCGCTGCTGGGCAGTTCGAACTGGATGCACTCGTGCTGTGGCAGGTCTTCCAAGGTCTGCGGCGTGCCGGTTCGTTGCAGATATTCAGGCGTGGCAATCACCACCAGCGCGGCGTCTTCCAGGTGCCGGGCGATCAGCCCCGAGTCTGGTAGCACCCGCACGCGGATTGCGAGGTCGTAGCCTTCTTCGACGAAATCGATATTGCGGTTGCTGATATGCACCTCGACCTTCACCGCCGGATGCCGCGCGCGGAAGGCCGGTAGCAACGGCAGGATGCGGTGATGGGCGTAGGGCGTCGGGATGCTGATGCGCAGGGTGCCGGCCGGTTCCTGTTGCTTGCCCATGACTTCCCGTTGCGCTTCGGTCAGTTGGGTCAGGGCCTGCTTGCATTGTTCGAAGTAGCTGCGGCCACCCTCGGTCAGGCGTACGCTGCGGGTGGTACGGGTGAACAGGCGCACGCCGAGGCGTTCTTCCATGCGCGAGACCGAGCGGCTCACCGCCGCCGGCGTGACCCCGGCCACCTGGGCGGCGGCGGTGAAATTGCCGGCCTCGGCCGCCAGGCAAAACAGCTCGATGCTGCCGAGCATGAGGTCGTCGAACTGTCGTTGCATGATTGATTACACTGGGGGATCAAATGAGGTACGGGCATCCGTATTTATCAAATGAGTGTGGGGCAATAGCGTGAGTTCCACCAGCGCGTCACCAAACCTTCTTTCAGCCACTGGAGCACAGCATGCCTTTTGTCAGCGTTCGTATTACCCGTGAGGGCGTGACCCGCGAGCAGAAAGCCCAGGTCATCGCCGAAATCACCGAGACCTTGCAACGGGTCCTCGGTAAACCGCCCGAGTTGACCCATATCGTGATCGAGGAAGTGGATACCGATAACTGGGGGCATGCGGGCTTGAGCGTTACGGAGCACCTCAAGTCCAAGGAATAAGGGCTGGCCTCAGTGGCCAGCCACCACCCGCGCCGAGCCTTGTACTGGCTCGGCATACACCGGCCCCAGTCGATCCAGTCGACCGCTCCAGGTCGTCAGTGCCAGGGCCAGCAGCACCACCAGCCCGCCAATCCAGGTGGTATGGATCAGCCCCAGGTTGGCGACGATCAAACCGCCGATCCAGGCTCCACCGGCAATGCCGAGGTTGAAGGCGGCGATGTTCAGGCCCGACGCCACATCCACCGCATGGGGTGTGTGATGCTCGGCCTGGCGCACCACATAGATCTGCAGGCCCGGCACATTGCCGAAGGCCACCGCGCCCCAGGCCAGCACGGTCAACAGGACCAACCACGGATTGCCGGCGGTGAAGGTCAGCACGAACAGCACGACGGCCAGCAGCAGGAAGATCAGCTTCAGTGCTCCGATAGGGCCACGCTTGTCCGCCAGTTTCCCGCCCCAGATATTACCCACCGCCACCGAGACGCCGTAGATCAGCAGCACCAGGCTGACGGTGCCGGGCTGGAAGCCGGAGATGTCCTGAAGGATCGGCGCCAGGAAGGTAAAGGCGATAAAGGTGCCGCCATAACCGGCCGCGGTCATTGCATACACCAGCAGCAGACGCGGTTGCTTCAAGACTTGCAGTTGCTGGATCAGAGAGGCTGGTTTGTTGTGCGCGATGTTCTTCGGCACATAGATCAGGCTGCCGATAAAGGCGATCACACCCAGGGCGGACACGGCGAGAAAGGTTTCGCGCCAGCCGAAGTGCTGGCCGATAAAGGTCCCCAGTGGTACGCCGGTGACCAGGGCCACGGTCAGTCCGGTGAACATGATGGCGATCGCGCTGGCGGCCTTTTCCTTCGGCACCAGGCTGGTGGCGATGGTCGAGCCGATGGAGAAAAACACCCCGTGGGCCAGGCCGGTGACGATTCGCGCGAGGATCAGCGACTCGTAGCTCGGTGCCTGCCAGGCCAGCAGGTTGCCGAGGGTGAACAGCACCATCAGCGACAGCAGCAGGAGTTTGCGCGGGACCTTGCCGGTGAGGGCGGTCAGCACCGGGGCACCGATGGCGACCCCCAGGGCATAGAGACTGACCAGCAGGCCGGCGGAAGGCAGGTCGACACCCAGGTCGGCGCCGATGGTGGGTAACAGGCCAACGATGACGAACTCGGTCGTCCCGATGGCAAAGGCGCTGAGGGTCAGCGCCAGCAAGGCAATGGGCATGGCTGCAACTCCGGTAGGTTGAATCAGGAGCGCAGTGTCGGGGTTTCACTTGTGCGGAAAAAGACGAGTAAAGGCACAACATATTTGACCTGAGAGCAAATATTGTCGAGATGCCGAATACACAACAGATCTGTAGGAGCAGGGCTTGTTGGATCGCCGCACCACCGCGAAGGGCCCTCAAGTGCGCCAAAAGCTTCGCGGGCAAGCCCTGCTCCTACAGGTTTGTGCTTGCCAAAAAACATCGAACACCCCAATCACCGTCGAAGCGAACAAACGAACTTTACCGTCCCATTGGCACTCAGTTTCTTACAGAGATGGCTGATGAGGTGTCCGGTTTTGTCCCGATTCAATACGACGCTACTGCTAACCCTGTTGCTCGTGTGTGCCAGCGGCGGGGTGGCTGCCGCCACAGCGCTGCCGCTGCCTGCCGGTGCAACAGCCAGCACCCCCACCAAACCCGATGTGCTGGTACAGGGCGGATTGCTCGGCACCCTCAGTTCCAGCATCGATGACGCGCAGAACCAGCTCGACCTCAACGGTCACCTGCTCGACGCCTGGCGCCTGCGGGCCGATCGCGCGGCCGATGAGATGGACCAACTGGTCAGCCAGACCCGCGAGCGTTCGCCCTGGGGCATGGCCGGTGACTTCCTGTTGTTAACGGTCGCCTGGCTCGGCAGCTTTGCGGCATTGGCCACGGCGGGACGTTTCGCCACCCGGAGGATCAACCAGCACCGCTGGTTGCAGCCCCGTGAGCGCAGTCAGTCCGTACTCGGTTACGCCTTGCCTTACCTGTTGCCGGCATTGCTCTCCTTGCCATTCACCCTCTACGTCAGTCACTTCCTGCCGGCCTCTGCGGGACGGGCGCTGGCGCTGTGCCTGACCTACGCCACCAGCAGCGGCATTTTCACCAGCGCGGCCCTGCTTTGCCTGACGGTGCTGTTCAACTTCGGCCACAAGCGCCAGGCCGTGCGGATCATTTGTGCCGACAGTCCGCGGCAGCTGTTTGCGATCGGTTTCCTGGCCGCCTTGAGCGATGCCCTGACCAGCCCGCAGATCGCCCTGCAATTGGGCGGCAATATCACCAGCAGCATCGCCGTGTTCACCGCCCTGTTCGCCTCCATCCTGTTCGGCGTGCTGGTTTTCAGGCTGCGGCGGCCGGTGGCGCACCTGATCCGCAATCGCCCGCTGAGCCAACGCCTGAAACAACCAGCACTGCAGGAGTCGCTGCGGATCTTTTCCGGGCTCTGGTACTGGCCGATCCTGTTGATGGTGCTGGTCTCGACGGTCAATCTGGTCGGCGCCGGCGAAGACAGCCAGAAAGCCTTGCGCTGCGCCTTGCTGACCACCGTGCTGCTGATTGCCACGGTGTTTCTCAGCACGGTGTTCCAACACCTGTTCAAAGCCCGTGGGGTGGCGTCGATCCAGCGCAGCAGCGTGTACAAGGAACGCTTGCTCAGCGTGCTGCACGCCGTACTGCGCATCGCCCTGGCGGTGGGGTTTATCGAACTGCTGGGGCGGATCTGGGGTTTTTCACTGTATGAATTCGCCGAGCAGAACAGCGTGGGTCGGGCTATCAGCGATTCCCTCAGCCGCATCGGCCTGATCCTGCTGGCGACCTGGTTGCTCTGGGTGGTGCTTGACACCGCGATCCAGGAATCCCTCAAGCCGCCGATCAACCGCCGTGCTTCGCGTCAGCCGAGCATGCGGGCGAAAACCATCCTGCCGCTGCTGCGCAATGCGCTGAAAGTGATCCTGCTGGTGATCGGTGCGATCACCACCCTGGCCAATCTGGGGATCAATGTCGCGCCATTGCTGGCGGGTGCCGGTGTGGTGGGGCTGGCCATCGGTTTCGGCTCCCAGCAGTTGGTACAGGACGTGATCACCGGGCTGTTCATCATCATCGAGGACACCCTGTCCATCGGCGACTGGGTGGTGCTCGATTCCGGTCATGCCGGCACGGTGGAGGGTCTGACCATTCGCACCTTGCGCCTGCGTGACGGCAAGGGCTTCGTGCACTCGGTGCCGTTCGGCCAGATCAAGGCGGTGACCAATCAATCGCGGCAATTCGCCTTTGCGTTTTTCTCGGTGCAGTTCACCTACGACACCGATGTCGACAAGGCCACCGAGTTGATTCGCGAGGCTGGGCGTTCGATCAGCGAGGACGCCTTGCTCAAGTTCAACCTGCAGGGTTCGCTGGAGGTATTCGGGGTCGATCGCATGGACCTCAACGGCGTGGTGCTGACGGCGCAGTTCCGCACGATCTCGGGCGGCCAGTACAGCGTGAACCGGGCGTTCAACGAGCGGCTGAAGAAGCTGGTGGACCAGAGTCCGTGGGTGCATTTCGCGCAGACGTATCCACAGCCGGTGATGCTGGCGCCGAGGGGGCCGGCGGTAGAGCAAGAGCCCGCGCCCCCAAGGGTCGTGTAGGCGCTTTCAGAGACGGTACTGGGTCAGTTTTTTCCGGACTTCGGCGGCGGCTGCCTGATCCAGCTCCAGCCAGTACGACTGTTGGCCGGCGATCTCCGCCGCTGCCGGAACACCGTCGCGATACACCAGGCGATTCCCCGCCAGCGCCGGCACTTTGCTCCCCGGCAACAAGGTCCCCGCCAGGTTCAACGGATCGGCGCCGCACACCGTGATCAGGCTACCGTCCGCCGGACGCCGGCGCACTTCGCGCAATAACGGAATCGCTTCCGGCAAGGCAAATTGCTCGCCTGCCAAACCGCTGATAAAGCGTCCGCCGCGAATCTCGCCGCGAGCTTCCAGCCGATGAAAGGTACGCAGCAATTCCCGCCAACTCGGCAACCAGTCCGCCTCACGCTCCAGCAAGCGCCAGAACACCACGCCGTAACGTCGCAACAAGGTCATGGCGATATGTTCCAGTGTCTCGACTGGCACCTGGCCGCCCGCCGACATGGGCACCGCCGAGCGCCGCAGCAAGGCCCAGCGCCCGGCATCGTCCATCCCGCCGACAAAGGCTCCACGCCCACGCCGAGCGCTACGGGCCTGGCGTTTGCTGGCCGGGGTGATCAGCGCCCGCAGGCCGGCAAAGCTGTCGGCATTCACCCAACCGGCGCCGACCAACTCCTGCAAGGCGGTTTCCAGCTCGGTGGGCAGTAGATGGGCCTCATGCAGCAACTCATCGAAAAACAGCGCGCCCTGTTGCGTCAGCGCGGCATGGACCTTTTGCGTACGCGGCGACAACTCCTCCACCGCCGTCTGCTCGGCCAGGCTGCTCCACAGCGCGACCTGGCCCCGGGGCAGCAACACCACCGGCGTACTGCGCGAGGCCGCGCTGGCGCTTTTGCCACGGGCACTGAGGCGGGCCCAGACCAGCTTGCCCGAGCGACACAACTCATCCAGCCCGCTCGGCGAATACTCCTTGAGTCGCGCGGCCAGTACGTCGCTGTCCCAGGCCCCGGCGGCGACCGGGTAGCCTTCGAACTGGCTGACGATCATCGCCAGGGCCGCGCTCCCCTGGCCCTGACAGGCGGGGGAAAGGTGCTGCCAGTCGAACAGGAAACGCATGAAGTCCTGCACCGCCACCGGCTCGATTTCCCGACGCAGGCGCTTGACCGTGTAACGGTGGATACGCGCCAGCAGGTGACGTTCGCACCACTGTTCTTGAGGCGCCCCAGGGCTGAACTGACCGCGCAGCACATAACCTTCGCTTTTCAGCTTCGCCAGGGCCTGGGCCAGTGTGGCGCTGGACAAGGCCAGGGGCTCGGCGATCTCGGACAGCGCCAGTGGGGCAAAACCGCTGAGGCGGGCGCGGACCACTTCGACGGCTGCTTCGTCGGCTTCCCAGGGTTGATCGAAACCGGGTGGTGCTTGCAGGAGCGGGTGCAACGCGGCCTGTGGGTAAAGTGCTTGCAGGCAGGTCAGTCGCTCCAGGGCTGTCCACAGTGCGTGGGATTCATCGACTTGCAAGCGCGTGGCGCGACCTTGTGCAGCGAGTGCTTCAAGCCAGGCTGACCACGAGGGATTGGACCGGGCTTCAGCGTCGGTGATCGCCGCCAGGTTCATCAGCGCCTCATGCATTTCATCCTCGCCGTTGGGGGCGGGCCAGGCTTCCTCGGCCACGGCCTGGATGGCTTCGGCATCCAGCGCGCCGAGGTCGTCGGTGCTGGTCGGATCGGTCCAGCGACGGTTCAGCACCGCCTGGGTACGGCGTTCTTCCAGCGGCGCATCGTCGAGAAAGGTGTACGGCCGGGCGCTGAGAATTTCCGCCGCCAGGGGCGAGGGTGCTGGCAGGTCGCGGGCAATCAGTCGCACGTCACCGGCCTCCATGCGCCGCAACAGAGCTAGCCAGCCTTCGCAGTCCATGGCTTCGTGCAGACAGTCGTCGAGGGTCTGCTCCACCAGCGGGTGGTCGGGAATCTCGCGCTCACCGGCGAGGTTTTCCAGGCAGGCGATCTGGTCCGGGAACACGCAGGCGGTCAGGTCTTCACTTTTCATCCGCTGGATCTGCGGCGCCACCTTGCGCCCGCCGACAAAACGCGGTAGCGCCAGCGCAACCCCGGCATTCCAGCGCCAGCGTACGCCGAACAGCGGGGCGTCGAGCACGGCCTGGATCAGGATGTGTTCGGCCGTGCGGCTGTTGAGGTAACGCCAGACTTCGTCCAGGGCAAAGCTATGGCTGGTGGACAGCGACAGCACGATGGCGTCTTCGCTGGCGGCGGCCTGCAGTTCGAAGTTGAAGGTGCGGCAGAAACGCTTGCGCAGGGCCAGGCCCCAGGCGCGGTTGATTCGGCTACCGAACGGCGTGTGGATCACCAGTTGGGTACCGCCGGACTCGTCGAAGAAACGTTCCATGATCAGAGTGTCCTGCGAGGGCAGGGCACCGAGGCTTTGCCGGGCACGGGCCAGGTACTCGACGATCTGTTCGGCGCTGGCCGGGTCCAGGCCAAGGGGCTGGCGCAGCCAGTCGAGGCTCGGCTGCAAGTCCCCCGGCGTGGCGCCCAGTAATTCATCCAGATGGGCATGCAGGCGCGCCACGGCGAAGGACAGCTCGGCGCTGCGCCCCGGTGCTTCGCCGAGCCAGAACGGAATGCTCGGCGGCTGGCCGTGGGCATCCTCGACCCGCACCTTGCCGGTTTCGACCCGCAGGATGCGATAGGAACTGTTGCCCAGTTGGAACACATCGCCGGCGATGCTTTCCACCGCGAAGTCCTCATGCACCGTGCCGATGTTCAACCCCTGGGGTTCGAGCAGCACGCTGTAGTCGGCGTTGTCCGGGATGGTGCCGCCGCTGGTGAGGGCGGTCAGCTGGCTGCCACGCCGGCCGCGCAGGCTCTGGCTCAGGGCGTCGCGGTGAATATAGGCGCTGCGCAGACCCTGGCGACTGTTGAAGCCTTCGGCGAGCATCCGCAGCAACGCCTGATAGTGGGCCTCGTCCAGCTCGGCATAGGGCGCGGCCCGGCGGATCAGTTCCAGCAGCGGCTGTTCCTGCCATTCCTGGCAACTGACCTCGGCGACGATCTGCTGGGCCAGCACGTCCAGCGGCGCGCGAGGAATCAGCAAGGTATCCAGCTCACCCCGGCGCACGCAGTCGAGCAGGGCGGCGCATTCGATCAATTCGTCCCGCGAAGTGGCGAACAGCCGGCCCTTGGGCGTGCCACCAACCTGGTGACCGGAGCGTCCGACTCTTTGCAGAAACGCGGCGATGGAGCGTGGCGAGCCGATCTGGCAGACCAGCTCCACTTCGCCGATATCGATGCCCAGCTCCAGCGAGGCGGTGGCGATCAGCACCTGTAGTTCGCCGCGCTTGAGCCGTTGCTCGGCATCCAGGCGCTGTTCCTTGGCCAGGCTGCCATGGTGGGCGGCCACCGCCTCTTTGCCCAGGCGCTCGCTCAAGTGCCGGGCCAGGCGTTCGGCCAGGCGCCGGGTATTGACGAAAATCAGCGTGGTGCGGTGCTGCCGGGCGAGTTCAGCCAGACGTTCATAGACCAGTTCCCAGACATCGTTGGCCATCACCGCCGTCAGCGGCACGGGAGGCACCTCGATGCCCAGGTCGCGGGGGCGGGCGTGGCCGATATCGATGATTTCGCAGGCGCGTCCGCTACCCACCAGAAAGCGCGACACCGCATCGATGGGTTTTTGCGTGGCCGACAGGCCGATGCGCAGCAGCGACTCGCCACACAACGCCTGCAAACGTTCCAGGCTCAGGGCCAGGTGGCTGCCGCGCTTGCTGGCGGCGATGGCGTGGATCTCGTCGACTATTACCGTACGAACAGTGCCCAGCATGCGCCGGCCGGAGTCTGAGCCGAGCAGCACATAAAGTGATTCCGGCGTGGTCACCAGGATATGCGGCGCGGTCTTGCGCAGACGTGTGCGTTCGTTCTGCGGGGTGTCGCCGGTGCGTACCGCGGTGGTGATTGCCAGCGGCGGCAGGCCCAGCCGCTCGAGTTGTGCGGTGATACCCGCCAGCGGGTCCTGCAGGTTGATGCGGATATCGTTGGACAGCGCCTTGAGCGGCGAGACATAGACGATCAGGGTTTCGTCCGGCAGTTCGCCGCCCTGGGCCAGGCCCTGGTGAACCAGATCGTCGATCACCGCGAGAAAGGCCGTCAGGGTCTTGCCGGAGCCGGTGGGAGCGGCGATCAGCGTCGAGCGGCGCTGGCGGATCAACGGCCAGGCACGGGCCTGGGCGCCGGTCACGTCCGGGAAGGTGTTGCGAAACCAGGCGCTGACAGCCGGGTGGAAACCTGCCAGGGCGTCGTGGGCCGATTCGGGAAGATTCATGGGTTTATTTATGCGGTCGTACGGCACAAGTTGCAAGCCGATGGGCGCTCTCTGGCACTTTATCCGTGACGGTTGCGCGCAAAACCCGCAAAATGCAAGGATTCTGGCTATTGCCAGCGGTCGGCCACAAGCTGGCCGCCAATCACCATCGTTCTGAACAGACCTGGGCCTGCTGACTCTATGCGAATGCGCCTTATGTTACTGGGCGGCGGAAATGCCCTTGGGCAGGCGCTGATTCGCCTGGGTGCGGAGGAAGACATCGGTTTCCTCGCGCCCCGTCCGCCCCAAGACGGCTGGGACGCCGCGACCCTCACGCAACTGCTTGACGACACCCGTCCGGATGCGTTGATCAATCTCGCCTTCTATTTCGACTGGTTCCAGGCGGAGACGGTCGGCGAGGCGCGCCTGGCTGACCAGGAGCGCGCGGTCGAGCGGCTGGCCGAACTCTGCCAGCACCACAACATCGTCTTGCTGCAACCCTCCAGCTACCGGGTGTTCGACGGCTCGCGGGCCACTGCCTACAGCGAAAAAGACGAACCCGTGCCCCTGGGCCTGCGTGGCCAGGCGCTGTGGCGGATCGAGCAGAGTGTGCGCGCCACCTGCCCGCAGCATGTGTTGCTGCGCTTTGGCTGGCTGCTCGACGACAGTACCGAGGGCACCCTCGGCCGTTTCCTGGCCCGGGCCGAGAAACCCGACGAACTGCTGATGGCCGATGACCGGCGCGGCAACCCGACGCCTGTAGACGACGCGGCCCGGGTGATCATCTCGGTGCTCAAGCAACTCGATTGTGCCGCGCCGCTGTGGGGGACCTACCACTACGCCGGCCACGAGGCGACCACGCCACTGGCCCTGGGCCAGGCGATTCTCACCGAGGCCCGGCAGCTGCACCCGCTGGCGATCGAGGCGCCGACCGCCCAGGCTCACGCCGCGCGTCCGGATGCGGCGGAAGAGCCGCAGCACGCGGTGCTGGCCTGCAAGAAAATTCTCCATACCTTCGGCATCAAGCCGCGTGCCTGGCGTGCGGGATTGCCGGCGCTGCTCGACAGATTCTATCGTCATGGCTGATGCCCCCGTTCTGATCACCGGCGGTGCCGGTTTCATCGGCTCGAACCTGGCTGCAGCCCTGCTGGAAAAAGGTTACTCGCTGCGTATCCTCGATGACCTGTCCACCGGTAAGCGCAGCAACCTGGCCCTGGACAATCCCCGGGTCGAACTGATCGAAGGCGATGTCGCCGATGCCGCCTTGGTGGCGCAGGTGATGCGCGGTTGTCAGGCCGTGGTGCACCTGGCGGCGGTGGCCTCGGTGCAGGCTTCGGTGGAGGGCCCGGCGCGGACCCATCAGAGCAACTTCGTCGGTACGCTGAATGTCTGCGAGGCCATGCGCCAGACCGGCGTCAAGCGGGTGTTGTTTGCTTCCAGCGCAGCGGTCTACGGCAATAAAAGCGAAGGCGAGTCCATCGTCGAGGACACCGCCAAGTCGCCGCTGACACCCTATGCCTCGGACAAGCTGGCCAGCGAGCAGTATCTGGACTTCTACCGCCGCCAGCATGGCCTGGAGCCGGTGATCTTCCGTTTTTTCAACGTCTTCGGACCGCGCCAGGATCCGTCCTCGCCGTATTCCGGGGTGATCAGTATTTTCTGTGAGCAGGCGTTGAAGGGGCTGCCGATCACCCTTTTCGGTGACGGCGAGCAGACTCGGGACTTTATCTACGTCGGTGATCTGGTGCAGATCCTGCTGCAGGCGCTCAAGGCGCCGCAGGTTCAGGAAGGCGCGATCAACGTTGGCCTGAACCGGGCGACGACGCTCAAGCAGATGCTGGTGGCGCTGGGCGAGGTGGTCGGCGCGCTGCCGCCGGTGACCTACGCGCCGGCGCGCTCGGGCGATATCCGCCATTCGCGGGCGAACAACCAGCGGCTGCTGGAGCGCTTCGAGTTGGCCGAGCCGACGTCGATGAGTGTCGGATTAGCGCACTTGCTGGGGTGCTGAAGTCGATCATCCGAAATGAAAAAGGCGCCCGATCGAGGCGCCTTTTTCATGGGGTGATGGAAAGCCGGTTTTGCTTAGAACTTGTAGCCGATGCCGACCATGTAGACCCACGGATCGACCTTCACATCCACCTTGGTCTGGCCGACGCCCAGGGCAGTCGGCCCGTCGACGGTAGCCTTGGTGTCGAGGTCCACGTACCAGACCGAGGCGTTGAGCAGCATGCGGTCGGTGAGCATGTAGTCGAAGCCCAGTTGCCCGGCCAGGCCCACCGAGTTCTGCAGCTTCAGGTTGCTGAAGCCTTCGTCCTTGCGCTGGCTGGTCAGGTCTTCACCGAAGAACATGGTGTAGTTGATGCCGATACCGCCATACGGCTGGAACTTCGAGCTGGCGTCCAGTGGGTAGTATTGCAGCGACAGGGTCGGTGGCAGTTGCTTGATATCCCCCAGCTGGCCATCCAGGGCCGGGCCGAGGCCCTTGACCGACACTTCGTGGTGGAACGGCGTGGCGGCCAGCAGTTCCAGGCCGATATGGTCGGTGAACATGTAGGCGAAGGCCAGGCCCAGTTGGGTGTCGCTGTCCACGGTGGCCTTGGTGCCGGAGATTCGTGTGCCGTCGAGTTTCAGGTCACCGCTGCTGTCGTTCGGTGCGACGGTGGCGGTACCGGCGCGGACGATGAAATCACCGGCCTGGTGGGCTTGTGCAAGGGGCGCGGCGAGGGCGAGCGCAACGAGAGAGGCGCTGAGCAGGGACTTGTGCATGGGGGCTCCAAAGGACGTTTTGAATTCACTGTGTCCAATGGTAGTGAGCGCCCCGGGCCGGTCTTTGACTCAGCTCAATGAAAGGCCAATGGCGGGGGGGAGACGGGAACTTTTGTGGGGGGCTGCTGGCCTCTTCGCGGGCAAGCCCTGCTCCTACAGGATTAGGAACTGATCAAGGTTTGTGATCGACATAAAACTGTAGGAGCAGGGCTTGCCCGCGAAGAGGCCCTACCAGGCACCGCAGAGCGACGGGTTCTACTCCGGCAACTCGTACACGTAGATCTTCTGCGCCTCCATGCTGTACCCCGCATCCGCCAGGTCGCTGGTGCTCTGCTTGACCTGCATGTCACCCTCGATCCAGTACGGCTGGTACAACTCGTCGACCTTGACCCCCAGCTCGCTGGTCACATGCACGATCTGGTTCGACGGCGGTGGCGGTACATGGATGCAAGCGCCGAAGTACGGCACCAGCAGAAACTCCGTGGTCCGGCCTTCCTCGCTGACTTCCAGTGGCACGATATACCCCGGCAGGCGCACGTGCTGGCCGTTCAGCGCCTTGACCACCGGCGCATCGGGCAGCGACTGCTTGGCCGCCGGCGCCGCCTCGATGTTCATGCTGCCGATTTTCGACAGGTCATGCAGCGGCGTCATCTGCGGGATTTCCGGCGGCGCATCGGGTGGAATCATGTCCTGCCAGGCCAGTTCCTTGGGCTTGTCATCGGCCCACAACGGCGTGGCCGTCACCACGGACAGCACCAGCAGCACACCGGCCAGGACTTTATTCTTCATCGCAACACTCACAAACGGATGGACAGGCCATCGGCCAGGGATTGTCGATAGGCGCGCCAGGCCGGCACGCTACCCATCAACAGGGCGGCGACGAGGATACCGCCGAGCAGCGTCCATTCATATTCGCTTGGCCAGGACAGTGGCAGGTACAGCCCGTAATTCGACTGCACATAACCCTGGGCCAGGGCGATGCACAGGTACAGCAAGCCAACCCCGGCCACCACCCCGGACAACGCCAGGGCAAAGGCTTCCAGTATCAGCAGACTGGCGATATGCCAAGGCCGTGCGCCCACCGAGCGCAGGATCGCCATCTCCCGGCGGCGTTCGTTGAGGCTGGTGAGGATCGCCGTGAGCATGCCGATCAGACCGGTCAGGACCACGAACAGCGACACCACGAACAACGCCTTTTCCGCCGTACCCATCAGGCTCCACAGCTCCTGCAAGGCCACGCCCGGGAGGATCGCCAGCATCGGCTCGCCCCGGAATTCGTTGATCTCCCGTTGCAGGGCGAAGGTCGAGACCTTGTTGTTGAGGCCGAGCATGAAGGCGGTGATGGCTTGCGGCGTCAGGTCCATATTACGCGCCTGATCGGCGCTGATACGGCCGGCGCCGTGGGCCGGTACGCCGTCGTGCCAGTCGATATGGATCGCCTCCATGCCGCCGAGGCTGATATGCAACGTGCGGTCCACCGGGGTGCCGGTTCGCTTGAGGATGCCGACCACGGTGAAGGGCTTGTCGTCGTGCTTGACCAGGCTGATAGCGGCTACGCCATGGGCCAGCACCAGCTTGTCGCCGAGCTTGTAGTGCAGCGCGTCGGCCACTTCGGCACCGAGCACCACCTCGAACGGATCGGTGGCGAACGGGCGGCCCTCGGCCAGTTGCAGGTTCTGCTGGTGGCCGTACTGGTAATGCTCGAAATAGGCCTCGCTGGTGCCCAGTACCCGGTAGCCGCGATGGGAGTCGCCGAGGGACATCGGGATCGCCCACTTCACTTTCGGGTTGTTGGCGAAATGCTCGAAGCTGTCCCAACGGATGTTGTTGGTGGCGTTGCCGATGCGAAACACCGAGTACAGCAGCAGGTTCACCGAGCCCGAGCGCGCGCCGACGATCAGGTCGGTGCCGCTGATGGTGCTGGCGAAGCTGGCACGGGCTTCGGTGCGCACGCGCTCCACGGCCAGCAGCAGGCAGACCGACAGGGCGATGGCGAAGGCCGTGAGCAGGGCGGTGAAGCGGCGGTTGGCCAGGCTGGCCAGGGCCAGACGAAACAGATACATCTCAGACCTCCGCGGGCGTGGCCGCGCGATTCAATTCGGACAGCGACAGGTGACGGTCGAACAGCGGGGCCAGGCTCTGGTCATGGCTGACGAACAGCAGGCTGGAACCGGCTTCGCGGCATTCGGCGAACAGCAGTCGGATAAAGGCTTCGCGGGCATCGTAGTCCAGCGCTGACGTCGGTTCGTCGGCGATCACCAGCTCCGGCTGGCCGATCAACGCGCGGGCGGCGGCGACCCGTTGCTGCTGGCCGATGGACAGCGAGTCGGCACGGCGTTCGAGCAGGGCCGGATCGCTCAGGCCGAGGTGGGCGAGCAGGGTCGCGGCGGCCTGGTCGGCACTGCCGTGGCGCTGGATCGCGCGGCTGGCGCGCAGTTTGGAAAAATGGCAAGGCAGCTCGACGTTCTCGCGTACCGAGAGGAACGGCAACAGGTTGAACTGCTGGAAAATATAACCGGTGTGATCGACGCGAAAACGGTCGCGGGCACCGGCGCCCAGTTCGGTGAGTTCCTGGCCGAGCAGGCGGATGCTGCCGCGGCTGGGTTTCTGCACGCCGCCGAGCAGGCCGAGCAAGGTGGTCTTGCCGCTGCCGCTGGGGCCTTTGAGGAACAGCGTTTCGCCCGGTTCCAGGCGGAACGCCGGGATGTCCAGCAACTGCGGATGCCCGGGCCAGTTGAAGCCCAGGTCGGACAGTTCGATAAGTGCTTGGGTCATAAAGGCCGATTCACAGGTGGTGTGCTCTTGCAGGAGCCGGCTTGTCGGCGATGCAGACGGCGCGGTACTTCAGGCAGACCGCGTTACCGTTCATCACCGGCAAGCCGGCTCCCACAAGGATTGAGATGGATCAGAACTTCAGGGTGGCAGCCTCAGGCGTGACGTCAACCCCTTGTTGACCACTGCCGGAAATCAACTGCACATGGATCTTGTGGGTCGCCGGGAAAGTCTTGAACACCTGGCCCAGGTCCAGGGTCTTCAGCGCGGCCGGAGTGGCGCAGGTGAATTGGTAATGAGCATGGATCTCGCTGTGATCGTGATGATGCTCGGCCACGGCGGGCTGGGTGCCGGCGGCCGCTTCCGGGGCGTGATCGTCGTCGTCATCGTCATCGGCATCTTCAGGCGCCGGATCGCCGAACAGCGGGCTTTCCAGTTCCTGGTTGGCCACGACGCAACCGGCGGCTTTCGGCAGGTTGAACAGCTCCAGCGGCTTGTCCAGCAGTGCGCGTACGGCGGCGACCTTGGCCTTGTCGGCGTCGGTGGTGGCCGGGTGTTCGAAGCCCACCAGGTTCATCGCCGGGCTTTGCAGTTCCAGCTCCAGGGTCTGACCGTCCAGCGCGGCGTTCAACCGGCCAACGCCGTGCTCGTGGGCACCGAGGCTGCCATGTTCGTGGGCTTCATGGGCCTGGGCGGCAACCAGCGGGAGCAGGGCAAAAGGCAGGGCGAGCAGCAGGTGGCGCATGGCGTTTCTCCAGGAACGGCAATAAGAGTGTTTTGTTATGTGATCTTATAACAATTTATGTCTTGTTCGGCCACCGGCTTGGCGTCTCGGGTGACGCGTGGGAGCATGGGCGCCTGCAATCGCGAGGTGAACATCATGGTGCGAATTCGAGGCACCATCGGCCAATGGCCGGTGGATTTGACGGTGGAGCTGGATGAGAGCGACTGGGCACGTTTGGGGGGGCAGTTGCAGGTGACGGTGCCGGTCGAAGCGGGTGCTACGGTGGCGGCACGGCCGGTGAGCCAGGATGATGCGTTGTGGCAGACGGCCAGGGACCTGGTACGCCAGGCCGGGCAGATCGACGGACCGCAGTTGCTGGGACAGTTGGAAGCGTTGGCGGGGAGCACGGCGGCGGCGAAACGCTTGTTGGTGCGCTTGCGTCATTGCAGCGAGGTCAAGGTGCTGAGCGGGACGGATTCGCCGCTCTACAGCTGGGTCGAAGCCTCTTTGTAGGAGCGAGCAAGCTCGCCCCTACAAAGGGCGGCGGCGCTGTTTAGTACAGTGCGGCAAACAGCCGGCGACGGTAGGTGGTCACCAGCGGATGGTCGTTGCCCAGCAGGTCGAACACCTGCAGCAAGGTCTTGTGCGGCAGGCCTTCGCTGTAGCCGCGATTGCGGGTGAACAGCTTGAGCAAACCTTCCAGTGCCGCTTCGTACTGCTGGCGCGACAGTTGTTGTACCGCCAACTGATAGGCCGCCTCGTCGTCCTGCGGGTTTTGCGCCAGGCGCGCTTTCAAGTCGGCGGCCTCCGGCAGGTCAGCCGCCTGACGCAAGAACGTCAGTTGTGCCTTGGCCCCGGCCAGCGCGGCCTTGTGCTCGTCGCTCTTCACCGCGTCCAGCACCGCCTGGGCTTCGTCCAACTCGCCACGCTCAGCCAGGCAACGGCCATAAAGGATCAGCGCCTTGGCATTGCTGTTGTCTTCGCCCAGCAGTTCCTTCAGGACGGCTTCGGCATCACCGATCCGACCTTCGGCGAACAGCGCCTCGGCCTGCTCAAGAGGATCGGCGACCGCTGGCGGTGGCATCTGCACATGGGGTTCAAGCAGTTTGCGCACCGCCGATTCCGGCTGGGCGCCGGAGAAGCCGTCCACCGGCTGGCCGTCCTTGAACAGCACCACGGTCGGCAGGCTGCGAATGCCGAAGCGGGCGACGATATCCTGCTCGGCATCGCAATCGACCTTGGCCAGCAGCAATTCGCCCTGATAACTCTCGGCGATCTGTTGCAGCATCGGCATCAAGGCCTTGCAGGGCGCGCACCACTCGGCCCAGAAGTCCACCAACACCGGCTTGTGGAACGAGTTCTCGATCACCGACTGGTCGAAGTCAGCGGTAGTGGCGTCGAAAATGTAGGGGGAGGGCTGAGTCATCGGAATCTCGGAAAACGGGGAATGGAGCCACTATAAAGCCTGGACGGGATGGCCGGAAGCTGGCTGACGCTGAGCATGGTAAAGGCTGACATGGCGAAACTCTTCCGGCTCCGCCAGGTCCGGCAGGGTGAAGGCTTCGAGCATTTCCAGACGGCGATACAACGGATGACGGAAATCCCGCACCCGCGAATCCGCCACCAGTGCTTCCCGGCCCCGGCTGAGGAACTGGTCGAGCAACGGCAGGTTTTCCCGGTCATAGAGCACATCCGCCACCAGGATCAGGTCGAAGCGATCGCTCTCGGCGAAAAAGTCCTCGCTATAGCTCAGTTCCACGCCGTTGAGCGCGGCATTCGCCCGGCAGGCCGCCAGGGCCAGCGGGTCGAGATCACAAGCCACCACTTCCAGCGCTCCGGCTCGGGCCGCGGCAATGGCCGCCACGCCGGAGCCGGCGCCGAAATCCAGCACCCGCTTGCCCGCCACCCAGTGCGGGTTTTCAGCCAGGTAGCGGGCCATGGCCAGGCCGCTGGCCCAGCAGAAACTCCAATAAGGCGGCTCATGCAGGATTCGCCGGGTTTCTTCAGGGGTAAAGGCGCGATCCATGTTGTGCGCGTCGATCAGCCACAACTGCAACGCGGTCCCCGGTAATTCACAGGCCATCAGTTGCGCGTCGCCGAGCAACTCGCTCAAGGAGCGTTGCAGGTCCGCCGGTGCTCTCATGGCGCGGTATAGAATTGCAACTGGCCCAGGGCCTGGGTGGTCGGCTCGGTGATGGTTCTCGATGGCAGATGCAGGATCAACTGCCCGGACTGGCTGGCCCGCCCGCGCAATTCCACGCGGCTGCCCACCGGGAACACCTCCGGATTGAAGCGCAGACGGAACGGCAGGACCTGGCCAGTGCCGTTGATCTTGCTGCTGGCCAGCAATTGTTGCGGACGACCGCGTTCGTCGATCACCAGCAGCGCCAGTTCCACTTCCGCGTCCTTGGGCACGCCCTGCAAGGTGCCGCTCAATTCACGCTGAAAAGCCGGCAGCGGGCCGAGTTCTTCATAGGGACTGACCGGTTTGCTCGTCTGCTGTGGGGCCGGTGCCGCCGGGACAGGCTTGGGCGGCGGGCTGCCGCAAGCGGCCAGGAGGCCGGCGAGACTGAGCAAAACAAGCGGTCGTACTGACATGAACGGCTCCAACTGAAGACGAAATCCGATGCATCTATGTGGATAAAAGGTAGTCGGGCGACTGTATACCGCAAACCCTATGGCTTGTCTTGCCACGGGGATGCGCTACCATGGCCCTCCCATTTTTTGTTGCCTGCCACCATGCACTGTCCCTTCTGCGGTGCCAACGACACCAAAGTCATCGACTCGCGTCTGGTCGCCGAGGGCGAGCAGGTGCGCCGCCGGCGCGAATGCCTGGCCTGCGGTGAACGTTTTACCACCTTCGAGACCGCCGAACTGGTCCTGCCACGCCTGATCAAGCAGGACGGCAGCCGCCAACCCTTCGACGAAGACAAACTCCGTGCCGGCATGCAGCGCGCGCTGGAAAAGCGCCCGGTCAGTGTCGAACGCCTGGAGGCCGCGCTGGTGCATATCAAGCACAAGCTGCGGGCCACCGGGGAGCGCGAGGTCAAGTCGCTGGTCGTCGGTGAACTGGTGATGACCGAGTTGCAGAAACTCGATGAAGTCGCCTATATCCGTTTCGCTTCGGTCTATCGCCGCTTCCAGGATCTCAACGAGTTCCGCGAAGAGATCGACCGCCTTGCCCGCGAGCCCGCCAAAGAATGAGCCTTTCGACCGAGCAGGCCGTCCTCGACGCCCACTACATGGCCCGTGCCCTGGAGCTGGCCCGCAAGGGCCGCTACTCGACGCACCCGAACCCACGGGTCGGTTGCGTGATCGTGCAAGCGGGCGTGGTGGTCGGCGAAGGCTGGCACGTGCGCGCTGGCGAGCCCCATGCCGAGGTGCATGCCTTGCGCGAGGCGGGTGAAAACGCTCGCGGGGCCACGGCCTACGTGACCCTGGAGCCGTGCAGCCACTTCGGTCGTACACCGCCGTGTGCCGATGCGCTGGTCAAGGCTGGTGTAGGGCGGGTGGTCGCGGCCATGCAGGACCCCAACCCGGAAGTGGCCGGCCGTGGCCTCAAGCGCCTGGCCGATGCCGGCATCGCCGTGCACAGCGGTGTGCTGGAAGGCGAAGCGCGGGCGCTGAACCAGGGTTTCCTCAAACGCATGGAACACGGTGTGCCGTTCGTGCGGGTCAAGCTGGCGATGAGCCTGGACGGGCGCACCGCCATGGCCAGCGGCGAAAGCCAGTGGATCACCGGCCCAGAGGCGCGTTCCGCCGTGCAGCGCCTGCGGGCCCAGGCCAGCGTGGTGCTGACCGGCGCCGACAGCGTGCTGGCAGACAATGCGCGGATGACCGTGCGCCCTGCCGAGCTGGGCCTCGACCCCGAACTGACCGCCCTGGCCGAACGCCGTCCACCCCTGCGGGTGTTGATCGACGGTCGCCTGCGGGTACCGCTGGATGCCCCGTTCTTCACGGCAGGTCCTGCGTTGGTGGTGACCTGCGTTCCGGGCGCCGGCGAACGCTATCGGGCCCTCGGCCATGAATTGCTGGAAGTGCCCGGCGCCGAAGGTCACGTCGACCTGCGCCGGTTGCTGACCGAACTGGCCGCCCGTGGCATCAACGAAGTGCTGGTGGAAGCCGGCCCGCGCCTGGCAGGTGCCTTTGCCCGGCAAGGCCTGGTGGACGAATACCAATTGTTTGTCGCCGGTCAGTTTCTCGGCTCCACGGCGCGTCCACTGTTGGACTGGCCGCTGGACCGGATGGACCAGGCACCGCGACTGAAAATTACAGAAATGCGCGCTGTCGGCAGTGACTGGCGAGTCACCGCAATACCTGATCCTGCACCCGGCGTATAATTTTTGGCTTGCGCCACGCGCGGGCCTGTTCTCGAGGAGGACTTCATGTTTACCGGCATTATCGAATCCATCGGCAGTATCCGTGCCCTGAACCCCAAGGGCGGCGACGTCCGCGTCTACGTGGAAACCGGCAAGCTGGACCTGGCCGACGTCAAGCTCGGCGACAGCATTGCGGTGAACGGCGTCTGCCTGACCGCCGTCGAACTGCCGGGTGACGGCTTCTGGGCCGACGTCAGCCGTGAAACCCTGGACTGCACCGCCTTCAATCAATTGAAAGCCGGCAGCCGGGTCAACCTGGAAAAAGCCCTGACCCCGACCACGCGTCTGGGTGGGCACCTGGTCAGCGGCCATGTCGACGGTGTCGGCGAAGTGGTTGCTCGTGAAGAAAACGCCCGGGCCATCCAGTTCCGTATCCGCGCGCCGAAAGACCTGGCCAAGTACATCGCCCACAAGGGCTCGATCACCGTCGACGGCACCAGCCTGACGGTCAACGCGGTGAACGGCGCCGAGTTCGAACTGACCATCGTCCCGCACACCCTGGCCGAAACCATCATGGCCGACTACCGTCCAGGCCGTCAGGTCAACCTCGAAGTCGACCTGCTGGCCCGTTACCTGGAGCGCCTGCTGCTGGGCGACAAGGCCGCGGAGCCGTCGAGCGGCGGTATTACCGAAAGTTTCCTGGCCGCCAACGGCTACCTCAAATCCTGACACTCAAATTTTGAAAGAAGGAGGGTGCCGCGTGGCGCTCAACACGATTGAAGAACTGGTAGAAGACATTCGCCAGGGCAAGATGGTCATCCTCATGGATGACGAAGACCGCGAGAACGAAGGCGACCTGATCATGGCCGCCGAGTGCTGCAAGGCCGAGCACATCAACTTCATGGCCAAGCACGCCCGTGGTTTGATCTGCATGCCGATGAGCCGCGAGCGTTGCGAACTGCTCAAGCTGCCGCTGATGGCGCCACGCAACGGTTCCGGTTTCGGCACCAAGTTCACCGTGTCGATCGAGGCCAGCATCGGGGTGACCACCGGCATCTCCGCCGCCGACCGCGCCCGCACCGTGCAAGCGGCCGCGGCCAAGGACGCCAAGGCTGAAGACATCGTCAGCCCCGGCCACATCTTCCCGCTGATGGCCCAGCCCGGCGGCACCCTGGCCCGCGCCGGCCACACCGAAGCGGCCTGCGACCTGGCACGCATGGCCGGTTTCGAGCCGAGCGGGGTGATCTGCGAAGTGATGAACGACGACGGCACCATGTCCCGTCGCGCCGAACTGGAAACCTTCGCCGCCGAACACAACATCAAGATCGGCACCATCGCCGACCTGATCCACTACCGGATGATTCACGAACGTACCGTTCAGCGGATTGCCGAGCAGCCGCTGGACAGCGAACTGGGGCATTTCAACCTGGTGACCTATCGTGATTCGGTGGAAGGCGATGTGCACATGGCCCTGACCCTGGGCAGCTTCTGTGCCGAAGAGCCGACCCTGGTGCGGGTACATAACATGGATCCGCTGCGCGACCTGCTGATGGTCAAGCAACCCGGGCGCTGGAGCCTGCGCGCGGCCATGGCCGCGGTGGCCGAGGCCGGCAGCGGCGTGGTGCTGTTGCTCGGTCATCCGCTGGACGGCGACGTGTTGCTGGCGCATATCCGCGAGACCGCCGAACAGGTGCCAGCGAAAAAACCGACCACCTACAGCATCGTCGGTGCCGGTTCGCAGATCCTGCGGGACCTGGGCGTACGGAAAATGCGCTTGATGAGTGCGCCGATGAAGTTTAATGCGATATCCGGTTTCGACCTGGAAGTAGTAGAATACGTGCCCTCCGAATAAAGACTGGCTGCTCGCAGCCCTTGATTCGCGGTTCAAATATCCCTGAGGGGCGCGTACTAGGCGCGCCCCGGCTCTTTAAGAGAATTGTCGAATGACCCTGAAGACCATCGAAGGTACCTTCATCGCCCCCAAAGGCCGTTACGCCCTGGTGGTCGGCCGCTTCAACAGCTTCGTTGTCGAAAGCCTGGTGAGCGGCGCGGTTGACGCCCTGGTTCGCCACGGTGTCAGCGAAAGCGACATCACCATCATCCGCGCACCGGGCGCCTTCGAAATCCCGCTGGTTGCGCAGAAAGTCGCCCAGAAAGGCGACTTCTCGGCCATCATCGCCCTCGGCGCGGTCATTCGTGGCGGTACTCCGCACTTCGAATACGTCGCCGGCGAATGCACCAAGGGCCTGGCCCAGGTCTCCATGGAATTCGGCGTGCCGGTCGCCTTCGGCGTGCTGACCGTTGACTCCATCGAACAAGCCATCGAACGTTCCGGCACCAAGGCCGGCAACAAAGGCGCCGAAGCCGCCCTTTCCGCCCTGGAAATGGTCAGTTTGCTGGCGCAATTGGAGGCTGTGTGATTAGCGACGAAAGCGATCGTTTCAACCCGCGCGATCCGAAGCCTGAAGGCGCCGGCAAGCCCTCTAAAAGTGTCAAGCGTCGCGAAGCCCGTCAGCTCGCGACCCAGGCCCTGTACCAGTGGCATATGGCCAAGCAGTCGCTGAACGAGATCGAAGCGCAGTTCCGGGTCGACAACGATTTCTCCGATGTCGACGGCGCTTACTTCCGTGAAATCCTCCACGGCGTTCCGCAGTTCAAGAGCGAGATCGACACCGTTCTCAAGCCGTGCCTGGATATCGAGATCGAAGAGCTGGACCCGGTTGAGCTGGCGGTATTGCGCCTGTCCACCTGGGAACTGCTCAAGCGCGTCGACGTGCCGTACCGCGTGGTGATCAACGAAGGGATCGAACTGGCCAAGGTCTACGGTTCCACCGACGGTCACAAGTTCGTCAACGGCGTGCTCGACAAACTGGCGCCGCGCCTGCGTGAAGCTGAAGTGAAGGCGTTCAAGCGCTGATCCGCGCTTGATCTGTGCATGGGCGAGTTCGAGCTGATCCGCAATTTCTTCGCCGCCGCGCCTTGTGCGCAGGCCGGCGAGGGTGTTGCCCTGGGCATCGGCGACGATTGCGCCCTGCTGAGCGTCCCCGCCGGGGAGCAACTGGCGATTTCCACCGACACCCTGGTGGCCGGTGTGCACTTCGCCGACCCCTGCGACCCTTTCCTGCTCGGCCAGCGCGCGCTGGCTGTTGCCGCCAGTGACCTGGCTGCCATGGGGGCCACGCCCCTGGCCTTTACCCTCGCCCTGACCCTGCCGCATAACGATGCCGGCTGGCTGCAAGGCTTTGCCCGTGGTTTGAACCTGATGGCGCAGCACTGCGACTTGCGCCTGGTGGGTGGCGACACCACCCGTGGGCCGTTGTGCCTGACGTTGACGGTGTTCGGCCGTGTGCCGACGGGCCAGGCGCTGACCCGCAGTGGCGCGCAAGTCGGCGACCTGCTGTGTGTCGGCGGCGAGCTGGGCAATGCGGCGGGGGCCTTGCCGCTGGTGCTGGGACAGCGTACTGCGGAACCCGCGATTGCCGAGCCGCTGCTGGACCACTACTGGTCGCCCAAGCCGCAACTGGCCCTGGGTCAGTTCCTGCGCAACAAGGCGACCTCGGCGTTGGATATCTCCGACGGTCTATTGGCCGATTGCGGACATATCGCAGTGGCATCCTCCGTCAGATTGCAGGTGGAACGGGAGGCCTTGCCGTTGTCTTCGGCGCTGCTGGCCTTTCTCGACCAGGACGGTGCCCGCGAGGCGGCCCTCAGCGGTGGCGATGACTACGTATTGGCCTTCACCCTGCCAGCCGCCGAGTTGCCCGGGTTGCTGGCCGCGCACCCATCGGTCCGGGTAATCGGCCAGGTGCAGGCCGGGCAGGGCGTGGTCCTGGTGGATGCCGCCGGCCGTGACATCACGCCGGCACGCCGCGGCTACCAACATTTTCCGGAGACACCGTGACAGATCATCCCAAGCAGGTCCCGGCCGAGTTCGTGCCGCCGTCGGTGTGGCGCAATCCCTGGCATTTCCTGGCCTTCGGCTTCGGTTCCGGCACCTTGCCCAAGGCGCCGGGCACCTGGGGTTCGCTGGTTGCGCTACCCTTTATACCGTTATGGCAGATGTTGCCCGACTGGGGCTACTGGTTGATGCTTGGCGTCACCATGCTGTTCGGCTTCTGGCTGTGTGGCAAGGTCGCCAACGATCTGCGGGTACACGACCACGAAGGCATTGTCTGGGACGAGATGGTCGGGATGTGGATCACCCTCTGGCTGGTGCCGGACGGTTGGTACTGGTTGCTGGCGGGTTTTGCGTTGTTCCGCTTTTTCGACATCCTCAAGCCCTGGCCGATCCGCTGGATCGACCGGCATGTCCATGGCGGCGTCGGCATCATGCTCGACGACGTACTGGCCGGGGTTTTCGCCTGGCTGGCCATGCAAGGGCTGGTGCACCTGTTTACCTGAGGATTCAGGCATGTCTGGCTGTCGGTTGTGGGTCGTGCTGCTCTGTCTGTGGGCGAGTGGCGTTGTAGGCAATGTCGCTTTGGCGCAAGAAGAAATTTCCGTGCCCGGGCAGATCCACCTCGCCAGCGAGGAATGGACCGACTACACCGGTGCCGATGGTCGTGGCTTGGCCTGGGATGTCATGCGCGAGATCTTCGAGCCCAAGGGCGTCAAGGTGCTGATCAGTACCGAGCCCTACGTCCGGGCGATCGGACTGGTACAGCGCGGGGAGGCGGATGCCTGGGTCGCGGCTTATCGGCGCGACATGGCGGGCGCTCTTTATCCGCGCTGGCATTTCGACGTCGATCATCTCTATGCCCTGGGGTTGGCGAGCAATCCGCAGCCGACCCTGGAAACCCTGGGCATCTATCGCCTTGCCTGGATGCGAGGCTACAAATACCAGGACTATCTGCCCAATATCCGTCATTACAACGAAATTGTCCGGCGCGACGGCGTCTTGTCGATGCTGGTCCACAGTCGTGCCGATTACTACATTGATGCGTTGTCCGAGGTGAGCGAGGTGCAAGGGCATGCCGCTCACCCCGAAATGTTCCAGCGCAGCCATTTGCTCGACCTGCCGCTGTACCTGGGGTTTGCCGACAATGCGCGGGGGCGTTCACTGCTGGCCCTGTATGACCAGCGTATGGAAGAACTGGTCAAAAGTGGCGAGTTGCGGAGCATTTTCGAACACTGGAAGCAACCTTATCCGTTTGACGCCCTGCCGGCGCCAGTGCCGACGAATCAAACTTATTGATAGTTATCATGGATAATTCAGCCTAAGCGTCTGTAGGAACCTACTGTTACAATGCGACCTCTGCGAATTTCCAGTCCTCATACTGATCAGGAGCACACGGTGCCCGTCGTTTTTGTCGCCGCTTCCAAGCTGCCAACCCCCTTTGCGACCTTCACCATGAATGGCTTTCTCGAAGAAGCCACCGGCCGTGAACACGTCGTGCTGACCCTCGGGGATGTGGCGGATGGCGCACCGGTTCTTGGCCGCGTGCATTCCGAATGCCTGACTGGCGATGCCTTGTTCAGCCAGCGCTGCGATTGCGGCTCCCAGCTGGAGGCGGCCCTGCGGGCCATTGCCCTCGAAGGTCGTGGCGTCTTGCTGTACCTGCGCCAGGAAGGTCGCGGCATCGGCCTGATGAACAAGATCCGCGCTTATGAATTGCAGGACGGCGGTGCTGACACGGTCGAGGCCAACGAGCGCCTGGGCTTTGCCGCCGACCAGCGTGACTATTCCATCTGCCGGCCGATGCTCGAGCATCTGGGCATCCAGTCCCTGCGCCTGATGACCAACAACCCGCGCAAGGTCAAGGCCTTGACCGAGATGGGCATCACCGTGGCCGAGCGCGTGCCACTGCAAACCGGACAGAACCCGCACAACAAACTCTACCTGGCGACCAAGGCTGGCAAGCTCGGCCATATGATGGGCAACGAGCACCAGAGCGAGGCCGACCCGGCGTGACCCGTGGTCAGGTGAAGCGTCGGCTGTCGGTGGGCTGGTGGAAACAGCTGGTGCTGAGTGTGTTGCCGCTGTTTGTTGCCAACTGGTTTTTCGGCCAGACAGATGCGTTTTTGCCGGTGCTGGCGATGCCGTTTTTCATTGCCGGTGTGGCGTCGATGTTTGTCAGCTTGCGGTTTTTCGGGGCCTACAAGCGGTCGCTGATTGCAACGCAGGCGGCGCTGGATACCCCGGAAGAACCGGCGGCCTGGATCGAGCTGGCCAACGTGCGGCGCAAAGCCCTGGTGGTGGCCGCCTTGCCGACCTGGATCGGCACCCTGGCGGTGTTCGTCGGGCTGGAAGCAGTCCCGTTGATGTTGCTGGTGTTGTCCAGCGTGGTGCTGTTCTACCTCTATCGCATTCCGCGTCAACTGGGCTGATGCATCGCTAGATGACGATGAGTCTTTCCAATTTTTAGCGCAAATCCTACCTGCTAGTAAGACGGTTCTGCCGATACACCTCGATGCGGTTTCCTTAAAGTCCTCTTGCTCAAGTCTTGAGCGCTGTCTGTGCGAACGCTCCCTGTTCGTGCAGGCAGTCTTCGCTTTGATCAAGAGGAAAGACCATGCGACTCATTATGGCAGGGGCGGCAGTGGCGGTTGGACTCAGTGGTTGTCTGGGTGGGATATCGACGTTGCTCGATTTCGGCAGTCATCCCGTTGTGAGCAAGGCGGCCCAGGGGAGTACCGTTAGCAGGCAGGACATGCTCGCAATACAGAAGCCTTCCCAGATCACGGCGATTCGCGGGGGCACCGCGCAATGCTTTGACTACGACCTGCAAAATGAAAGCGGTAAGCGTGTGGCGCTCTATGTCGGCTTCACGTCAGCGGGCTTCGTCAACGCCTATGGGTTTTCCAACTGCGCGGATGCCGTTCGCGCAGGCTATCTCGACTCGGACGCAGTGATGAAGCGCAACGACTGAGACGGCTTGAGTCTGGCGCTGATTGTGGAAACGCCGTGATCACGGCTGAGGCCAAAAGGCTCATAGGTACGATGAGCTGCTTTCAGGCAGGGAATGCGGCGTTTTCAATGCAGCATTCCCTGTCTGAACGGAAGGCTTACAGCCCCAGCAGTTTCATCCGCTCGGTGACCGATGCTTCGATCCCCGCTACATCCAAGCCGCATTCGGCCAGCATCTGCGCTGGCTTCGCGTGTTCGACGTAGGCATCCGGCAGGCCCAGGTGCAGCACCGGCTTGAGCAGGTTGTCGCGCGCCAGGAACTCGCTGACCGCCGCTCCGGCGCCACCCATGATGGCGTTTTCTTCGATAGTCACGAGCAACTCATGGCTGCCGGCCATCTCGCGTACCAGGGCTTCATCCAGCGGTTTGACGAAACGCATGTCGACCACGGTCGCGTCGAGCTTCTCGGCGACGATCAGCGCTTCGGTCAACTGCACGCCAAACACCAGCAGGGCCACTTTGCTGCCCCGACGACGAACCACGCCCTTGCCGATCTCGATCGGTTCCAGGTCTTTCTCGATGGTCGCATTCGGCCCGGTGCCACGCGGGTAACGTACCGCCGCCGGACCGTTGTACAGGTGGCCGGTGGTCAGCATTTTACGCAGTTCGTTCTCGTCACTCGGGGTCATCACCAGCATGCCGGGGATGCAGCGCAGGTACGACAGGTCGAAACTGCCGGCGTGGGTCGGGCCGTCTTCGCCCACGAGGCCCGCACGGTCGATGGCGAACAGCACGTCGAGGTTCTGCACCGCGACGTCATGCACCAACTGGTCGTAACCGCGTTGCAGGAAGGTGGAGTAGATCGCCACCACCGGCTTGGCGCCTTCGCAGGCCATGCCCGCGGCGAAAGTCACCGCGTGCTGCTCGGCAATCGCCACGTCGAAATAGCGCAGCGGGAAACGCTCGCTAAAGGCCACCAGATCGGAGCCTTCCTTCATCGCCGGGGTAATGCCCACCAGGCGCGGGTCGGCGGCGGCCATGTCGCACAGCCATTCGCCGAACACGCCGGAATATTTCGGCCCGCTGGCTTTCTTCGGCGCGGCGGCCGGGGCGTCCAGGGGTTCGAGCTTGGTGATCGCGTGGTAACCGATCGGGTCGACTTCCGCCGGGGCGAAACCCTTGCCCTTCTTGGTCACCACATGCAGGAACTGCGGGCCCTTGAGGTCACGCATATTGCGCAGGGTGGCGATCAGGGTCGGCAGGTCGTGGCCGTCGATCGGGCCGATGTAGTTCCAGCCCAGCTCTTCGAACAGGGTGCCGGGGACCAGCATGCCCTTGGCGTACTCTTCGGTACGACGGGCGATTTCCCAGGCGCCGGGCAGGCGCGACAGCACTTTCTTGCTGCCTTCGCGCATGCTCGCGTAGGTGCGGCTGGAGAGAATCTTCGCCAGGTAGTTCGACAAGCCACCGACATTGCGCGAAATCGACATGTCGTTGTCGTTGAGGATCACCAACATGTTGGCGTCGACTTCCGGCGCATGGTTCAGCGCCTCGAAAGCCATGCCGGCGGTCAGCGCGCCGTCACCGATCACGGCAATGGCCTTGCGATCGCTGTTCTGCAGGCGGGCGGCGATGGCCATGCCCAGGGCGGCGCTGATGGAGGTGCTGGAGTGGCCGACGCCAAAGGTGTCGTACTCGCTCTCCGAACGCCGTGGGAAAGCGGCCAGGCCGTCTTTCTGACGCAGGGTGTGCATGCGCTCGCGCCGACCGGTGAGGATCTTGTGCGGATACGCCTGATGACCCACGTCCCACACCAGCCGGTCGTCCGGGGTGTCGAAGACGTAGTGCAACGCGATGGTCAGTTCGATCACGCCGAGGCCGGCACCGAAGTGCCCGCCGGTCTGGCCGACCGAATAGAGCAACTCCAGGCGCAGTTCATCGGCCAGGGTTTCCAGCTCGGCTTCACCTAACCGGCGCAGGCCGGCCGGCGTTTCAGCACGGTCCAGCAGGGGCGTGGTCGGGCGCTTGCGGGGAATCTCATGGAACGTCGTGGGCATCAGGCGAATCGTTATAGGTATAGAAGAGGCGGCAGTTTACCTGATGCATCGCACGCTGCCCACGCGGAGCGTCGAAGTTGGCCGATATGCGGTCTTGAGCGCGGCGCCCGGGATCAGCTGCGACGTTCAACGATATAGCGGGCCAGTTCGCGCAACGGTTCGGCGCACGCGTCAAACGGTCGCAGGGCGTGCAGTGCCTGGTCGCGCAGTTCCAGGGCGTAGGCCTTGGCCGCATCCAGGCCGAGCAGGGCCGGGTAGGTCGGTTTGTCACGGGCGATATCGGCCCCCTGGCGTTTGCCCAGGGTCGCGGTGTCGCTTTCCACGTCGAGAATATCGTCCTGCACCTGGAAAGCCAGGCCGATGGCTTGGGCGTAGGCCTGCAGCGAGCGCAGTTCGTCTTTCTGCGCCTGGCCGCTGGCCAGGGCGCCGAGCTTGACGCTGGCTTCGATCAGCGCGCCGGTCTTGTGCCGGTGCATGGTTTCCAGGGCTTTCTGGTCGAGTTTGAGGCCCACCGCGCCAAGGTCGATGGCCTGGCCGCCGACCATGCCGGCAGGGCCAGCGGCCCGGGCCAGGGCGGTGACCATGCTCAGGCGGATCTCGGCGTTCAGGTCACTCAGGCTCGGGTCGAGCAGGGCACTGAAGGCCAGGCTTTGCAGGCCGTCGCCGGCGAGGATCGCGCAGGCTTCGTCGAAGGCCTTGTGGGTGGTCGGCTGGCCACGACGCAGATCGTCGTCATCCATGGCCGGCAGGTCGTCATGGACCAGCGAGTAGGCGTGGATCAGTTCCACTGCGCAGGCCGCGCCGTTGGCCTGTTCGGGCTTGCCGCCGAGGGCTTCGCAGGCGGCGTAGGCCAGCAGCGGACGCACGCGTTTGCCGCCGTTCATCACGCTGTAGCGCATGGCTTCATAGAGACGGGCGAGTTCGGGGCTGGGAGCGCTGAACAGGGTGTCGAGTGCGGCGTTGACCCGGGCCTGGCTGCTGGCCTGATAAGCTTTGATCATTCTGCTTGTTCCGCGTCGAAGGGCTCTTCGGCCAGTTCGCCGTCGCGCTCGAGGAGGATCTGCACCTTCTGCTCGGCCTGGGCCAGGGCGCCCTGGCAGTCACGGGTCAGGCGGATGCCTTGTTCGAAGGCGGTCAGCGAGTCTTCCAACGACAATTCGCCGTTCTCCAGGCGTTCGACCAGGGTTTGCAGGTCGGCAAGGGATTGCTCGAAGTCCAGGGAAGCTTTTTTGCGGGCCATGGCGGCGATCTCGGTAGGCGTTGAACGGGCGCGACACTAGCAGACAGCGGGTTTAGGGGCAAATGCGAGGGTTTGGCAATCATGGGTCAAGTATTGACCCGTGTCAGAGGATTATCCCGGTTTTCGGCGAGGGGTATCCCGGTTTATCCCGCTAGTCGGCACAAAGTCGCCTCTTTTATAGTAGTCCATCGATCAAGGATGAATGATCGACATGGACCCCTCTCGTCGCCCCGACATTTCCCTGCGCTCCTATCCATAAGGCTGTCGTTCATGGCGTCTTCTTCCGCTCGTGTTGCCGGTTCCGGCGTGCTGTTGCTGATCATCCTGGCTTGCCAGTTGATGATCGTGCTCGACGTCACCGTGCTTTATACCGCCTTGCCGCATATCCAAAAGGCCCTGGACCTGTCGCTTCCCGACCTCACCTGGGTGCAGAACGCCTATACCCTGGCCTTCGGCGGCATGATGCTGCTCGGTGCCCGGGCCGGCGATTTGCTGGGGCGTCGTCGGGTGTTCCTGGTGGCGGTGACGGTGTTCACCCTGGCCTCGTTGCTGGGCGGCCTGGCCCAGTCGGCCCATGAACTGTTGATCGCCCGGGGCGTGCAGGGGATTGCCGCGGCGTTTCTGGCGCCCTCGACCCTGGCGCTGATGATGACCCACTTCCCTCCAGGGCCGCAGCGGCTGCGGGCTATCAGCTTCTACACCGCCGTCTCTGGTGGCGGCGGTGCGTTGGGCTTGGTGCTCGGTGGTGTGCTGACTGATCTGCTGTCCTGGCGTTGGGTGATGTTTATCAACCTGCCGGTGGGCATTGCGCTGCTGGCCCTGGCTTGGCGCTATCTAAAGGAAACCGAACGGCATACCGGTCACTTCGATCTGGCGGGGGCCTTGACCGTTACCTTTGGCATGAGCGCGCTGGTCTATTGCTTCGTCCGGGCCGGTGCCCAGGGTTGGGATGATGTCCTGACCCTCGGCGCGTTGGCCTGCGCCCTGGTGTTGCTGAGCCTGTTTGTCTGGATCGAGCGACGCGCCGAACAGCCGATCATGCCGCTGCACCTGTTCGCCAGTGCCGAGCGCTCCGGCGCCTATGTCAGCCGCATGCTGCTGGTGGGCGGGATGGTCGGCACCTACTTCTTCCTGATCCAGTATGTGCAGGAAGTGCTGGGCTACACCGCGCTCAAGGCCGGTGAAGCGTTTCTGGCGCTGACCCTGACCCAGTTCGCCATGTCGGTGTACGGCGTGAAGTGGCTGGCGCGGTATATGAGTTCAGCGGTGATGTTGTTCTGCGGGCTGGCGACGGCGTTGGTGGGGATGGCATTGCTGACCGGGCTTGGTTCGGACGTGGCGTACTTTCCCCATCTGATGTTGCCGTTGATCATTCTCGGGATCGGTTGCGGCGCGGCGTTCGTACCGCTGACCAGCGCCGGGATCGCCGGGGTGGAACCGCAGAATGCCGGAGCAGCCTCGGGGCTGGTCAATGTCGCGCATCAGGTCGGTGGTTCCCTGGGGACTGCGGTGATCGTAGCGATTGTCGGCATGGCGGCGCGCTTGTCGCCTGCTCCGGCGGGGCTGGATGCTGACGCCCAGGCGCGGTTTGCCTTGAGCCATGCGCTGTCCGTGGGCGCGACCAGTTCGGCGACGTTTTTCGGCCTGGCGCTGCTGGTGGTGTTTTTCACCTCGCGCCATGCCCGGCGGCGGGAGCGTCTTCAGGCGGCTGACGCGGCGTCCTGAGGGCGTTCGGCGCTCGTGCCAATTTTGAGTGTCGATAAGGGCTGATGCTGTCGCGATGGTAATAATGCGATACATGCACATGTTTGTGCTCAGGTACGGCAATGCCGTATTTTTCGTTCATATACGCCACTACAAAGGCTAAATTTACCAACTTGCCTTCCGGGTTCTGAAGCAACGCTTACTCCGGCAGGGTGATTGGGCTGCATCATCTACCTGTTTCCTGTTGATGCAGGCGCGGCGGGTCGATCAGGAGAACTTGCCAGAATAATGGCCTTTTGCCTTGTTTTTCGGCGCTTTTCTGTTCAAAAACGACGATCCAGGCTCATTTGATGAGCCACCTCACAAATACCGCTTCGCCTCCATTGTCTAACAACCTTCGAATCGCTAACCTCTGCGGCTTCCCCTACCTGTCATCGACAGGTCTTCTCTGACCGATACCGTGTCGGGAGTGCGCTGTGGATCTTGTGCAGGGGTTTATAAAGCATGGCAAGGAGGCTGTTGATGCGCCGGTTTTTTCCCATCCTGATCGCCCTCTGGGCCACGACCGCCTGGGCCGAGCCCTCGGCCGAGCTTCAGGAGCCGACCGGCGGCTGGCGTTATGCAGGTCTCCTCGACCGCAAGGATGCGCCGCAGGTGGCCTATCCCACGCCGCCCATCGACCGTGGCATCCAGCGCAGCCGTACACCCATCGAAGGCCGGATCAACCCGCCCTCCGGCCCGCGCGAGCCCCATATCCTGTCGGTCAACGGCAACCCCCTGAATCTCTACACCGACGACGCCGGCCGCTTCGTGCGCCCTATGCCTTCGGCGCCGGCTCCAACAGCGTCGAAGTGCGCAGCTCCACGGGCAAGTCCCTCAAGCGTGTGCAGTTCTACGAAGCCAACAAGCAGATCACCCCGGCGCGTATCCGCGTGGTCCTCGGCTGGGACGATCCCAAGGCCGAACTCGACCTGCACATCATCACCCCCGACGGCCAGCATGCGTTCTACGCGCATCCCGCGTTGACCAATGGCGGCAGCCTCGACCCGGATGGCGTCGACGGCCCCGGTCCGGAAATGTTCACCATGACCGCGCCGCTGCACGGCACCTACCTGATTTATGTGAACTACTGGGGCAACTACAGCGCCAGCGACGGCTATAACTTTACCGAGCGCGCCAATCAGAACGAGGTCATCACCTCGCAGATCAACCTGGTGCTCAACGAAAACACCGTCGATGAAAAGCGTGAGAGCTTCACCGTGCCCCTGCGTGCCATCGGCGACCTGCTGCTGGTCAAGACCTTCAACTATTGAACATCCCGCTCCACGGATGAATGGGCTTTGCGAACATGAGCGATAACACAGCTTCCCCGGACGCCGCTGTACCGGCTGCCACCCCACCTGCCAGCTCGCGTCGTTGGCTGGGCCTTGTGCTCGGGCTTTGCGTGGCCGGCACGGTGGCGGGCGGCCTGGGCTGGTTTTTCCACCACAAGCCGGCCGCCCCTGCGCCGGAACTGGCCCTGGAAAAACTCGGCGTGAGCCGCCCGGACGCACTGCTGGAAACCGCCTCGCTGAGCCAGTTGCCCAAGGACCTGCTCAGCGTGCCGTTCCTGCGTGACACCCTGACCGAGGATTTCGTCTTCTATTACGAAACCCACGGCGACCGCCTGGGCCTGATCGGCAGCCTGCGGCGGATCATCTACGAGCATGACCTCAAGCTGCAGGACAACCTGATCGAGCAGCTCTTCGACCAGCCGGCGGATATCGCCCTGTGGCGCGGTGCCGACGGTCGGCTCAAGGACTTCCTGCTGGTGATGGACCGCGGCGGCCTGGCCAAGCTGCTCGAGCCCCTGGCCCATGTCGCCCTGGACGATACCCAGTTGACCAAGGTCGGCGAAGTGAAGGTCGGCGGCGACAGCGTGCCGCTCTATCGCCTGGCCTACAACGCCAGCAAAGCCCTGTTGTTCGCCTCCCGTGACGACAAACTGGTGGTGCTGTCCAACCCGGACAGGCTCTACGAGCAAACCAGCGACGACAGCGAAGTGGCGCCGGGCGAGGTCTCGACCCAGGCCCTGGCGGCGCTGCTCAATGGCGACAAACTGTTCCCCGAAGCCTTCGGCCTCAAGCCCCGCGAAACGGTTGTGAAGCAGCGCATCTCGATTGCGTCCAGCGTCCTGGCCATGGGTTACCAGCGCTTTATCCCCAACTTCGCCGGCCTGCGCCTGGATATGGACGACAAGGGCTGGCACAGCTTCCTCGCCCTGGATGAGCAGGACAAGGCCGCCGACTTCGACTTCAAGCCGATCTGGCAAGCCATGCCGGTGGGCGCCAGCGCCTGTGTCGCGCTGCCATTGGCCGCCGAGCAGCAACAACCGCTGCTGGTCAAGCTCGGTGCCGATGACGCCACCGCGAAGAAACTCACTGAACACATGAGCGGTGCCGCCGGCCTCTGCTGGTACGCCGACTCGCGCCTGTACACGCCGCTGCTGGTGGCGAACCTGACCAAGGACAACGACAGCCTCGACGCCGACCTGGGCAAACTCTTCGGTTCCATGGTCGGGAGCAAGGAAAGCGCCGTCGACGGCGGCCTGTTTCCTATCGCCGAGCAACAGAAAGACGGCATCCATGAGTGGAAGCGCCAGGTCAGCTCCAGCTTCGGTCAGTACGCCGCCAAGGAAGCCGAGAATCCCGACGCCATCACCGGCAAGGGCTTCTTCCGCGTGAGCCTGGCGCGACACGGCTCGACCCTGCTGTTCTCCCTCGACGATAAATTGGTGGACAAGGCCCTCGGTACCCTCGACAAGCACTTCCCGCCGCTGGCCGACGTGCTGCCCAAGGATGTGCTGATGCCGGTCTACCTCGGCCCGGACTCCCTGGCGCAACTGATGCAGCAGGAAACCCTCGACAGCCTGCCCCAGGACATGGAACCGGTGTTCCGCAACGCCGCCCAGACCCACCTGATTCCCAAGCTGCAAAAGCTCGCCGGTTTCGGCAAGTACGCCCTGACCCTGCCGGAAGGCAGCGAGCCGGACGGCCACTGGCAGTGGTTGCCTTTGCAATGGCGTGCAATGTGATTCCTCTGTTCAAGAGGTTGGGCTTGCTGGCGCTATTACTGAACACCGTGTTCAGTGCGCCTGCCTTCGCCCTCGAAACACCGCCCCTGGACGTCGAGCAGTCCCAGGTGTTCCGCGCCTGGTTCGTGCGCATCGCCCAGGAGCAACTGACCCAGGGCCCGAGTCCGCGCTGGTACCAGCAGGACTGCGCCGGCCTGGTGCGCTTTGCCGCCAACGAAGCGCTGAAAACCCATGACGACAAATGGTTGCGGGCCAATGGCCTGTCCAACCGCTACCTGCCCCCCGAACTGACCCTGAGCGAGGCCCAGCGCAACCTGGCCCAGCAATGGCAGCAGGGCGGCGGCAAGGTCGGGCCCTACGTCAATGCGATCAAGCTGATCCAGTTCAACAGTCAGTTGGTCAGCCGCGACCTCAACCAGGCGCGGCCCGGTGACCTGTTGTTCTTCGACCAGGGCGACGACCAGCACCTGATGATCTGGATGGGCCGCAACATCGCCTATCACACCGGCACCACCACCCCCACCGACAACGGCATGCGCTCCGCCAGCGTGCAGCAACTCATGACATGGAAGGACACCCGATGGATACCCGATGCAACGAACCCCAACTTCATCGGCGTCTACCGGCTGAACTTCCTCTCTCGATGAACGGGTCTCCCATGATGCGTCTGTTTTCCCGAATGGTTTTAGCCCTGGCCGTGCTGGTGCCGGTTGTCGCCGGCGCCGCCGATGATTCCGTGCCGCCGAGCAACTACACGCCGGTGTCCGGCGAGAGTTTCTTCCTGCTGGCCGACAGCAGCTTCGCCAGCGATGAGCAGGCCCTGGTCCGCCTCGAAGCGCCGGGCCGCGACTACCGGCGTTTCCGTATGGAGCCCTACGGCGGCGCGGATATCCGCGTGTACCGCATCGACCAGCCGCTGGAATTCCTCAAACGTCAGAAGAACCTGCACCGGGTGGTCAGCGATGGCCAGTTCAAGGGCGAAGGGCTGTCCAACACCCTGGCCTACCTGTGGGACAACTGGTACCGCAAATCCCGTCGCGTGATGCAGCGAGCGTTCTCCTACGAGTCGCGCAAGCAAGTGACCGAGGAAGTGCCGGAACTGAAAATGGGCCAGGCCATCGCCGCGCCGACTCCGTACGACAACCATCCGCAATACGCGCCGCTGCCCGGCCTGCCAATGGTCAGCCAGTTCCGCTACCCGCTGTGGGACGCCAAGCCGATCCAGCCGCCGAAGGGCGTCGACCTGGCCGGCTCTTCCAGCCAGTTCATCAGCGTCGCACCCGGCAACGTCTATATCCCGCTGGGCAAACTCAAGCCGGGCCTGTACCTGGTGGAAGCGCTGATCGGCAAATACCGCGCGACCACCGTGGTGTTCGTCTCCAACACCGTGGCTGTGAGCAAGATCGCCGGCGACGAACTGCTGGTCTGGGCGGCACGCAAGCATGAAGGCAGCTCGGTGCCCAAGGTCAAGGTGCTGTGGACCGACGGCCTGGGTGTGATGAGCAGCGGCGAGACCGATGCCGATGGCCTGCTGCGCCTCAAGCACGTCAGCCCGGAACGCTCGTTCATGATCGGCGAGGACGACGAGGGCGGAGTGTTCGTCTCCGAGAACTTCTACTACGACAGCGAAATCTACGACACCAAGCTCTACGCCTTCACTGACCGGCCGCTGTACCGGCCGGGGGATTGGGTGTCGCTGAAGATCGTCGGTCGCGAATTCAAGAACGCCCGCGACTCGGTCAACCCGACCACCGCCCCGGTGCGCGTCAGCGTGCTGGATGCCACTGGCACCACGCTGCAAACCCTGGATCTGAACCTGGACGCCAAGTCCGGTACCCAAGGCCGCTTCCAGTTGCCGGACAACGCCGTGGCCGGTGGTTACGAGTTGCGCTTCAACTACCGCGACCAGACCTACAGCAGCGCCTTCCGCGTCGCCGAATACATCAAGCCGCACTTTGAAATTTCCATGGACCTGGCCAAGCAGGACTTCCGCACCGGCGAGCCGATCAAGGGCAAATTGCTGCTGCTCTACCCGGACGGCAAGCCGGTGGCCGATGCCCGTGTGCAACTGAGCCTGCGCGCCCAGCAACTGTCGATGGTCGACAACGAGCTGCAATACCTCGGGCAATTCCCGGTGGAGCTGACCAGCACTGAACTGACCACCGATGACAAAGGCCAGGCCGTACTCGACCTGCCGGCGGCGGAAAAACCGAGCCGCTATATGCTCACCGTGTTCGCCAGCGATGGCGCGGCGTATCGGGTCAAGACCACCAAGGAAATCCTTATCGAACGTGGCGCGGCACGCTATCGCCTGTCGGCGCCGCAGCGTTTCAGTGCGACCGGCGAGAAGGTCGCGTTCGGCTACGTCAGCGAGTCCACCGTCGCCCAGCCTAACGCCGGCACGCCGAGTACCTACAGCTGGGTACGTCTGGAAGACCAGGCTACCGGTGGTGGCAAACTTGGTGCGGCTGACAAAGGCTTCAGCGTCACCTTCGACCGTCCCGGCACCTACAACCTGTCGATCAAGGACGACCATGAACGCATCCTCGGCGCCACCGGCCATTCGGTGACTGGCGATGGCGTGAAAGCCGTGCCCGGTACCGTGGAAATCCTCCTCGACAAACCCGAGTACCAGGCCGGCGATGAAGCCCTGGCGCTGATCACCTTCCCGGAGCCGGTCACCGATGCGCTGCTGTCCCTGGAACGTGACAAGGTCGAAGCCACCGCCTTGCTGTCCAAGGGCGGCGACTGGTTGCGCCTGGAAAAAATCAGCGAAACCCAATATCGCGCGCGGATTCCGGTGAAGGAAAGCTACGCCCCCAACCTGACCTTCTCGGTGCTCTACACCAAGGGCGGCGAATACAGCTTCCAGAACGCCGGCCTCAAGGTCACCACGCCGCAGATCGACGTGGCCATCGCCACTGACAAGGACAGCTACCAGCCGGGCGACACCGTCTCGGTGGACCTGACCACCCAGTTCGCCGGCAAGCCGATCCCGGCGCATCTGACCGTCAGCGTCGTGGATGAAATGATCTACGCGCTGCAACCGGAAGTGGCGCCGAGCATCGACCAGTTCTTCTACCACCCGCGTCGCAACAACGTGCGCACCAGCGCCAGCCTGTCGTTTATCAGCTACGACGTGGCATTGCCGGGCAGCCCCGGCGCGCCGGGCAAGGCCAACCGCAGTGAACGTGGGGTGAAAGTGCTGGAGCGGCCGCGTCGTGAAGATGTCGACACCGCCGCCTGGCAACCGGAGCTGGTCACCGATGCCAACGGCAAGGTGCGCTTCACCTTCCGTATGCCGGACTCCCTGACCCGCTGGCGCATCACCGCCCGGGCCATCGCCGATGCCGGGCAAGTGGGGCAGAAGAACCAGTTCATCCGCTCCGACAAACCGCTGTATCTGAAATGGAGTGGCCCGACCCACTTCCGCAGCGGCGACCAGCCGAAGCTTGGCCTGTTCGCCTTCAGCCAGGCTGACAAACCGGTCAAGACCGAACTGGTGATTCGCTACGCTGGCCAGGAACAGCGCCTGCCGCTGTCCCTGAACAAAGGCATCAACTACATCCCGCTGCCGGCGACCCCGCTGAGCAGCGGCGACTGGAGCGCCGAGCTGCAACAGGACGGCAAACCCCAGGATGCCCTGGCGGTACACCTGAGTGCAGTGGGTGACGGTTGGCAAGTGACACAAAGCCAGAGCCTCAGCGTGGCCAGCGGAGACACTCCGCTGAGCCTGCCGGCGGACGCCAGCGATATTCGCCTGCGCCTCGATGACAGCTCGCAAGCGCTGTTCCGCGCCAACCTCGACGACCTGCTCAGCTACCCCTACGGCGGCGTCGAACAGACCGCCAGCCAACTGCTGCCGTTGAGCATCGCCTACCCGGCGCTGTCGGCCAATGCCCAGGTTCGTGACCGTCTGCGCCTGATCATGCAAAACAGCCGCCTGCGCCTGGTCTCGATGGCCGGGCCGGATGCCTGGTTCACCTGGTGGGGCGAAGACGTCACTCCGGATGCTTTCCTGACCGGTTATGCCTATTACGCCGACTGGCACGCCAGCAAGGCGTTGGGCATCAGCCTGCCGCCGGACCACTGGCAGCGGGTGCTGGATGTCTACGGCAAACAGGCTTCGGTCACGCCGTTGCTGCAACGGGCGTTGGTGCTGTCGTTTGCCAAGGACATGCAACTGCCGGTGAACACCCTGCTGAGCGGCCTGATGGAAGAACTGGCGAAAGCCGGCGAGGGCGCCGATGCCAACCTGATGGACGATGGCCAGGACAGCCTGATCATGAGTGCACCGGATTCGGCCCTGGGCCTGGCCAGTGCGCGGGTGTTGACCGCCGCTTTGGCACGCCAGAGCAAAGTCGCCTTGCCGGATGCGTTCAGCAAGCAATTGCCCGCGGCCGAACAGCGCCTTGGTGCCAGCTCACAGCCGTTCGCCAGCGCCTTGAACCTGTCGATCAAACCGTTCAACGCCGACTTGGCCCAGGACCTGTTGCAACGCCTGTTGCCACAGCAATCCACCCTGGAGCGCGCATTGGCCCTGACCTGGCTGCAACGCAGCGTCGAGCAGACGCCGAAAATGGTCAACCTGACCCCGGGCGAAGGCTGGAAAGCACGCGAGGGCGGGACCGGTGAAAACTACTGGCAATGGGAGGGTGCAGGTGTCCCGAGCGTGTTGACCGTGAGTGGTGCGCAGGAACGTCCGTTGCGGGCCAAACTGAGCTACCTCAGCCAGCAGAAAGTCCCGGATGACCTGCCGGTGCAGATCAAGCGCCGCCTGTTGGAACTGGTGCCGGGCGACGACGCCTACACCTTCAGCCTCAAGGCCGTGGGCGACAAACCGTTGTCCAGCGACAGCCTCTACCTGGACGAAGTGATCCTCACTACCAAGAGCCCTAAACCGCTGCGCTACGGCATGCTGGAAGTGCCGTTGCCGCCGGGTGCGGACGTTGAGCGCACCACCTGGGGCGTCAACCTTGCCGGGTTGGCCGGTGCTGAAGCGACGCCGTTGGAGAAGGCGCACTTCGAACCTGGACAGATGGCCTATGGCGTACCGGTCAACAGCCTCAATGGTGAAGTACGTCTGCGCCACCTGATCCGCTTCTCGCAGAAGGGCCAGTTCAAGCTTCCGCCGGCGCGTTTTAGTCAGATCTATGCGCCAGAACATCAGGCCCAGGAACAGAAGCCGGCCCTTGGGCAGATCACGGTCGAATGACATGACCCGCCCACTGGCCTGGCTACTGTTGTGCATCGTTCCTCTGCTGGCGACGGCAGAGGAAGCGCCCTTGCGTCTGGCCTGGAAAACCGCCGACGGTTATGAGCTGGTGCAGTTGAACACCACTCAAGTGCTCAGCCGCGAGCCGTTGCCGGCGGATCTGCAAACACCGTTGGGCAGCCTTTGGAAACTCTTCGTCTATGCCTGGTTGGTGGACACCAACCAGCAGGAACCGGCCTACGATTGCCATGGTCAGGATCACGAGGAAGTCTATTGCTGCACTCCGGGCGGCAGTATTGCCCGGGATGCTGCGTTGGTCCGTTCCTGTGGTTTGTACTTCGATCCCAAGCGCTTGAAGATCGATGACGGCCAATGGCGCGCCTACTGGCAGGCACGTCAGGCGCCTAGTTGGCTGCTGAGCTTCACCCAACTGCAACCGCAAACCCGCGTGCCGGTGGTACAACTGCTGGAAGCGCTACGGACGCTGCCGGCTCAGGAACAGGCGCGCAAACTGCTGCTGGACGTGGTGCTCAACGCCGCCGATGGTCAGGCGGTGGGGCTGTTGGGCGGTCGCGTGCGGGTCAAGACCTGGAGCTGGCTTGGCGACCATGACTCGCAGTCACGGCAGGGCGGTTTTGCCGGTTGGCTGGAAGACGGCACACCGCTCTGGGTGGGTGGTCGTGGCACCAGTCAGATGGTGCTTCGGCACTACTCGGATGTGCTGGGCAGCTTCCTGCCGTCGCCGTCGTCCGAGGATGCCGGGCGTTGCGTGCAGGTCGATCTGTTCTCCCGCTACCCACTCAAAGGCGTCACTCGTGCCGACGGCCAAGCCGCTCCCAATGGAGCTTTGCAAGGTCACTATCGGGTCGACTTCGCCAACGGTAATCAGTTGGAGATCGAGAGCGCGGGTGAACTCTTCCTGCTGCAGAACGCCGGTCAGCAGCAGTTGGTGGCGCGGCTGGACCGTGAGGAATACGTCGCCCGTGTCCTGCAACGCGAAGCCAAGACTGAGCCGGTCGAAGCCGCCAAGGCCCTGGCCGTGGCGATCCGCACCTACCTGTTGCAGAACGCTGGCCGTAGCGGCGACTGCCTGAGCATTGATGACAGCAGCGGCCGTCAGCGCGTAGCTCCACGTCCAGCCACTGCCGAAGCCCGTGGGATTGCGGCCTGGACCAGCGACCTGGTGCTGGCGGGCAGCCCGGTGACCTACCACTCTGATCAGTCAGGCCCGGACAAGTTGTCCTGGCAGCAGGCGGTGGAGCAGGCCAATGGCGGAGAGCGTTACGACCAGATTCTCCAGCATGCTTATCCGCGTGCGAGCCTGAGCCGTTGGGACAACCCGGTGGCGTCGTGCGAGCCCTTGCCGGCAGCGCAGGAGTGGCTGCTCAAGCAACGTCGTGTGTGGCGCCAGCGACTGGACCAGGAAGTCGGCTATAACGAATTGAGCCAGTTTGCGGTCTGCCGGGTGTCCTACGGCCGGCCTTATGTCGACCGTGAACGCCAACGCATCTATGTGCGCGGCGTACTGACCCAACAGGACCGCCTCGACCTGACCCATGAATACCTGCACCTGGCGTTCGAGGCCCATCCGAACGGCCAGGACGAAGATTACGTCGAAGGGCTTGCCCGTCACCTGTTACTGGAATAGGCCATGAAATTGCGCATCTCCACCGTTGTCCTGTTCCTCAGCGCCCTGGTTGTGCTGAACGTGGCCCATGCTGATAACGGCATCCAGCTCGACACCCCCAAGGGCGGCTGGCACGCCGGCTCGCCGGATGGCGAACACTTCCGCCAGACCGTCAACTACCCGGCCTCCTCGGTCAACACCCCGGCGGGCCAGGCGGACACGGCGCGGATCATGGGCATGATCAAGGGCGCACCGAAGAGCGCCAAGGTGCCGGGGAACCTGATCATCAATGGCGTGAGCATGCCGTTGAAGATTGATGAGTCGGGGAATTTCGACCGGCCGTTTTCGTTTCCCAATGGCAGTAACAGCGTCGAAGTGCGCAGCCCGGATGGGCAGCAGCGCAAGCGGGTGCAGTTTCTGAATGTGGGCGGTGGGGCGACGCCGGCCAAGTTGCGGATCCTGTTGTCGTGGGACACGGACGGCACCGACCTGGACCTGCATGTGGTGACGCCGGATGGCGCGCATATCTGGTACGGCGATCGGGTCGCCCCCAATGGCGCGGCGCTGGATGTGGACGTGACCACCGGGTATGGCCCGGAGATTTTCTCCATGCCTGCGCCGATCAAGGGCCAGTATCTGATTTATGTGAACTACTTCGGTGGCGGTTATCGCAGTGACGATGACGAGAGCGGCGGGCAGGAAAATGCCGTGCAGCCTCTGACCACGGCGAAGGTTACGGTGATTACGGAAGAGGGGACGGTGAACGAGAAGATGGAGTCGTTCATCGTGCCGATGCGGGCGCCAGGGGAGTTGACGTTGGCGAGGCGGTTTAGCTATCCGTAACCGGCCTAATAATCCCTAATCCCTGAGAGGTCTGATGGGCGACCGCGGAACTCACCACGGAAGTGACCGCGGAAGTCGGGGGTGGGGAGTGTCTTTCGGTTTGTGTTGCTCATCCAGGGGAAAGGGATAGGCTTTGTCACCATGGAAGTCACCATGGAAGTCACCATGGAAGTCACCATGGAAGTCACCATGGAAGTCACCATGGAAGTCACTGCCGGAGCTGCTTGAAAACTGACTCAGTGCGATTGGTCGGCTGGAAATTCAGCCAACGTAGTTTCGAAAGCTCGCTCTGAAATCCAAAGGCTTCAGGTACAACTGATCCGACAGATCCCCGCGCAGAATGAAGAGCTTTGGCGCGTTGCGCAGCTCAAACACCCGGTAGAGAAAGAACTGTTGATCCATCTCTTTTGAGAACTGCAACTCGTTGTGGCTGATGATGAAGGGCGCCGCTATTCCATTGTTGGTGGTTTTGACTTCGATGTACCGATGGTCCACCGGTGTGTCGAACGACAAAATATCGAACCCAGCGCCGTCGCCCCGGGTGTCCGATATCCACTCCAGTTGCTGAATCAGATCCGGATAGCCAGCCTCCTGCAACCGCTGGTGCTCGTAGCCGATGACCCATTCCTCTCCGCTGCGCCCCAGTTGCCGGTTGGCTTCGTCACGTGCCGCGAAATTGAGCTTACGGGGTATGCGGATGCGCGATGCGGCTTCGGATGCCTGAAGTAAAGCTTCCTTCTTGGGGGCATCCACTAGCACGGTGCCGGTGTAGGTCTTTTCCCCTGGTGCTTTCACTTCCTCCAGTGCATCGACAACTTTATGCATGACGCTGCGGTTGTCTGTGACATAGGCCTGAACCGCTTGGCGTAGCAAAAGCTGGCTGTTGCCTCGGGGCTTGTAGCCCTGAATAAATGGCAATTCCAGACCGGCCAAAATGGCGCTGATGTTCGAATGCTTGAGCTCCACCGAACCTTTGCTTCGTCCGTTGAGACGGGTGCGCAATGCGCTGTTGTGTTCAGTTTTGTTGTAGGGGCGCTGTTCCGCTTCAAGCCGCAGCATCTCAAAGTAGTCGGCTACGGTCGCATCGACTTCGTCCTGGGACCAGTCCTCTCCGATTCGGATCACCTCGAAGCCGAGCGACTGCAATTTGGCCGCGACGGTCGCTTCATTTTCCACAAACGCTGTCGCGCTCAATGGGCCGTCAGATGGAAATTGCACGCCATAGGCAACCGCCACAATGGCTTTGATATCGCACTGTTCGCCATTTCGTGGATTGCGCACCAGGAAGTATCTCGATTTTCCGAAGCCATACCGCTTCAGGAAGGCAGAGCGTCCCAGGGTTGAGAATTCGTCAAGGGCGGCTTGGACGGCGGCGGGGCTTTGCAGTCGGGAGAGCTCGTTCATTTCGCGTCATGCGCCACTATGTAAGTCAAATCCTGTGAATTTGCAGGAGAGTCTCACATAAAAAGCGAAGTCTTAGAAATGGCTGTCCAGAGAAGGAAAAATATCCTATTAGCTCGACGAAAAATCTTACGAGCATCTGATGGTGAGAGCTTTCTAGTCGTCAGTAAAAAGGGGAGCACAGCTCCCCTCTAAATCGCACTGGGCTTGTACCTGTCAGTTTGTTATCCCAGCGGGCTAGTCCTCAATCACGGAATCAACTTGTCGTTGAGCCAACTCAATCAGATGCACCACGCCCATCGCCACCTTGCGGTTCGCACCTGTGAGGTTGTCGGCATTTTCATAGGCGGTGGCGGCAGCGGAGTCCAGTATTGAGCTCGCGTTGACGAGCGCTTCTTCGCGGCTTTGTCGGGCCTGGGGCTTGCCTTGTGTTCCTGCGATACCAGGGCGTTTTTGACCGCCGCCCTGAGGCAGTATGTAGTACGCCAAAGCGCGATCAGCGGCTTGGGGGTCGATGCTTTCGATACCGGAGGTTCCCGGTGGGTTGGGTGTGACCTTGTACATGGCAAATCTCCAATCTCACGGATGGAGCCGTCACCAGTATCGCTACCAAACGATTTGAGGGTGGCGGCTGTACACAGGTTGGTAGACCGGAAGATTGGAGAAACCGGCGCGCCCGAAGGTGCCCTGCGCACAGCCACCATAAAATGCAGGCAATAAAAACGCCTGATTCCAAGGGGGCGCTGTGCGCCAATCTATACCGGGCTACCAAACCCGATCACTGATATGCAGTGACGGACTGAAGACTAGCCAGCGAAATTGGCATGCACAAGCGGTCAGGATTTTCTAGGAAACTTCAGTCAAAGGAAAGCGAGTTGTCTTGCTGGCACTGCGAGATCACTGAAAAAGCACAGCTGATTTACAGGGGACTAAAAGGCGCTGAGCGCTGAGTTCGGCAAAGGTTTTGATGTCGTACATCTGCACCATATGCGTGGTGTCTTCCTGGCGTTTCCAAAATACGACGCGCTGCGTCGCGAATTGAACTGGGCCATTTGGACTGAGAATATTTAGTCAGCGAAAAGGGGAGCAAGCTCCCCTTTATGTCGCGCTGCTTTCTGTCAGCTTGTTGCTCCAGCTGGCTGCTCCTCAATCACCGAATCCACTTGCCGTTGAGCCAGTTCAATTAGATGCACGACACCCATCGCGACCTTGCGGTTCGCCCCCGTGAGGTTGTCAGCATTTTCATAGGCGGTGGCGGCAGCGGAGTCCAGGATTGAGCTGGCGCTGACTAGGGCTTCCTCTCGACTTTGCGGGGCAGAGGCGTTGTTTTGCGTTGTGATACCAGGGCGTTTTGGACCGCCGCCCTGAGGCAGTATGTAGTACGCCAACGCGCGGTCAGCAGCTTGGGGGTCAATGCTTTCGATACCGGAGGTTCCCGGTGGGTTGGGTGTGACCTTGTACATGGTAAATCTCCAATCTAGCGGTTGGAGCCACCACGCCATCGCGACTAAACGATTGTGGGTGGCAGCTGTGCACAGGTTAGTCGACCGGAAGATTGGAGAAACCGGCGCACCACGAGGGTGCCCTGCGCACAGCCACCATAAAATGTAGGCAATAAAAAACGCCTCATTCCAAGGGGGCGCTGTGCGCCAATCTATCCCAGGCGACTAAACCCGATCACTGAATAGGCAGTGACGAATTGAAGACTAGTCATCGAAATTAGCAGGCGCAAGCGGTCAGGATTTTCTAGGAAACTTCACTCAAAGGAAAGCGAGTTGTCTTGCTGGCCTTGGCAAATCACTGCGCAAAGCGCCCCCTCTACATCCGCCGATGCTCAGTCATCGCCGACAGCACCACCGAAGTCGCCGCCGTCCGCGTCTCCACCCCCAGCTTGATATACACATGCTCCAGATGCTTGTTCACCGTACGCGGGCTCAAGTCCAGAATGGTGCCGATATCGCGATTGGTCTTTCCGCAGGCCACCCAACGCAGCACTTCCACCTCACGTCCTGTCAGTTGAAAGCGTGCCGACAACACCTGGCTGGCCGGCTCATCATTCAGGCTCAAGGTCGCCACTGGCTGTGACGCCGCACGAGCCGAATGCAAAATACGTGAGGTCCGCAAATGCGCCGCAACCCGCGCTAGCACTTCATCAATCTGAATCGGCTTGGTCACATAGTCGCTACCACCCACCTCAAACCCCTGAACCACATGCCGACTCTCCGTCAGCGCCGTCATAAACAGCACCGGAATATCAGCACTCTCCGGCTGCGCCTTGATCCGCCGACAGGTCTCAAACCCATCCAACCCCGGCATCATCGCGTCCAGCAGAATCAGGTCCGGGCGCCGGCGCTCAATCCGGTTCAGCGCACTCAACCCATCCAGAGCCACCAACACCATATAACCGGCATCGTTAAGTGCATCGGAGAGCAGCGCGAGGTTATCCGGCGTGTCATCCACAATCAGCACGACACCGGGTTCAGCGACTGTGGTCAGTGCATTCATCTTCTGCCTCCTTGAGGGTGCGGTTGATTTCGTCCAGGCGAAAGCTCTTCAGCAGTTTGCGGAGCGACCCGATAAAGGCCGCCGTGTCTGGCGCTTTGGCCTGGATACTGTCGAGCTTTTCCTGCAGGCCACGGACATAGCCGATGGCGCTGAGTTCGCCGAGGGCGACAAGGTCAGGGTGTGAGGGTAAGACCCAAGGTTTGGGGAGTGCCGCTGGCGCCGGCTTTTCACGCCGTACCCAATGCAGATCAAGTTGCTTCTGAATCCGCTCCAGCAACTCCGGCGTGCGCACCGGTTTGGCCAGATAGTCATTGCAGGCACTCGCCAGGTTGCGCTCATCGCTGAAAGCATTGGCCGAGATCACGATGATCGGCACCGTGGACAGCGCGTTGCGGCGGATCAGGCGGCTGGTTTCCCAGCCATCCATGGTCGGCATCGACAGGTCCATCAGGATCAAATCCGGCCCCAGCAACGCCACCTGACGAATCGCTTCCTGGCCGTTGCTGGCCTGCACCACTTCGAAACCCAGCGGCGTAAGCATGCCGTTGAGCACCTTGCGATGGTCCACATGATCATCCACCACCAACACCCGGCGCCGGGGCCCCTGGTAGCCGATGATGTCGTGCTCGACATGGACCACGGCCTGGGGCGCCCGCACCTGGGAGAGAAACAGCCGCACCTGGAAGCAGGTGCCTTTGTCCTGCTGGCTCCGGACCTGCAACTCGCCGCCCATCAGCGAGGTCAGCATGCGGGTGATGGTCAGGCCCAGGCCGACGCCCTTGTCCTGGCGCATCAGGTCGCCGCGTTCGAAGGGCTGGAAGATCCGCTCGATATGCTCGGGGTCGATGCCGATACCGGTGTCGATAATCTCGAAGTTCGCTGTTTCCCGCATATAGCTGACCCGCAGGCAAACCTCGCCGCTGTCGGTGAAATTCACTGCATTGCCCAGCAGGTTGATCAGGATCTGCCGCACACGCTTTTCATCGCCGCGCACCACCGCTGGCATCTTGCCGATCAGCTCCAGACGAAAGCGCAGGCCTTTCTCCTGGGCCTGCGGGGTGAACATCAACTCCAGATCGTGGATCAGTTCCGGGAACGGAATCTCCGTCAGTTCCAGGCGCAGTTTACCGGCCTCGATCTTGGCCACGTCGAGTAGGCCGTCAATCAACGACAGCAGGTGCGAGCCACTGCGCAGGATGGTCGCCAGGGCATCCTGGTGCTGCTCCGGCATGGCCGCGTCGCGCTGCAGGTTCTGGGTAAAACCGAGAATGCTGTTGAGCGGCGTGCGCAGTTCATGGGACAGCCCGGTGATATAGCGACTCTTCGCCGCATTGGCCGCTTCGGAGGCTTCCTTGGCATCCTGCAACGCCTGGTCGGTGACACGGTGGGCGGCGATTTCCTGCATCAACAGCTGGGTCTGGCGGTCCGATTCCTCCTGGGCGACGTGTCGGCTTTCCCGGGTCAGGACAATCCACCAGGCGAGGATGGCCGCCAGCATCGAGAGGGTCAGGAAGGCTTTGAAAAACGCCTGATACAGGGTCGCCGAATGGGGCAGCCCCTGGGACGCCTGGCTGTAGATCAGCGCCAGGGCGCCGCTGAGCATCAGAATCAGCACCAGCAGCAGGCCCAGGTAATGAATCAGCCGGGTGTGCAGGCGCGGGACCATGGCATTGGGCAGCAGCCAACGCAGCAGCGATTCGAACTGCACGGACAGACGCCCCTGGGGTTTGCAGCGATCACCGCAACGCGCCTCCAGCGAGCAACACAACGAGCAGATCGGCGTGCTGTAGGCCGGACAGAAGGCCATGTCCGCGGTTTCAAACGGGTTGCTGCACAGGCCGCAGATGACTTGGGTGCTCGGCGCCACCGGACGCAGTAGCAACGGGTCGCTGGTGCGGGCGATGTAATAGCGGCTGCCAGTGGCCCAGGCGATCAGCGGGACCATGATCAGTGCCGTCCCAAGGGCGACAAAGGGCGGCGCGGCCTGGGCCAGGGCACCGAACAGGCCGAAGTGGGCGAGGATCGACAGCAGCGAAGCAATCACCATCGAGCCGACACCCACCGGGTTGATGTCGTAGAGGTGGGCGCGCTTGAACTCGATATGTTTCGGCGACAGCCCCAAGGGTTTGTTGATCACCAGGTCCGCCACCACCGAACCGATCCAGGCCGTGGCGATATTGGCGTAGAGGCCGAGCACCTGGTCGATGACATCGAACACCCCCAGCTCCATCAGCATCAGCGCAATCGCCACATTGAACACCAGCCACACCACACGGCCGGGATGACTGTGGGTGACCCTGGCGAAGAAGTTCGACCAGGCCAGGGAGCCGGCGTAGGCGTTGGTCAGGTTGATCTTCATCTGCGAGACGAAGACGAACAGAACCATGGCGCCCAGTGCCCATTCCGGGGAAGAGAAGACATAACTGAACGCCACCAGATACATCTGCGTCGGTTCGGCGGCGCGCTCCATGGGGATTTCGTGTTGCAGGGCGAGAAAGGCCAGGAAGGCGCCGGCGGCCATTTTTAGTGCGCCGGGGATGATCCAGCCCGGACCGGCGCAGAGCAGGGCGGCCCACCAGCGTTTGCGGTTGGCCGCGGTTTTCTCCGGCAGAAAGCGCAGGTAGTCGACCTGTTCGCCGATCTGCGTTACCAGCGACAGGGCCACGGTGCAGGCCGCGCAAAATTCCAGCAGCTTGAAGTCACCGCCGCCGGCACTGCGGCCCAGAAAGCTGGTCCAGTCGCTGAAGGCCTGGGGATTTTTCATCAGTACGAACAGGTAGGGCAGTACCAGCAACACCAGCCACAGCGGCTGGGTCCAGAGTTGCAGGCGGCTGATCAGGGTCACCCCATAGGCCACCAACGGGATCACCAGAACGGAGCAGATCACATAGGCGAAGGCCAGCGGGATGTGGAAATACAGCTCCAGGGCCAACGCCATGATCGCCGCTTCCAGGGCGAAGAACAGGAAGGTGAAGCTGGCGTAGATCAGCGAGGTGATGGTCGAGCCGATATAACCGAAGCCGGCGCCACGGGTCAGCAGGTCCATGTCGACGCCGTAGCGGGCAGCGTAGTAGCTGATGGGCAGGCCGGTGAAGAAGATCACCAGGCTCACCGCGAGAATCGCCCAGAAGGTGTTGGTGAAACCATAACTCAGGGCCAGCACCCCGCCGATCGCCTCCAGGGCGAGGAACGACACCGCGCCCAGGGCGGTGTTGGCGATGCGCAGTTCCGACCACTTGCGAAAGGACTTCGGCGTATAGCGCAGGGCGTAGTCCTCCATGGTCTCGTCGGCGACCCAGCTGTTGTAGTCGCGGCGGATCTTGGCGATGCGCTGGGTGCCGGGTGGTAGCACGGTGAAAGACTCCTGCGGTCAAGGCGCTCCGTGCCTGGCGGTGGTGTGGTGAAAAAATGAGCAATTTTCATGCCCCGTGCCGTTTGGCCGCCTTCGCGCCTGCTGGCATGCGTATTTGCGCAGCGCCAGGCGGGCCGGGCCTCGGGCGCTAGCCTGCGCCACCTTGGTGCGATTTTCCCTACGTCAAATGACGTATGCCTTTACGTCAGGCTGCGTATACCGGCCACCGCCGCTCGCCGCCATGCTGATGCCATCACCGTTGCTGGCCGCCCTCCCAGGCGAACCGCAGCGCCACCGCAGAGGAGTAGCAGCATGGAACCACGATTGATCCGCACCAAAGGTCTGTTGCCGCGCCGTCTGGCGCTGGGAGCGGCGGCCCTGTCGTTACTGGCCGCCAGTGTGTTCAGCCAGGGGGTGATGGCGGACGAGGCCAACACCACCGGCCTGGCCGTGACCCCGACCGAAGTCACCGTCGGCCAGTTGCACTCGGCCACCGGCACCATGGCGATTTCCGAAACCGGTTCGATCCAGGCCGAACGCCTGGCCATCGAGCAGATCAACGCCTCGGGCGGCATCCTCGGTCGGCAGATCAAGGTGATCCAGGAAGACGGCGCTTCCGACTGGCCGACCTTCGCCGAGAAGGCCAAGAAACTGCTGGTCAACGACAAGGTGGCGACGGTGTTCGGCTGCTGGACCTCGGCTTCGCGCAAGGCCGTGTTGCCGATCTTCGAGAAGGAAAACGGCCTGCTCTACTACCCGACGTTCTATGAAGGGCTGGAGCAGTCGAAGAACGTGATCTACACCGGCCAGGAAGCCACCCAGCAGATCCTCGCCAGCCTCGACTGGATCGCCAAGACCAAGGGTGCCAAGACCTTCTACCTGGTGGGCTCGGACTACATCTGGCCACGCACCTCGATGAAGATCGCCCGCAAGCATATTGAAAACGTGCTCCACGGCACCGTGGTCGGCGAAGACTACTACCCGCTGGGCAACACCCAGTTCGGTTCGCTGATCAACAAGGTCAAGCTGAAGAAACCTGATGTGGTGTTCGCCGCCGTGGTCGGTGGTTCCAACGTGGCCTTCTACAAGCAGCTCAACGCGGCGGGCGTCAATTCCTCCAAGCAGACCTTGCTCACCCTGTCGGTGACCGAAGACGAACTGCTGGGCATCGGCGGCGAGAACATGGCCGGCTTCTATGCCTCGATGAAGTACTTCCAGAGCCTGGACAACCCGAACAACAAAGCCTTCGTCGAAGCCTTCAAGGCCAAGTACGGCAAGGACGCGGTGATCGGCGACGTGACCCAGGCGGCCTACCTCGGCCCATGGTTGTGGAAAGCGGCGGTGGAGAAGGCCGGCAGTTTCGACGTCGACAAAGTGGTCGCGGCCTCGCCGGGTATCGAGCTGACTACCGCGCCTGAAGGCTACGTGAAAGTGCACGAAAACCATCACCTGTGGAGCAAGACCCGCATCGGTGAAGTGCAGCCCAATGGCCAGTTCAAGGTGGTGTACGAGTCGGGTCTGATCGAGCCGAATCCGTTCCCTAAAGGCTACCAATAACGTTCGGGCCCTATCGCCAGCAAGCCGGCTCTTACATGAGTCGGGCTTGCTGGGGATGTGGTTTTTTTACTTCCACCGCAGGAGACCATCATCATGGAATGGCTATCGGAATTTGGTGCCATCGCGGCCATGCAGGGGTTCAACGGTTTGTCCGTGTTCTGCGTGCTGCTGTTGATGGCGCTGGGGCTGGCGATCATCTTCGGGCAAATGGGGGTCATCAATATGGCCCACGGCGAGTTCCTCACCATCGGTGCCTACACCACCTATGTCTGTTCGAGCCTGACCAGTCATTTCGCCCCGGCGTTCCAGCCCTACTATTTTTTCTTCGCTATCGCGTTGTCGTTTCTGATCGCCGGCGCCATCGGCTGGCTGGTGGAGTGGGCGATGATCAGCCGACTCTACAAGCGGCCGCTGGACACGCTGCTGGCGACCTGGGGCCTGTCCCTGGTCATGCAGCAGACCTTCCGTTCGGTGTTCGGTGCCCGTGAAGTCAGTGCCACGCCACCGGAGTGGTTGATGGGCTCGTTCAACCTCACGGACGCTATCGAGATCCCGCGCAACGGCCTGTTCATGATGGCCCTGACCTTGCTGCTGACGGCAGGCATTTTTGTCCTGCTCTACCGTTCACGCTGGGGCCTGCATGTGCGCGCCACGGTGCAGAATCGGCTGATGAGCCGGGCCGTGGGTATCAATACCCGCAAGGTCGACCGCATGACCTTCGCCCTGGGTTGCGGTGTGGCGGGGGTGGCCGGCGCGGCCTTTACCACCATCGGTTCCACCGGGCCCACCGCCGGCTCGCAGTACATCGTCGACACCTTCCTGGTGGTGGTCTTCGGTGGTGCGCAGAGCCTGTTCGGCACCATTGCGTCGGCGTTCGTGATTGCCCAGACCCAATCGATCTCGGAGTTTTTCCTCAGTGGCTCGATGGCCAAGGTGCTGACCCTGTCCGGGGTCATCCTGATCCTGATGCTGCGCCCCCAAGGGCTGTTCTCCATCAAAGTGCGCAAGTAGAGGCGAGCCGATGAACGTTCTAGACAAGATGCTGGCGGGCAAGCCGAACCTGCTCGGCGTGGCGCTGCTGGCGCTGCTGATTTTCGTGGTGTTTCCGCTGACCCTGGATGCCTTCCGGTTGAACATGGTGGGCAAGTACCTGACCTACGCTTTCGTCGCCGTCGGCCTGGTGTTGTGCTGGGGTTATGGCGGCATTCTCAGCCTGGGGCAGGGGGTGTTTTTTGGTGTCGGCGGCTACTGCATGGCGATGTTTCTCAAGCTGGAAGCCTCCGATCCGCTCAGCACCAAGATCCAGACCACGCCGGGTATCCCGGACTTTATGGACTGGAACCAGATCACCGAATTGCCGTGGCTCTGGGTGCCGTTCCATAGCTTCAGCTTCACGCTGCTGGCGGTGATTGTGGTGCCGGTGTTGCTGGCTTTTATCATCGGCATGGCGCTGTTCAAACGGCGGGTTGGGGACGTGTATTTCTCCATCGTCACCCAGGCGATTGCACTGATTCTCACGGTGCTGATTGTCGGTCAGCAGGGCTTGAGCGGTGGGGTCAACGGCATCACCGATCTGAAGACTCTGCTCGGCTGGGACCTGCGCACCGACAGCGCCAAGCTGGTGCTGTATTTCATCAATGCGGCGCTGTTGTTCGGTTGCATTTTCATCGGTCGTTTTGTCTTGGCTTCCAAGCTGGGCCGCTTGCTGATGGCGATGCGCGACAAGGAGGAGCGGGTGCGCTTCTCCGGTTATGACGTGGCCACGTTCAAGATCTTCGTGTTCTGCATCGCCGCCGCCTTCTCGGCCATTGGCGGCGCCATGTTCGCCTTGCAGGTGGGTTTTATGTCGCCCACGTTCGTCGGCATCGTGCCGTCCATCGAGATGGTGATCTTTACCGCGGTCGGCGGGCGCATGTCGCTGCTCGGCGCGGTGTATGGGGCCTTGCTGGTGAACTACGGCAAAACCTATTTCTCCGAGTCCTTGCCCGAGTTGTGGCTGTACCTGATGGGCGGGTTGTTCATTGCCGTGGTCATGTACTTCCCCAATGGATTGGCCGGGCTCTGGGACAGTCATGGTCGCCAGGCGTTGGGCCGATTGCTGCGGCGTTCTCCTCGCATAGCACCGGTGGCTGCGCCCTTGCCGCAGGCCGTGCGTGTCGAACCGAAAGCTCCAGCCCCTGAACGTTCTTCCCTGGAGACACAGCCATGACCGCCATCGGTTTTCAGATGAACAAACCGGTATTGGCCATCGAGGGACTGACGGTGTCCTTCGACGGTTTCAAGGCTGTGGACAACCTCAACCTGTATATCGACCGCAATGAGGTGCGGGTGGTGATCGGACCCAACGGCGCCGGCAAGACCACGGTGCTCGACCTGATCTGCGGCAAGACCCGCGCCACCAGCGGCAGCATCCAGTTCGATGGAAAAGAGCTGACCAAAATGCACGAGTACAACATCGTCCGTGCCGGTGTCGGGCGCAAATTCCAGAACCCGTCGATCTACGAAAACCTCACGGTGTTCGAGAACCTGGAGATGTCCTATCCGGCCGGGCGCAAGGTGTTCAGCGCGTTGTTCTTCAAGCGCAGCGCGGCGGTGATTGCCCGGGTGGAGGAGGTGGCCCGGGAGATCTTTCTTGGCGAACTGCTGGAACAACAGGCCGACCTGCTGTCCCACGGCCAGAAGCAGTGGCTGGAGATTGGCATGCTGCTGATGCAGAACCCCGACCTGCTGATGCTCGACGAACCTGTCGCAGGGATGAGCGTCAACGAGCGGGTGCAGACCGCCGAATTGCTCAAGCGCATCAGCCAGGGCCGTTCGGTGCTGGTGATCGAGCACGACATGGAGTTCGTCAAGAGCATCGCCCACAAGGTCACCGTGTTGCACCAGGGCAAGGTGTTGGCCGAAGGCAGCATGGAGTCGGTGCAGAACAATCCGAAAGTCATCGAAGTCTATCTGGGCCATTGAGGAATCAGGCATGTTCAACGTCAACAAGCTGTCCTGTGGTTACGGCCAGAGCCAGATTCTCCACGACCTCGACCTGGCCGTGGCCAAGCAGGAAATCGTCGCTGTGATGGGGCGCAACGGCATGGGCAAGACCACGCTGTTCAAGAGCCTGATGGGCATTCTCCCGCAGTGGGGCGGGCAGGTCAGTGTCGATGGGCGCGAGGTCTCCAGCCTTGAGACCCATGAGCGGGTCGAGCACGGCATCGCCTATGTGCCCCAGGGGCGGATGATCTTTCCGAGCATGACGGTGCTGGAAAATATCCAGACCGGCTTGCCGGCCTCGGCCCGGGGACAGGTGCCGGAAGACCTCTATGCATTGTTCCCGGTGCTCCACGACATGCGCTCGCGCAAGGGTGGCAACCTCTCGGGCGGACAACAGCAGCAACTGGCGATCGCCCGGGCGCTGGCGACCAATCCCAAGGTGTTGCTGCTGGATGAACCCACCGAGGGCATCCAGCCGTCGATCATCAAGGACATCGCCCGGACCCTGAAGGAGATCCGCACGCTGCGGGATTTGACCATCGTGGTGTCCGAGCAGGTGCTGTCCTTCACCCTGGAAATCGCCGACCGCTTTCTGGTGATCGAGAAGGGGCGCTTCGTTATCGAGGAAACCCGCGACAAGGTCGACGAGGCGACGATCAGCCGTTACCTCTCCGTATAGACATCTACCCTCTGTAGGCACCGTCTTGACCCGGACTCGAACCCCCGGCCAACACGATCCCCTGTAGGAGCCGGCTTGCTGGCGATGAGGCCCTTGAGCCTTGCATCGCCTGTTCGGCCGCTATCGCCAGCAAGCCGGCTCCTACAGATTGCGGTGTTGCGAGGGGCTACGTCATCCGACGTATTGGCCGATTCGCACCGCCATTCGAGACTGCCAGCAACGCTATCCATCCCTACTGTCCAGGAGCTTTGCCATGACCGATACCTTGATCAAAGTCGACCTCAACCAGCCCGCCACCGAGAACGAGCAGATCCACAACCGCTGGCATCCGGACATTCCGATGGCCTGCTGGGTCAAGCCGGGGGATGACTTCATTCTCGAAACCTACGACTGGACCGCCGGGGCGATCAAGAACAACGACGACGCTTCCGACGTGCGCGATATCGACCTGTCCACCGTGCACTACCTCTCCGGCCCGGTCGGCGTGCACGGCGCCGAACCCGGCGACCTGCTGGTGGTCGACCTGCTGGATATCGGCGCCAAGGCCGAGTCCCAGTGGGGCTTCAACGGTTTTTTCTCGCGGCAGAACGGCGGCGGCTTTCTCACCGATCACTTCCCCAGCGCGCAGAAAGCCATCTGGGATTTCAAAGGCATGTTCACCAGCTCGCGGCACATTCCTGGGGTCAACTTCGCCGGCCTGATCCACCCCGGACTGATCGGTTGCCTGCCTGACCCGGTGATGCTCGCCGACTGGAACCGCCGCGAACAGGAACTGATCGACACCAACCCGACCCGCGTGCCGCCCCTGGCCAACGCGCCACTGGCCGCCACCGCGCACATGGGCAAACTCAAGGGCCAGGCCCGCGATGACGCCGCCGCTACCGGCGCCCGCACCGTGCCGCCGCGCGAGCATGGCGGTAACTGCGATATCAAGGACCTGTCCCGCGGCTCGAAGATTTTCTTCCCAGTCTACGTCAACGGCGCCGGCTTGTCGGTGGGCGATCTGCACTTCAGCCAGGGCGACGGCGAGATCACCTTTTGCGGCGCCATCGAGATGGCCGGCTGGGTGCATATGAAGGTCGAGCTGATCAAGGGCGGCATGGCCAAGTACGGGATCAAGAACCCGGTGTTCAAGCCAAGCCCCATCACCCCGAACTACAAGAACTACCTGATCTTCGAAGGCATCTCGGTGGACGAGAGCGGCCAGCAGCATTACCTGGACGTCAACGTCGCCTACCGCCAGGCCTGCCTCAATGCGATCAACTACCTGACCAAGTTCGGCTATTCCCCGGCCCAGGGTTATGCGTTGCTGGGATCGGCACCGGTGCAGGGACATATCAGCGGCGTGGTGGATATCCCCAATGCCTGCGCGACCTTGTGGCTGCCGACCGAGATCTTCGACTTCGATATCAATCCCAACGCCAACGGCCCGATCAAGCACCTGGACGGCAGCATCGACCTGCCCATCGCCCACGATCTGTAAGGCGCCATCAACGCGCCGGGAGGACGGACCATGCCGACCTACGAATACCAATGCCAGGCCTGCGGCACCTTCACCATGCTGCGGCCGATGAACCAGCGTCATGAGCCTTGCCAGTGCCCCTATTGCGGCGGGGCGGGCGGCGGTTTGCAACTGTCAGCACCAGCCTTGAATTGTCTGTCGAGCAGCCAGCGCCAGGCCATCGCCACCAACGAGCGCAGCGCCCATGCGCCGCAGACCGTCGCCGAGTACCAGCAGCGCCGTCATCCGGCGGGCTGCGGTTGTTGCTCGCCGAGCAAGCCGGTGGTGCCGACCAAGGCCAATCCCCTTGGACTCAAGAGCAAGACCGGGCCACGGCCCTGGATGATCAGTCACTGACAGAGGTTTTTCTCCATGCGCCATGGCGATATTTCCAGCAGCCCGGATACCGTCGGTGTTGCTGTCGTGAACTACAAGATGCCGCGCCTGCACAGCAAGGCCGAGGTCATCGACAATGCCCGCAAGATCGCCGAGGTGATCAAGGGCATGAAGCAGGGGCTGCCCGGGATGGATCTGGTGGTGTTCCCCGAGTACAGCACCATGGGCATTCTCTATGACCATGACGAGATGATGGCCACCGCCGCGACCATTCCTGGCGAAGAGACCGCGATTTTTTCCGCGGCCTGTCGCGAGGCCAATACCTGGGGTGTGTTTTCCCTGACCGGCGAACGCCACGAGCAGCATCCGTACAAGGCGCCCTACAACACCCTGGTACTGATCGACAATCAGGGACAGATCGTCCAGCGCTATCGCAAGTGCATTCCCTGGTGCCCCATCGAAGGTTGGTACCCCGGCGATCGCACCTATGTCTGCGACGGCCCCAAGGGCATGAAGATCAGCCTGATCATCTGCGACGACGGCAACTACCCGGAGATCTGGCGCGACTGTGCGATGAAGGGCGCGGAGCTGATCGTCCGTTGCCAGGGCTATATGTACCCGGCCAAGGAGCAGCAGGTGCAGATGTCCAAGAGCATGGCCTGGGCCAATAACTGCTATGTCGCGGTGGCCAACGCCGCCGGTTTCGATGGGGTGTATTCGTACTTCGGGCACTCGGCGATCATCGGTTTCGATGGCCGCACCCTGGGCGAGTGTGGCGAAGAGGAAATGGGCATTCAGTACGCCCAATTGTCGATCTCGCAGATTCGTGATGCGCGGGCCAACGATCAGTCGCAGAACCATTTGTTCAAGCTGCTGCATCGTGGTTACACCGGTATCTACGATTCCGGTGATGGCGACAAGGGTATCGCCGACTGTCCGTTCGAGTTCTATCGCACCTGGGTCCTGGATGCGGAGAAGGCCCGGGAGAATGTGGAGAACATCACCCGGCGCACGGTGGGGGTGGCGGACTGTCCGGTGGGGCAATTGCCCCACGGCGGTAAAGAAAAGACCGCGGGTTGACGCATGTCATCGATCCAGCAGGTCCCCGCGCCGGGGCCGTCCGAGGTGCGTCCACTGACCTCGCGGTTCACCTTCGAACCGCAGCAGGTGATGGCGCTGCTGCGCAAGCGCATCGTCGGCCAGGACGCGGCGCTGGCGGCGGTCGAAGCGCAGCTCAAGGTGCTCAAGGCGGACATCGGCGACCGCTTGGGGTCAACCTGTTCATGGGCCCGACCGGCGTCGGCAAGACCGAGATCGTGCGCCTGCTGGCCCAGGCCATTCATGGCCGTAGCGACGCGATGTGCCGCATCGATATGCAGACCCTGGCCCAGGAGCATTACGCGGCGGCGCTGACCGGTGCGCCGCCGGGTTATGTCGGCAGCAAGGAGGGGGTCAGCCTGTTCGACAGCGAGTTGATCGAGGGCACTTACAGTCGTCCGGGCATCGTCCTGTTCGATGAGCTGGAAAAGGCCAGTGACGAGGTGTTGCGCAGCCTGCTGGGGATTCTGGAAAGCGGCAGGCTGAGCCTGGCGGGCGGTAGCCGTACCCTGGATTTTCGTAACAGCCTGATCTTCATGACCAGCAATATCGGGGCGCGGCAGGCCAATGTTCGACGGCAGCGTTTGAGTGGGGGTTGGAGACGTTTGCTGGGCTGGTTCGCCGAGGCTGAATCACGGCTGCTGGAGCGGGCGTTGCACAGCCGTTTCGAGCCGGAGTTTCTCAACCGCATCGATCGCATTCTGGTGTTTGAACGTATCGAGGGGCGTTGGCTTGAGGCGCTGTTGGACATCGAACTGAGCAAACTCAATCAGCGCCTGGGGCCGCATCGCCAGCTATCCGTGGATGAGTTGGCCCGCGCCTGGCTGGGGCGCGAACACGATCCGCGATTCGGGGCCCGCGCCCTGGTGCGCCGGGTGCGGGTCGAGCTGGAACCGGCGATTGCCGATTGCTTGCTGGCTTGCGCCGAGGTCCGTGAGATGACGGCAACGGTACAGGGGCAGCGGTTGGTGGTGTTGCCGCAGGGGCGCTCGGTCGGCTAGTTTGCAGCCACCTCCACCCGATTGCGGCCCTTCCCCTTGGCCTTGTAAAGCGCTTCATCCGCCACCGACAGCAGCCGCGAAAGCTCGTACCCCGACTCCCCAGTGGTCACCAGGCCGATACTCACACTGAGAAAGCCGGGCTCCAGCAGTGTCAGCCCGGAAAACGCGGCGCGAATCCGCTCCGCCACTTCCAGCGCGCGGGCTTCGTCGCTGTCACCCAGCACACAGGCAAACTCTTCGCCGCCAATGCGCCCGAATATATCCGCCGGGCGCAGGATCTGCGTTGTCACCCGGCTGAAAGCGATCAGTGCCTGGTCGCCGACGGCATGGCCGAAGGTATCGTTCAGGCGCTTGAAGTGGTCCAGGTCGCAGAGCAGCAGTGCCGCTGCTGTCCCTCGACGTCCGCAGTCGGTCAGCAGTTCTTCGCTCCTGAGCATGAACGAGCGCCGGTTACCGATGCCGGTCAGGGGATCGCTGTAGGCTGCGGCCTTGAGCTGGCGCTCGGCGCGCTCCTTGACCATGGCCAGGGTCACGTAGCCGATTCCGACCACGTAGACCATGGACTCGAACAGCAGGAAGGAAAAAAATGGCAGGCCTTCGCCGTTGCCCGCGAGCGCGCGGGCCGGGCCCATGCCGGTATCGACAAAGATTCGCACGCAGTAGAACAGTGTTTGCAGCGCCGTCAGGGTCAGCGCGGGAAGGTAGGAGGCTTCGAGACGGTAGCGGCTTCGCCAGAACTCCAGCAACGTCAGCCCGCCGTAGCTGGCCGCCAGCGCCGAGTAGGCGGACACCCGCCATGGAAACGACGTCAGGAAGGCCGGCATCAGACACAATGCCAGCCAGATCGCAGCGCCCGCCAGAATGCCCGGCACCGAGGGCGGGCGCCCGGCAAACACTCGCATGGCCGTCCAGTTCATGGCCGCGCTCAGCAACAGGACCACGTTGCCCAGCACTATCGGCACAAAGTCGATCCCCATACCGCGCAAGCTTCCCAGCAGTAGGCCGAGGGACGCCAGCAACATCATGCTGCCCAGGTAGGCGAGGCAACGCTCGCGAGCTTCACGCAGCCAGGCGTGCAGGCTCAAAAGCCCCATCAGGCAGAAGATGAAGACCGAGACCAGCAGCAGGGTCGGGATGTGCAGCAGCGTCATGTTCAGGCAACTCTGTTCAGTCGACGACCGGGAACAGCCCGGGGCGGCGGCGGTGAGTGCCAGGAAACACCGCGAGGTGGAGAGCAGGATTTGGCACGTGAGCGAGCACCCAGGCAATCGCTCGGCGGGATTGTAGCGGTATCTCTGGAGGGCTGCCTGCTTGTTGAGCAGGTCTCTTGGTCAAGATCCTACAGATAGCGTTGAGTTGTCCTGCACCCGATGCGGTCACTTCCTTTCGGCCCCGAACGTAAGCTTTGACGACTGGGCCGAACAACTGATTTTCTGTTTTCGCCGGTCCTTCTCGAAGGAGCGAACGACCGATGAAACAGGGATCTCGTTGACCGTGGGCCATTACGATTCCAGGGGCAATTACTCGCCCACACCTGGCCCGTGCATTCCTTTGCCACCGCGCAATCCCGAGCGCCATGCGCCGCCTCCAGTGCCCTATAACGGCGACTTCTACAGCCAGCCAAAGCGAACCATTGAGCGCGAGACTCCGACCAGTACCTGCCATATCGGTTTGAAGTTCATCTGGGATAACGGCGAAGGTTTGGGTTGCGATTTGCCTTGCGTGCTGACCCCGGCCAGCGGCGAGCCCATTCGGACCCGGTTGGATGAGTACAGTCGGTTTGTCGGCAGCATTCCCGACGGGCCTTATCAGGCGCAGATGCTGGGGGACGTCGACACTGAAGAGAGGGTGGTCCGCAGCCGTGCCGAAGTGCAGGCCGCACTGGAGGCGATCCTTGATGCGGAGCGTGCTGAAGCGGCGGCGTTGCAGGCTGTCCAGGATGAACGCGGTTTTGTCGCCAACGCGTTTTATACCTATCTGGCGATTGGTAAGGGCGCGCTGTACGCCGCCTGGGGATTGGTCAAGAGCCTTAAGGAATATGGTGATCTGATCAACCCGGTTACCTATTTTTCCAATGTCATAGTCGCTGCGTGGAATGCCAATGCCTCTGATGGAACAGGCTGGATTACCTCCTTCCAGAATAGCTTTTCAGCTGAGCAGCACCGTGAGCTGATCGAGGCTTTTGGTTTTGACCCAAGCAAGATTAACCGCGAGCAAGTGGCAGAGGCCTATGAGCTGGCATGTTTTATCGCTGAGGATGGGCCGAGTAAGGAGATGTTGGCTCGCTTCGTAGCCGACTATGCGCTGGCCCAGAATTACGAGGAAGTTGCGGAGTTCGGCGGTGGGGCGGTTTTCGAAATTGTGTTTGCAGCATTGCTGGTGCTGTTCACTGGCGGTGTCGGGGTGGTGGCTTCTGCGCGGTTATTACCCTTGGTCCAGCGCTTGGGACAGAGGTTGCGAGGGCTCGGTCAAAGCCTCCGAAACGCTAGGATCAAGAAAGCGGGTCGAGCAGACGGGAAGGGTGCTGGGGCGCAGATTGTCGAGGTTGAGCGACCAAAGCAGATAACGCCCGAGCCTGTGACCAGACAGGACGTTGAGGCAGCGTTTCAGAAATCAAAAAAAGCGCGTAACGCGCCGCCTAAGCCACTGGTGGACGAACCTCACTCCATCGTTGAACGACCAGGCCGAGAGGGACAATATACAACTCACTACGGCGATGGGACCTATAAGCAGTACCGTGGATCGGGAAAGGAACATGGTGGAATCCCGCGTCCGAACGTGAAATTTAATCAACTCAATGTATCCCCCAGTGGGAAAAATTACCCAGGTGGTCCGCAAGTGCGTGCTGTAAAACCGGAGGAGTTTCCCAAGTGACTAATGAACAGAAAGACACTCAAGGGTATGAGGCTTTTTTGAAAGCCAATGAGGGGCGAAGCCTCTCGAAATTCGAGTATCTTTATATGGTGATGAGAACGAACGCCATAAGTAATGATTTTTATTTGTTTTTTAGCAAGCTGTTCCACCCGACTATTGTTGTAAAAGGAGGGGGCTATTTCATAGAGGAAAATTTTGATAGTGATCGCTATCAAGAATGCATTGCTCAGGGGCAGACCGGCTCGGAAATCGCCAGTTGGCTAAATTTAGTGGAGATTACAGCTTTCTTCGAGGATATGTCCTATGAAGAAGCCGGCGCATTTTCAAACGTTGTCAGTGATTGTTGGAATGCCACGCTAGCTCGAGAGTTTCCCGAGTCGGGGTTTATTTCAAAGGTTCTATTTGAAGAGGAACTTGGTGAGGTTTATGTCACGTTGTGTAGCGCTTGAAGCCGGAATCATGAGTGTGACGGTAAGCGCAGCGAAGACCGCACCGGAAAAACACGAGAGAAAAAGGCATGAGCGAGACTCCTGTTAACCTGAGCACGCCACCTGAAGGTTACAGCGACTGGCTGGCCGACCTCAAAGGCCGTATCCATAACGCCCAGCAACGCGCCACGCTGGCGGTGAACCGTGAGCTGGTTCTGCTTTACTGGCAGATCGGCCACGACATTCTGACCCGGCAGGCGGAGCAGGGCTGGGGTGCCAAGGTCATCGAGCGCTTGGCGCAGGACTTGCGCGCAGCCTTTCCCGATATGAAAGGGTTTTCGCCACGTAATCTCAAATACATGCGCGCGTTTGCCGAGGCATGGCCGGACGCGGAATTTGTGCAAGGGGTGCTTGCACAATTGCCTTGGTATCACCAACTGGCACTGCTGGACAAGCTGCCCGGCCCCGAAACCCGCCGCTGGTATGCCGCGAAGGCCATCGAACACAACTGGTCGCGCAATATTCTGGTGATGCAGATCGAGAGTGGTCTGCTGGAGCGCAGTGGCAAGGCCGTCAGTAACTTCGAGAACCTCCTGCCCAAGCCGCACTCCGACCTGGCCCGCGAGTCGCTGAAGGATCCTTACCGCTTCGACTTTCTCGGTCTGACCGTCGATGCGCAGGAGCGCGAGATCGAAAACGCTCTGATCAAGCATGTCACCGAGTTCCTTCTGGAGTTGGGCGCAGGCTTTGCGTTCGTCGGCCAGCAAGTGCTTTTGGATGTAGGCGGTGACGAGTTCTTTATCGACCTGCTGTTCTACCACCTGAAGCTGCGCTGCTATGTGGTCATCGAGCTCAAGACCGGTAAGTTCAAGCCTGAACACCTGGGCCAGTTGAGCTTCTACCTTGCGGCGATGGATGCTCAGGTCAAGCATCCGCAGGATGGCCCCACCATTGGCCTGCTGCTGTGCAAAAGCAAGAACAAGGTTGTAGCTGAATACGCGCTGCGTGATAACGCCCGTCCCATCGGTGTGGCTGAATATCAGTTGGTGGAGTCCCTGCCGGCAGAGCTGCAAACCAGCCTGCCCAGCATCGAACAGATCGAGCGCGAACTGGCAGGTGATGATGCTTCCATGTGAGACGATTTGTAATGACCGAACAGGCTTATAATCCAATCAGTGCTTAGGTTGGAGTACGAGTTTGATCGTGAGCGATTACGAGCGAGAGTGGTAAAACTAATCGCGAGTAGTGAATGAGCTAATGACATTCATAGAATTAGCCGGCTTCCGAAAGTCGAGATTGTTCTAGTGGTGAGTCAAATGCAGAAAATCAGCGCCGTAAACGGTACAAGTGGGAATGCTTCCTAAAAGTCGCATCATCTGCACACTTAAGTCCCTCTGATATTGACATTGTGGATATTGATGGCCGAGATTGACTCGACAGTCGAGGCTGTCTGGCGAGCCAGGCACTTCACCTGATATCAAAGCGCTATGGATGCGAATAAAAACAACAGTACCCGAAGATCTTCAGGAGAAAACACATGGTGCAGCGAAAATGGCTGGGTTTCGCGACTGGAATATTGGTATTGAGTCTTGCTGCTTCAGTCAGCGCTGCTGAATTGAAACAGATCGGCACCTTGGCGGTTCCGGGCGAACCTCTCAATGGCTTTGATATCAGCTACGTCGATCAGGCGACCAACCGGTACTATCTGGCCGATAGAAGCAATAAGGCGGTCGACGTATTCGATGGTACCAGCGGCAAGATGATTGACCGGCTACCAGGCGGATTCGCTGGACAATTAAAGACCAGTTCTGTGTCCGGCCCGAATGGCGTCGTCGTCGTTGGCGGCGAAGCGTGGGCCAGCGACGGCGACAGCACTGTGAAGATCATCGACCTCAAGACGAAAAAGGTCACGGACACCCTTTCCACCGGCGGAAAATTCCGGGTTGACGAGATGGCCTACGATCCGAAGGCCCACGTTGTGATTGTCGCCAACAATGCCGACGAGCCACCGTTTCTGACGCTGATTTCGACCAAGCCCGGCCATAAAGTCATGGCCAGGATTGCGATTGAGGACGCTACGGACGGGATCGAGCAACCTGTCTACGATGCCGTGACGAAAAGGTTCTATGTTTCGATTCCCGAGTTGAAGAAGGACAAGGCCAAGGGCGCCGTCGCCGTCATCAATCCGGCCAGCGGCAAGCTCGAGAAGCTGCTGCCAGTCAATGACTGCCATCCCAATGGCCTGGTGCAAGGGCCAGGCGCAAACCTGCTGTTAGGTTGCGACGCCGGCGGCAAGGACAGCGGTCTGCCGCCGGTATTCGTGGTGATGAAGACCGATGGTTCGGTGGTCAAGGTCATTCCGGGTCTCGGTTCCGCCGACATGGTTACCTACAATCCGAAGCTCAAGCAGTATTACACCGCTTCGCGCGGTATGCCGGACGGCCCGGAGCTCGGTGTCATCGACGCGAAATCCAATACGCTGGTCCAACGCATAAAGCTGCCCGGCGGCAACCCACATTCGGTGGCAGTCAGCGAGAAGAATAACCATGTCTTTCTGCCGCTCAGTGCGAAGGACGGTGGTTGTAATGGTTGCGTAGCCGTCTTCGCCCCGGGTAGCTAGCCTCATCGCAATCGTCGAGCCTTGCGCGTCGTCCATAAGCGCGGCGCACAAGGCTGCCGTTGCAAGACGGTCGTATCGCAAAGGCGATGGGCGGATGGATTTATTTCGGGCATTAAAAAGCCGGCTTGTGGGCGGCGTTGTTTTCGATATT
>Ga0209888_1000065_pt1 | contig 74220 bp, 90 predicted proteins | sample OrgsoiDNA_201059_FD_185807 | JGI IMG/M metagenome (GOLD analysis project Ga0209888, IMG submission 185807) | Permafrost soil microbial communities from the Arctic, to analyse light accelerated degradation of dissolved organic matter (DOM) -... | ecosystem: Environmental > Terrestrial > Soil >...
TTATGATGCGCGCCGTTGGAGAGATGCCAGAGTGGCCGAATGGGACGGATTCGAAATCCGTTGTACCTTCACCGGTACCTAGGGTTCGAATCCCTATCTCTCCGCCATTATTAAAATCGACTAAGCCCCCGTAATCATTGATGATTACGGGGGCTTTTTCGTTTTTATCGGTTCCGGTTAGGGCATTTCTAGGGCGTAAAACCAACCTTGCGTACCGCTTGGCACCGCTTTAGGTCTCCAGCAATGCCGTTGATCGTTTGTCTATGCAAGTACTTCCTTAGTCTGTCCAATGGTGTAAATTGACGGGCCTTCGTCAGAAGCAGCAATGGCTACGAACGCAAAAGGAATCTGCGGCCTCATGTTTGAAGTGATTGATGTCCAGCAGGACTGGGTGGTCGATGAGGAGTGGATGGGAACGAAAACCAAATTTTGGGTTTCCATTCCGCCAGAGGGGAGCATTTGGCTATTCAAGCATTCAAGGGTATCTGGCACGGGTTATGCTGGTGAGCATTGGTCAGAAAAACTGGCCAGTGAGATTGGGAAGATCATCGGTGTGCCATGTGCAGACGTTGAGCTTGCAAGCTACAACGGGCAACCAGGTTGCTTGAGTCGTAAATTTAGGCAGCTCTCTGATAGCGTCGAGCTTGTTCATGGTAACGAATTGCTTGCGGGGGCGATCGCAGGGTATGACCAGGCTCAGAACTATGGGCTAAGCACTCATACGCTTAAGAACATTCTTTCTACTGTCACATCGTTGATGTCCACCCAGGAAGCAAAGGTCGAAGCGGCTATCGCGCTTGGGGGGATTGTTACGCTTGATGCTTTGATCGTGAATGTTGATAGACATCATGAAAACTGGTGCGTGTTCCGATCAAGAGAACAAAATGGCGTAATGCATTGTATTGGGCCATCCTTCGACCATGCATCCTCGCTAGGTCGAGAGCTGAGCCCACAGAAAATTGATTCTTGGTTACGTTCTGGGCTTGCGAATCGGGGCGAATGGTACGTAAATAAGGCTAGGGGAGCGATATATTGGAATTCCTCTGGTTCAAAAGGGACTAATCCCATAGAGCTGCTAAAGCAGACGTACGGCGTTTGGCCAGAAATGATAACGCCATGGCTTGAGCGGCTGAGTAGGATTGATATTGATGAGCTCTGTAGGCTGCTAGACCAGATTCCAGACGGCTACATTGAGCAGCCATGTCGGGAATTTACAGCTGACCTACTCAGGTATACCTACCGTGAGCTGACAGGAATCAGATGATGAACACTTTATTTCTAGCGTGGAGATCAGGGTACACAGTCGACACTGCTACCTCGCTGAAGGCCAATTGGTTTCCAATTGGCCGTCTTGACCGGACTGACGAGGGGGTCGAACGTTACACCTTCCGTTACCTGAAAGGCGCGAGAATTGCCAAATCAGTAGCTGGCTTTAGCCCGCTAGAGGCCTTTCCGGATCTGAGCGAGATTTACACGTCTTCTGAATTGTTCTCGGTATTTTCGAATCGTATCCCAAACCCTCGACGCTCTGATTTTTCTGAGATTGTCGAAAGGATGGACCTGGAAGACAAGGCTGATCCTTTCAGAATTCTGTCGATCTCCGGTGGGTCTAGGCAAACCGATACGCTCGAGATTTTTCCGCTTCTCACGACGTCCCATGATGGTGATTTTGTCTGCAGGTTTTTCATCCATGGAAGCCGATTCATGCATGAGTCCTCAAACCTAGCTATGAGTAATTTGGGGTTGGGTGAAGAGTTGCGGATCTGCTTTGAGGCTAACAATCCAGCCACTGGCTGGGCTATTCAGCTGCAAACCATTAATAAACCTCAAGTTATTGGTTACGTACCGCGTTATCTTCTGCCTGATTTGCATTCAATCAGGAAAGGTGACGAGCAGGAATTTCTCAGCGCGGTTGTAAGGAAAATCAACCCTGCTCCAGCTCCCCTGAATCAAAGGTTTTTGGTTGAGCTGAAGGGGCGCCTGCCAGCAGGTCATGCGATGATGAGTTCGACTGAGTTTGAAGTCCTGTAGTAATTGACCCGACAAAATGTCGGGCCAACTCCTCTGGCGCTAGGATCTAAATCCAAGCATTTTCGACACGATACCCGCCATGCTCTTGGTATCCTTTGGTATCCATCGGCCATAGTGTTTTCTCACCATCGTCGTGTCGGCGTGGCCGAGTTGGCGAGCCACCCATTCCACCGGGACATAGCTCGAAAGCATCTGGCTAGCGAACGTGTGGCGGCATTGGTTGGGGCCACGGTGCCTGACTTCTGCCTTCTTCAGGTGGGCGGTGAACCAATTGCTCAGGGTCTTACCGTTCCAGAGCAGGCCGCTGGTGGAACTGCGGAACAGGAACGTGACGTTCTGTTTCTTCGAGGTGATGTTGTCTCGCTGGATCACCGTGATCTCAGTGACCGGTTCGTTCCGGGCGGCAGCAATGATCTCGCTCATCAACTCCAAGGCGGGATCGATCAGTTCCACCACTCGCACCCTGGAGCGTTCTTTCGGTACCTTGAACTCACCCACCACCAGGGCGCGGCGAATTTGAACGGTACCAGCTTCAAGGTCGACATCCTCTGCAGCCACAGCGATCAACTCGGACAGGGAAAGCCCGGCCCAGCAGTTGAATACGATCATCCTGGTATCGGCCAGTCGTTCCGGATCGGCGGTACCTATCAATACTATTTCTTCGCGGCTGAATGGGTCTGCATGCTCTTGGTCGGTATCTGCGCCTATATTGCTGACCCTTTCCAGCGGGTTGGTTTTAAGGATCCCATCGCCAAAGGCGTCAGCCCAGACTCCGCGGACCACGGTGAAAATATCGTTCACCGTCTTCGGAGCCAGGCCCTGCTTGAGCAGTTGCGCCTGGAACAACTCGAGGTCGCTCTTGCTGATATCGACGATCCGGCGTTTTCCGAATTTGTTCTCGACGTGCACGGCCTTGCTGACGTAGTTGATCACCGTGCTGGATGCCTTGAGTGCCCGCTGTACCTCCAGCCAGCGGGTAATACCTTCTTTCACGGTGCGGTTTATCGACTGTCCGGCGCCTGAGAATATGGCGGCCCTGGGTGAGTTGGGAAAGTGGGCGGCGTAGTCGAAGCGGCCCTCTTTGATCTCGGCCAGGATTGTTCGGCGCTTGTTATCGGCGTATGCGATCGAGGCCTTGTTGATCTTGACGATACCGGCCAGCGGCTCCCTGCACCGCTGGCCGTGAAGCATGAACACGATGCGTAGCTGCTTGCCGTTCAGCTCGACGCCTGTTGGCATCTTGTCCGTCATGGTTGGCCTTCCATCCACTTTTCGATGGCGATACGGCTGTACACCACGCGGCGGGCTGGATCCCAGCGCCAGTGCCGGCCCTCGAGCCAGAGTCCGTTGGACCGATATTTTCTGGCGGCCTCGGTGCTGATGCCGAAGGTTGGGTAAAGCAGTTCCTGACGAAACCATAGGCCGGGAGATATGTTGAATTCGAGTTTTTCCGCGGCGCTCATGGTTTCGGCCCTTTGTAGATGAAGGTATAGATAAACCAGGCAGTGGCGATCATGACGTCGCCCCCGAAGTACGCTCTGCGTCAGCGCCAGCAGGTGGAGCGGTCAGCTCATGTCCGAATGGAACGCGAAAGCCGGCGGCGTTGCGGTGGCCGCCGCCGCCGTATTGCTGCGCGATCGCCGCTACATCCAGACCGTTGTCAGAGCTGCGCAGGCTGAAGGTGCGGCCCTGAGTTGTGTCCCAGTAGCAGGCGGCGAAAGGCTCGCCCTGGGTCATCAGGTGCCCGGCATCGCTGGACATGATCGGTGGCAGGTTCGCTACCGGTACGTCGTGGCCGCCTATGACCAGCCGGCGCTGTGTCAGGGCCACCATGTCCTGGGTATCCTTGCGCTGTTTGCGCTCGATCGCGGCGCCGTCCGAGCGCAGGGAGGCGGTGTCGGCGATCATCAGTTGGTCCCAGACTGTAAAATCGTGCGGATAGCTGAACAGGCTCGCCAGGATTTCCCGCGTGCCCTTGAGCTGGAACTGCCAGAGGTCGCGGTCCTGAATGTGCTTCAGGAGCGGTGGCGGCTCCTGCCCAGGGAAGAAGTGATCCCAGGCCAGCATGGCGCCGCTGCGCTGCATGTCAAAGCAGGCTGCAATAGCGGGGCGGTTTTGGCTGTGGCAGGCCGCCAATGCTGTCTCGCAGCAATCTCCGACGATATTGTCTGTTTGCGCATTGCCCTGACGGATGCCGGTCTGGAAGGCCGGCAGGCTGCTGAGATCCTCGGCAGCACTCTTGTGGTGGTCGAGGACGATCATGCTGTTGGCCCTTTCGCCCATCTCCTCGAGGACATCGCGCTTGTAGCTGAAGTCAACCAGGATCACGTTCTTGCCCGTCACGTCTGGTGGTTGCTGGCCGTAGTGCCCGGGGACAAATTCGACCTTGGCGCCGAGTGCTTTACGAACAACCCAGGCGGCGCCGAAGCCGTCTGCGCAGTTGGCGTGGTAGATGCAAATGGTCTTCAGTGACTTGCCGGACATGGCGGATACCTGGGGAAAGAGGGTTGGATCGAAGGTGGCGCGCGCTGCGCGTTCCGCCAGGGCCTGGCGTACGGCTTTCAGGCCGCGGCGGCTGACGGGAACGTCCCAGCGTATTGGCTGCGCGGACAAAGCAAGGCTGATCAGGTTGAGTCTGTGCGACCCGGTGGCGTTGTCCCGGCGCAGATAGTTGATTGCGTGCTTCATCACCAGCACGCTGCGATGAGCCCGTGTCGCCTGGTCGCCGTAGATCTCCTCCAGCACATCGAGCGATGTTGTTAGCAGGTACTCGCCGTTCACCGTGTGAGCGGTGGCGTATTTGTCGGAGTACGAGAAGTGGGTGACGCTCTCGATCGGTGTGCGAATGACGACGCCGCGCCGGGCGGCCTGGATGTAGTGCGGCGTCATCTCTTGGTGTTTGGGGCCTGAGCTCATGCCGCCACCGCCTTGCGATGCGCGGCCTGCATCAGCTCCAGCAGGCGGTTGAAGTAGGTGTTCTTCGCAACGTCTGCGCGCAGGGGCGTGATGGTGGTGATGCAGGGGATGACGTCCTTCAGGCACTCCCATTGCTCCGGGTGCCGGGGCATCAGGTCGCGGCGTTCGGTGGCGAGCGCCACCAGATCGGCGTGGTGCACGCTCGCTGGCAGTACCGGGTCGATGTTGAACCGCTCGCAGATGGCTAGCCAGACGTTGTGTTCGACGGCCTTGTACTCAGGCATTACGGCCTTGAGCGGGCGGGTCATGTCGCCAAGGTAGGCTTCGGTCGCATCGTGGAGCAGCGCGGCGAGTTGATCCTCGGCTGGCACCAGGTCTGCCACCAGCAGGCTGTGGTGCGCCACACTGTAGAGTTGGCTGGTATGCCCATTAAAGCGACACAACAGCGACAGCGCGTGGGCAATATCGATCGGGCTGATCATGCCGGCGGTCGGGGTGAGCAGGTCGAACCGGCGACCGCTGAAAGTGAGGATCCAGCTCATGCTGCAGCTCCTTCTAGATGTTCCTTTTCCTTACGGGCCTTGTGCTGCTCGAACGCTTCGCGCAGGGCATCACGGATATGTGGGTACCCTGCTGGGCACGCGTCGTCGTGCGGGAAGCGCACAAGGCTGGTCTTAAGGTCGCCAACGAGGTCGCCTTCCCTGTCCAGCCATTCGATTAGCTGGGTGTCCAGCGATTCAGCGTTGAGGGTGTCCGCCGAATTGATGGTGTCGAGCACCCGGAAGGCGAGTTCGCCAAGGAGGTGGGCTTGGTTGATGGCCTTCAGGCGGTACGGCTCGGTACCGGGGAAGGCATCCCAGGTGTCTTTCGCTAGCCTGAGGGTGGTTGCAGCCTCCAGCAGGGCGAGATGATCGGCCTTGGTGAACGGGGTAGCCCTGACCGTGCGGACTTGCTGCGAAAGTTCGGCAATGCGTGCCAGGTCGACCCGTTGCAGGCGGTTCAGGTCGTCAATGTCTTTGTTCAGCGCCTCAACCCGTAAGGAGTGGACGGCGTTGCGCTCGCTGAGCCCGGCGGCGTAGCGGCTGACCAGAGCCCGCAGGATGGCGCGGCGGATGTAGTAGGTCATTAGGGCCAGGCCCAGGGTGATGCCCGCGTAAATGATCATGTGTTGTGTTTGCATGTGCTGTGTACCTCGGTAGAGCCCGCCGCCGTGATCGTTGGTGAGAGGCCGGCGGCGGGGAGTTGCAGTGGTTAGGCCAGGCTGAAGCTGCCGATGGTCAGGGTTGCGTGACCGCCGACCTCCTGCTGCACAACGGACTTGAACTCCTGGGCCAGGTCTTCACGCAATTGCGCTTCACCGATCCAGCGCAGGCGCAGGGTTGGTTTGTCGCCGGAGGTCAGCACGGCGACACGCAGGCGAATGACCTTCTCGCCGAGGCCTTCGAATGGCTTCACGGTGAACAGGAATTCAGCAGGCAGGCCCTCGGATGACTTGGCCTCGATCCGCTCCATCGCAGAACGAGACGTGCTCAGGTCGCCGACGACGTGTTCGCTCTGGCGTGCCTGGTCGATGCTGATCGATCGGATGGCGCCCGTGGCTTTGCGCAGGTCGATCTCGGTGGCGTCGGCGGTGAGGGCTTTCAGGTTTGGGGCCCAGTCCTCGATCCAGTCACTGAGGTCCTTCTGGGCGTGCTGTTTGCTGGCCGCCTGTTCGAGGGCCAGGAAGGCAGCCGTCTTTTTCAGGTTGAGTGTTGCGTTGAAATCACCGTGCCCCGGTGCGACTTCGTCGCCGAGGTTGAAATAGACGGTGCAGGCCATGGCATCGCCGTCAACGAAGCCCACGATGTTCGTGCTGGTCTGAGCGATGACGTAGTTGCTGAAGTCATTCAGCGAGTGAGTTTGCAGCGCTCCGCGGAAGCGGGCGCGGAGAAGCTGAAACTTCTCGATGCTGTGGATCTTGACGTCGGCTGGCAGGGCCACGGTAGGGATGTGGGTCGCCAGGGTCTTGGCGTGCGCGAGGATCGCGGTGTCTTGAATCAACTGTACGGCTTTGGCTTCCATTGGATCTTTCCTTGCGGTGGTGAGAGAAATGGGCTTTCAGGTGTGGCAGCACCGTCGCTATGACTTCGAGTGGATTGGTGCTTCGTCCCGGGTGAAGAGCTGGTCAGCGCCTGGCGCCTCCGGGAACAAGGTCAGCTTGCCGCCCTCACCGACATACATCGGTGTGTCGAGGGTGGTGTTCTCGCTGCGGCTGCCGCGTTTGGTCGGCACCTTGTAGTCGAGCTTGTGGTTAACGGTGACCTGGTGGCTGCTGCCGATCTGCTTCAGGCTGAAGGTCAGCGTGACCACGCCGGCCTTGCCGTGGTCGACCACGCCGGCTGCCACTTCGGACAGGGCGTGGCCGATCTGGCTGGCGTAAACCCCGGCATTGAGCTCGCCGATGAACTCGGCTGTATCAGTAGGTTTCATGTGCTGTGTCTCTTGATTGCTATGTGTTTGCCCCTGGAGGGCAGGGGGCACCCTTGAATCAAGCCGCCTGCTTCGGTGCCTGCGCGTCGAGGTAGGCGGCCAGGTCGTGCAGGTAGACCACCGGCTTCGCCCGGGCGGAGTTGTGCAGGCGGGTGAACTTGAGCTGGATGCGGCCGGAGCGGATCTCGCTGATCAAGTAGCGGTCGGTCCGGATGTGCGAGAAGTACCGTTCACGGACTGCCGACAACGTGGGGCAGGGCGTGGCGAACTCGCGCCGGAGCTGGTCGAGGGTCTGGCTCACGCGCATACCTCCCCGTGCCCCTCCACGTGGGGCAGCAACTTGACACGGATCGTCTCGGCCAGCCCTTCCTTGCTGACGCCCACCGCAGCAGCGAGGACCTGGCCGTCTTGATCGGCGACCACTGCACCGAACGGGAATCCGGGCAGGTTGGTCGGGGTTACGTAGGCAACCTGGCCGAGGCGGGTGACGGCATCGACGGCGCGGAAGACTTCCGCCAGGGCCAGATCCAGCGGCGGGATGCTGCCGAGGGCGGTCACTGCCTCGGCGGAGAGGCCGATCAGCGTTTCGCGGGAGACGGCACCGGGCTGGTTGAAGTAGACCGGTACCATCTTCAGAGCGCCTACGGCGATATCGAGCGGAGTCTGTTTCATGCGGCGGCTTCCTTGTTCGAGATGGTGATGTCCAGCTTCTTGGCCAGCCACTGCACGCCCTCTTCCTTCACCATCACCACGGCGTAGTGGACGCCTTTACCGATTTTCGGGTTCCAGCGGACGCGTGCGTCCGAGAACAGATAGCCCCGGTCACGGTGGTGGCTGGCGAGGTCGCCAGAGCTGGTCAGAATGCGCATGTCGCGCAGCTTGGCGCGGAAGGCCCGGGGCTTGATCCCGAGCACAGCCGCTGTTTCATCCAGGGTGCGGTTCATAGCAATGACCTCAAGCGGCGGGCCGATGTGTGCCGGTACGAATGAAGTGCAGGCATTCGTCAACCTGCTGGTGCAGGCCCGCCTGTGTTCCGGCGTTGTACACGGTCAGATCGACGCCCAGACGTTGGACGCCGGCCTCGCTGATATGGGGGTTGACCGCTGGTGCATTCGGCCGCTGAATGTGGATGATCGTGCCGCCGCGGTTCCGGATGAGCTCGGCTTCGTTCTCGAAGCGCACGTCGCTGATCACGAACCCGATCACGTCCGTCAGGGCGTTCTCCATGTAGTTGAGGTTCTGTTCCGCGATCTTGACCCATACGTCCGGGTGAACCATCTGGCGTGCCCACTCAGTACCCATTGACTGCATCAACTGGCGGGGCGACTTGCCGATCCAATCGATTGGCTGCTCTTTGCGGGAGCCTTCGAAGTCTTCTGGATCAAGATTGAAGATCTCCATCAGGCCGGTGCGCAGCGGGTCAGCGAACGCGTAGTGCTCCAGCATGTGGTTACGCACCAGGTGTTCGGCGGCGGTAGATTTGCCGGAGCGGGCAGGGCCAGTGAGGCCGATCAGTAGTGGCTTCATGCTGCGGCCTCCGTGGCGAGGTGGCTTTTTGTCCAGTCCAGTAGGTCGAGCAGGCCCGGTTGCGGGTCTGGGTCCCGCTCAGTTGCTGTGAGTTGAGCGTGATTTGTCGTCCCAGGCCATTTGCCGGTTGGGTCACCAGTCCAGTCGTAACCTGCAGGCGCAATCTTCACGTCGACGCGACCAGCGTGTCCGGCCAGGTTGAAAAAGGCGTGCCATTTCCCTTGGGAATTGATCAGGAGAACGGCGGCCAGGATCTGCATCAGCAGTTGTTCGGGAGTCAGCGGGTTCATGCCGCGTCTCCCCCGAATGGGCCAAAGTCGTCAGCCGCTGGGGTGGTGTGGACCAGTTCGGGCTGGCGGAGCGCCGGGATGATGACCAGCACGCCGATGCGCTTCTGGATGGCTTCGACGGCCTTCGGGCTTGTGCAAGCTGTGGGGTGGAGATACACCCGGCAGCGGGTAGTGCTGTGCTGTGTGGTCTGCATGTCTCGTACTCTTGGTGAGAGGTATACGAGATCAAAATTAGTGTTACTGGTTTAATCTGTCAATAGTATTGCTGTTATTTACTAATTTTTCTGGGCGGTCAGGCACAAAAAAGCCCGCAGTGAGCGGGCTTCCTCGGAGTGGTAATGACTAAAGTTCCACGATTTTCCTACGGGCTCTGCCGTACACCTTCCATTCGGAGTCGATCTTGATCACTCGATCCGGCCAGTTCGGGTTGGTGGCGTAAAGGTAGAGATCACCACCTTCTTCGTTGATTTGCCTGAGCGTCGCAGCTTTCTCGTTGGCGCGCCTGGCGACTACAAAATCCCCCGATTTCCAGGCCATGTCGGGATCGATAACAATTTTGTCACCAGGTGTAAAATCGGGCTCCATGCTTCTTCCTTCTACGCGCAGGATGAACGCGCGTGGGCCTGCAGCACCTCCTGCTTCGACCCATTCTTCTGCATCTTCCCGTTGAAATCCTTCACCCGCCTCGCAAAAGGCTACTGCTTTTACATATCCGATCACAGGCAACAGCCTCCCCGCCGGTCCCAAATCCGTGGTGTTCTGGTGTGAGCCCCCGGTAACCGGGCTACTTATCACCGAACCGTTATTCGCCGGCGCCATCGTTTCCGCCAAGCGAGGGCTGACGCTCTCGGGGGCGAAACGTAAGGCGCGACTTAGGCTTAATAACGCGGGGAGATTCAGTGCGATCTTGCCTGTCATGTACTGGCTGACTGCGCTTTGACCAGACCACCCACAAGCTTCAGCAACCTTGTCTTGATTAAGACTACGGTCCTCTGCTTTCCGGGCGCTGTATGCGGCTTTGAGCCGGGCAGCTTCTTCTGCGACGTAGGGCGGCTTTTTAGTCATGGCATGGATCTTATAAGGGTTGCTTATATCGCTCAAAGAGTGCTGGTGGTTTTTTCTTGCCTGTTTATATGAGCTGGACTAATATCTGGTCCTGCGTCCGTTCTGAGGAATTGAGAATGCCAGTTGATTATGGGATCCCTTTGCGAGAGTTCGCGAAGGGCAAAAGTCAGATTGAGGTGGCTGAGCTTCTGGGTGTAACTCAGGGCGCCATCTCTCAAATGATGCTGAGTGGCCGGGATATCCGGGTTGTCAGTGATTCCGCCGGAAAGCCAGAGGGCTTTGAGATACGGCGTATTGGTAGTCGGCGTAAACAGTTGGCTGCATAGGGTGCCGGGCTGGGGCCTCTCACCAAAGAACCCCCCAGCCCAGCTACGACGATACACAGCACATGCACATCGGTCGTGGTCGTAGGATAGGTCGTACCTATTCGCATGGCTAGGCCGTAAACGGGGTATTTACGGTTATGAGTCGCACAGATCTTTTGCCGGGCGCTGGCCCGGTCCTTTCATTGCGCGAAGCGCTTTACCGTTCCGGTCGTGACTATCGGGGTGGCATCACTGCGCTGGCCCATGACATGTTCATGGATTACGACGAGCTTCAGAAGAAATTGAAGCTCAACGAAGAGCGCCGCTGGCTGACGCCTGATGACCTGGAAGAGGTTATTCGGTTGACGCAAAGCCCTGCGCTGCTTGATGCCCTTGTGCGTCCTGCTGGTGCGGTCTGGTACAAGCCGACGCCTGTCCCTGCCACGGCTGAGGCATTGAAGTCGGTTGGTAAGCTGCTGGAGAGAACTGGCGAGTTTGTTTCCAGCATGCACGCGGGTGCCGCTGATAACGTTTGGGAGCTTCACGAAGTCGCGACCCTGGACAAGTACGGTATCGACGTGATCCAGGCGGTTTTGGGCATCATGGCCGGTGCCCGTCAGGCGATGGAGGCCCAGGACAATGGCTGACATCATTGACGTGGCAAACGATCAGGCGGACTACCTTTTGCAAATGGCGCTGGACCGCCGGCCGCGGCCGACATGCTCAGTCAGCGCGCAATTCTGTGAAGACTGCGGTGAACCTATCCCGTTACTTCGTCAACAGACGATCCAGGGTTGTGCTACCTGCGTCAGTTGCCAGGGGTTGCGGGAGCGGCGCAGATGACTGATCAGGCCAACGGAATCCCCACTGCTGAGTGGGCGCGGCGCTACATCGAAACCTTTGGCCTTGCGCTGGTCCCCATCTCCCCGGGAGAGAAGGGCCCCAAGGGGTTAGGCTGGAACAAGCCGGGCGGCTACATCACTGACGCTGCCAAGGCCGAAGCATTCTGGCAGAAGAATCCCAACCACAACCTGGGCGTCGTGCTCGGGCCGAGCCGTGTCTGTTCGCTGGATGTCGATGATGTGCAGTGGACGCGTCAGGTATTGTACGACCTGCTGGGCCTGGACCTGGATGCCATGGCGCTGGTGTTCCCGACCGTTGTCGGCAACCCGGCGCGGTTCCGGATCCTGTTCCGGCTACCAGATGGCGTAGAGCTGAACCGCCATTCCCTGGCGTGGCCGAATGAGCTCGATCCGGATGGCTCGAAGCACAAGGCGCTGATGGCTCAAGCCAGGGCTGCCAAGGTGGCCGGCGATACCGCTGGCGAGGCCGAGGCCAGGGCAGAGGCCGAGCAGTTCCAGCGCATCACGGTGTTCGAGCTGCGCGCCGGCCTGGTGCAGGACGTTCTGCCGCCATCGATTCACCCGGGGACCGGCAAACCCTATGTCTGGCGCACGGCGCCGAACGCCGATGAGGGCTTGCCGACACTGACAGCGGACCTTCTGTCGATCTGGAACAACTGGGACATCTTTAAGCGCGATGCCGAGGCCGCGTGCCCGTGGGCGCCGAAGCCGAAGAAACCGGTTGGGAAGGTACTCAAGCGACCGCCACCGGCCCAGGGCAAGCAGCCTTCGGTGATCGATGAGTTCAATCGTTGTCATGACGTGACCGAGTTGTTGCGTGCTCATAGCTACATCAAGCGTGGGAACAAGTGGCTTTACCCCCAGAGCAGCACTGGGCTGCCGGGCATCACCGTCAATGAAGGCAAGGTGTATTCGCACCACGGCGCGGATCCGTTGGCCAATGGGCATCAGAATGATGCGTTCGAGGTGTTCTGTCTGCTCGAGCACGGCGGTGATCAGGGGCGGGCAGTGAAGGAAGCTGCTCGGGTATTGGGTATGTCCCATTCCACGCGCCCAGATCCTGCTGATCTTCCCCCACCCCCATCTGATGATTCGAGCGGGCCGAGCCAGGGCGGTGAAGTCGCGCCCAGCGAGGCTGCTCCTGCTTCAACGGGGGGCGCGGGGGAAGTCTTGACGCTTGACCAGGTGCTGCGGCGGTTTGCCTTAGTTGAGGGCACCACGCAGGTGTGGGATTGCGATCAGGCGCGGGCGATGAAGAAGGCGGCCTTTGAGGCTCGGGTAAGTAAGCCCATCGCCAAGGAGTGGCTGGACAACACCGGTAAACGCCTCATATCTGCTGATCATGTCAGCGACATAGAGCAGGCGCGGCGTATGGCGGGAAAAAAGGGTGATGCTTTTGGCATGTCGCCTACCGACCGCTATGTGTACATCGATGGGACCAAAGATGTTTGGGACCGAGAGAAGAAGCGGCGCATTGCCGAGGGCGCGGTGAAGATGGCCCTGGGCGATACCTACCCGCTGTGGTTGAACAGCAGCGAGCGGCGCACGGTGGACGTTGAGCATATCGTGTTTGACCCGACCATGACCAAAGACCCCGCGGTGTACATCAACACCTTTGACGGCCTGCCGCTGGAGCCTGTGAGGGATGACGCGGCCTGCGCAAATCTGCGGTGGCTGATCTCGTTTCTATGTAACCACGATGAGGCCGCCGCCCAGTGGTTGGTACGGTGGTTGGCGTACCCGCTGCAACACCTGGGCGCCAAGATGGATACCGCTGTGCTGATGCACTCGATCATGGAGGGTTCAGGCAAAAGCCTGTTGTTCGCCGATGCGCTGGGCATGCTCTACGGCCAGTACGCCGCGACCGTGGGCCAGACGCAGTTGGAAAGCAACTTCAACGCCTGGCAAAGCCGGAAACTGTGGTCGGTGTTTGAAGAGGTGGTGAGTCGTGATCAGCGGTACAACCAGGTCGGGAAGATCAAGCATCTGATCACCGGTAAGACCGTGCGCATGGAATCCAAGTTCATCAACGGATGGGAGGAAGCCAACCATATGAACGCGGTGTTCCTGAGCAATGAGATCCTGCCCTGGCCCATCAGTGAGAGCGATCGACGGATGTTGGTCATGTGGCCCATGGAAACGTTGCCGGTCGAGCGGCAAAAGGCAGTCGGCCGGGAGCTGGAACAAGGCGGCGTTGCGGCGCTGTATGGCTGGCTTCTATCGATTGATCTGGGCGACTTCAACCAGCGCACGCGGCCGCCATCGACTGAGGCTCGGGAGCGTCTGGTGGCTTTGAGTCGGGCTGGCTGGCAAACCTTTCTGCACCTGTGGAAGTACAGCGAGCTGGGGCGAGATCTCTGGGGGCCATGCCTCTCAACCGACCTCTATTCGCTGTTCCTTGAGTGGTGTCATCGCAACAAAGAACACGTGATGAGCCAGACCAAGTTCTCGCTTTTCATCAGTTCCGAGGTGGACAAGACCCGGGCCATTCCCTGGACGGATGGGAGTAATCGCAAGTTCGGGGCGTTCTTCTTTCCCCATGGGGATGATGCTTCCCCACCCCCATCACTCAGATCGGCCGACCTAGGCAAGGCAGTGGTCGCGTGGCGGGCGGCGGCGCGTCTGTCGGGGTGGAACGTCGATAACTGGGACCACATCAAGGCGGCTGCAGCATGAGTCCGACAAAAAGTGTGTTGGGTGTGTTGAGCGTGTGTTGGGTTGGTTTTCGATACCCCACACAATTTCGGTCCTTCTATTTCGCGGCTTTGCGCATGTTGTGCTGGGTGTGTTGGGTTTGTCGTCGCGCGCGTGCATGGGTGACGTTATTTGAATCCATGGCGGCAAGGTTTTTTTCTTATGCGAGAACCGTTAAACCCAACACACCAAACACACTCAACACATTCGATTTGAAGCTGTTGAATTTAAAGGTTTTTGGCTGTGTTGGGTTTGTGTCGGGTTGTGTGTTTTTGTGTCGGGTTCGGTTTTGTAGGGGAAATTGGTGATGATCGTGGAAATCGAGGAACTGATGCAGCATTGGGCGCGCCAGTGCTGCCAGGTCGGCAATGGCGGTGGGTTGGGCAGCCCGATGGCGACGATCATGGAGTGGGGCGGCAGTGCTCCCCGTGGCACGCCTGGGCCCCGGTTGCCTGGTGGTGGCGCTGGTATGGATCATGTCGCTTGCGAGATCGCGGCGGCGCTGGCCCAGCTTGAGCGTCAATCGGAAAAGGGGGCGCAACTGGTGAGGTTGGCTCATAACCGTTACTTGCCGGCGGAGCCCCTGACAGTGCGCAGTCAGTTGGCGTTGCTCGGGCTCTCCGGCGATGCCGACCGCACTTACAGGAACTGGGTGCATCGTCTTCACCAGCAGGTGCATGTCATCCTTACTGTGCGGACCGCGACTACCCGAGGGCTTGGGCGGCGCAGTGGAGGCGTTGAAACGGATCTGACGTTGGTGTCGGCGGTGGGGCGGCGACAGGCGTCTTAAACTCTGGCAGGTTGGAGGTGGTTATGGTGGCTACCGTGGGGCGCAGCTATCGATTTGGAGCGCTACCGTTTGTCGGAGTGGATTGCCTCAACCATGCGTCAAAGTTGCGTCAAAGTTGAGTCGAGTCGATGAACCGAAAATAGCCCCTTTTCGGTTTTTCCGGAGAGGGGTAAAAAGTCCCCACGATATGGAATTTGCGCCTCGGCGCTGACCTCGCACGTGCTGTGCAACCCGCCCCGGCTTTCGCTGGGACATCGAGAACCCTGCCTCCCCGGCGGGGTTTTCTTTTTTCGGCGTTCGGCGCCGGTCAACTTTTTGGGGCGTGACATGACGAACGAACAGCAAGCGCTGTTGGAAATGCCAATCTGGATGGTGATCGTACTTTCCTTGGTCGGCGGTGTATCGGGTGAGATGTGGCGGGCCGACAAGGACGGCATGCGTGGTTGGTCGTTGGTGCGGCGGCTGGCGTTACGGTCTGGTGCCTGTGTTGTCTGCGGGCTGTCCACCATGATGCTGCTGTACGCCGCCGGGGTGTCGATTTGGACTGCGGGTGGTATCGGCTGTCTGACCGCAATGGCCGGTGCTGATGTCGCCATCGGTCTGTATGAGCGGTGGTTGGCGAAGCGCCTGGGCGTCAGTGAGGTGCCACCGGTTAATGGCGAGCCAGGGCAGTGACAGCCCCAGCCAAGACTCCCAGCCTTTACGGCTACCGCTGGCAGCGGGCGCGCGAAGGCTTCCTGCGCAGTCATCCGCTGTGTGCCCGGTGTGAGCGCCAGGGGCTCGTCCAACCTGCCCGAATCGTTGACCACATCGTCGCGCACCGGGGAGATCAGGATCTGTTCTGGGATCGGAAGAACTGGCAGTCGCTCTGTGGGCCCTGCCATGACTCGCACAAGCAGCGGTTGGAGAAGTCGGGCCGTGAGGTCGGCTGTGATCGCGGCGGAAAGCCCGTAGATCCGGGGCATCACTGGAACCGATAGCCGTTTTCAGCCGCGGGCGCACGGAAATGGTGCGATTTTTATCAAATGACAATCATTATCATTTGTGGGTGGGTAGGGGGGGTGAAAAAGCGTTTTTCGGACTCGTTCTAGACCGGTCGCCCCCTTTTGCTTGCATCGCCGGGGAAAATGGGAGGGGGGGGTATCAAGAAAAGGGCTCAATTTATTGAGTTTCAGGAGGTTCACATGGCTGGAAACAGCAACTCGGGGCGATCAGGAAAGCCCGCCGTCCTGCATTTACTGGACGGCAACAAGAGCAAGAAGCCCTTCAGCGAACTGATGGACGATCTCACGTCACCGGCAGTTCCCATTGAAGCGCCACCGATGCCCGACTGTCTCAGCGACGGTGCTGTCGCCGAGTGGGAACGCATCGTGCCGGACTTGCTGCTGCTTGGCCTGGTCGCGAAACTGGACATGATGGCCCTCGCCACCTACTGCGAAGCCGTCGCCGACTGGAAGACATTCCGCCGTCGCATCACTGACCTCAACGCCGAAATGGGCGGGGCGGACAAGGGCGACGTCCAGATCTTCAAGACGGGCGCCACTCAAATCTCCGTCTGGCGGCAGTTGGCGAACGATGCGGAGAAACGCGCAAACGCAGCCGGCTCGCTCTTCGGATTCTCGCCCATGGCGCGGCGCAATCTGAAGGTTACCCCGGTGCCTCAAGGTGAGCTGTTCCCCAATGAACAACGAGACACCGCCCAGAAGTATTTTGGATGAAGACGATCGTGCAACGGCCTTTGCCCGCGCGGTAAAGGCCAAGCAGATCGTTGCTGGACCTGATGTTCGTAACGCCTGTCGGCGACACCTTCGCGACCTTCGCGACCTTCGCGACGGCCACAAGCGTGGGTTGTACTGGGATCTCGATGCGGCAAGGCATGCCATCGGCTACTTCGAAGACGTGCTGAAACTCAACGGCGGCGAATATGAGGGGCTGAAATTCATCCTCGCGCCCTGGCAGGCCTTCGTCGTTGGCTCCTTGTTCGGTTGGAAGACTGAAGACGGGTACCGGCGGTTCCGGATTGCCTACATCGAAACGGGGAAGGGCAGCGGCAAGTCGCCTCTGGCGGCGGGTATCGGCTTGTATGGGCTGACCGCAGATGGTGAGGCCCGTGCCGAGATCTATGCCGCTGCGACGAAAAAGGACCAGGCCATGGTCCTGTTCCGCGACGCGGTGGCGATGACCGACCTGTCGCCGCACCTGAGTGGTCGCCTACACCAGTCGGGGACCGGGGAAAAAGTCTGGAACCTTTACTACCCGAACACGCGGTCGTTCTTCAAACCGATCAGCGCCGACGATGGCCAGTCCGGCCCGCGCCCGCACATGGCGCTGCTCGACGAGATCCACGAACACAAGACCGCTGCGGTCGTGAACATGATGCGCGCTGGTACCAAGCACCGGAAGCAAGCACTGATAGTCATGATCACCAACAGCGGTACCGACAAGACCAGCGTCTGCTGGGAGCACCACGAACTGGGCTCACGGATCTGCGCCGGCAAGGAAGACAACGACAGCTTCTTCGCATTTATCTGCAGCCTGGACAAGGGCGACGACCCCTTCAAGGACGAATCCTGCTGGGCCAAGGTCAACCCCAGCCTTGACTTCATCCTGGATGGCCAGACCGATGGCCTCCCAGGGCGGAAGTACTTGCGCGAGCAGGTGGCCGAGGCTCGGGGCATGCCCTCGAAAGAGGCTGTCGTGCGGCGGCTCAACTTCTGCGAATGGACCCAGGCCACCTCGCCGTGGATCTCGTGGGACGTTTGGAGCCAGGCCGCCGAACGGGTACGGATGTCTGTTCTGCGCAACCGACCATGTGTCGGCGGCCTCGACCTGTCCAGCACCACTGACCTTACGGCTTTCGTGCTGCTGTTCTACCCGACGTTTGAGGATCCGCACTGGCGGCTGCTGCCGTACTTCTGGATCCCCGACGACAAGCTGGACGAACGCGAGAAGCGCGACAAGGTGCCGTACCTGGCTTGGATCAAGGCCAAGGAACTGGAAACGACCCCGGGGCGGGCGATCAGCAAACTGCATGTATTGCGCCGTATGCAAACCATCTGCGGCTACTTCGACGTGCGCAAGATCGCTTACGACCGCTGGCGGATCGAGGATTTGCAGCAGCTCCAGGAGGAGCACGACATCTCGCTGCCGGAACTGGTGCCGTTTGGCCAGGGCTACAAGGACATGGGCCCGGCGGTGGACGAGTTCGAGCGTCGCCTGCTGGGGCCCCGGACGAAGCCGGTTATCGACCCGGATGTCGCAGACGCGACCATCGTTGGTGCGGCCCTGGACGTTGAGCCTGTCGAGTCGTTGCGGCACGACGAAAATCCGGTCATGACCTGGTGCGCCAGTAACGCTGTGATCACCACTGACCCGGCCAACAACCGCAAGGCCGACAAGGCCAAGGCCATCGGTCGCATCGACGGCATCGTCGCTTCGATTATGGCCACGGGCATCAGTGGCTCGATCGCACCCGGCAGCACCGGAACATCCATCTATGACGAAGGGGTAGGCATTTGAATCTTATCGAACTGGCTGCCTGGCTCGCCGGGCTGCTCGGCTTCGGCCTGCTGATCGGTGGCATCGCCCTGGTCCACGTCCCAGCGGCGCTGATTGTCGCCGGTCTGTTGCTGCTGGCCTGGGCCTACATCGCCGACAAGGCCGTTGCCGCCCAGCGCCGTCAAGCCAAACCGGGGGGTGGCTGATCATGTTCTTCAGCAGCCTTTTCGGCGCCCGCGACGGCCTGGTCAGCAACGACGGCACGGGACTCTGGAGCAGCTTGATCGGTTCCAGTCGATCGGCGGCCGGGGTCAAAGTCACCCCGGATAGCGCCCTGGCAATCACTGTCCTGCAAAACTGCGTCACGCTGCTGGCCGAGAGCGTGGCCCAGTTGCCACTTGAAATGTACCGCCGGCTGGGCGAAGGCAAGCGCGAGCCAGCGCTGAACCACCCGTTGTACGATGTGCTGCGATATCAGCCCAACGGCTGGCAAACGCCTTACGAATATCGCGAGTGCAGCCAGCTCGCAGCCGGGCTGCGCGGCAATGCTTTCAGCTATATAGACAGAAACGATGATGGCTCGGTGAAGGGGTTGTATCCGCTGCACAACGACAAGGTCACCGTTCTGAAGGGGCACGACCTGCTGCCCTACTACCGGATCGGCGGTCACGACCCTTTGCCGATGCGCCTGATCCACCACGTGCGCTGGCACACTAGAAACCACTACACCGGCATGTCGCCGGTAGAGCTGCATGCCGATGCGATCGGCCTGGCCCAGGCGGCGCGTCAGTACGCGAGCAAGTCCTTCTCCAACGGCACCGCGGTCAGCGGTGTGATCGAGCGGCCAAAGGAAGCGCCGGCGATCAAGAGCCAGGCCGGTATTGACACGATCCTCGACCAGTGGGGCCAGAAGTTCTCCGGCATCGATAACGCCAAGAAGGTGGCGATGCTCCAAGAGGGCATGACCTTCAAGCCTGTGTCGATGAACAACGTCGATTCCGAGTTGTTGGGGATTCTCAAGGTCACCGGTACCGACCTGGCACGGATCTACAAGATCCCACCGCACATGATCAACGACCTGGAGAAGGCCAGCTACAACAGCCTCGAGCAGTTGCTGATCCAGTACGTGATCTTCGCGTTGCTGCCGTGGGTCAAGCGGCATGAAGAAGCCATGATGCGCGACTTCCTGCTGCCTGCCGAACGCCGGGAGTACTTCATCGAGCACAACCTGTCCGGCCTGCTGCGGGGCGACCAGAAAAGTCGCTATGACTCCTACGCGGTCGGGCGGCAATGGGGCTGGCTGTCGATCAATGATATTCGCCGGCTGGAGAACATGCCGCCGGTGGCCAGCGGCGACAGCTACTTGCAGCCGCTCAACATGACCGACGTAGCCCATGGGCTGCCGAATATGAAAAACCCCGACGTCCGCGCCATGATCGAACAGCAGCGCGACGACATACTGAGGATGCTTGCCGCATGAAACAACATCTACGGGCTACCAGCCTACTGTTCAATCAGCCGCTGCTAGTCACCCCCGATATGCTCGACTTGGGGGTGCGCTGGGCCAACCAGGCAATGAGTTTGAACATCGTCAACCTGAGCATGGGCGGGCTGTCCAGCCTGCCGACCGACACGAAGCTCTTCTACGATGACGACGACTACGAGCAACGCGCGGTCGAGAAGGAAGCACAGCGCAGGGAGATCATCGGCCGAACCGGCGTTGAGGTGATCCCGGTCTACGGCATATTGGTCAGCCGCGGGAGCCACCTGTCTGTCTGCGAAACCATGACCAGCTACGAAGGGCTGCGCACGGCGCTCAACCAGGCTGTTGCCGATCCATTGGTCGAACACATCGTGCTCGATATCGACAGCCCAGGCGGAAACGCTGTCGGGGCGTTCGAGCTGGCGGCAGATATTCGTGCCGCAACCAAGATCAAGCCCATCACCGGTCTGGTCAATTTCATGGCGTACTCCGGTGGCTACCTTATCGCAGCGGCTTGTACGGAAGTGGTGGTGAGCCTCACGTCCGGCGTCGGTTCAGTCGGTGTGATCGCCAGTCATATGGATCGCTCACGGATGCTTGAGAGCGCCGGCGTCAAGGTAACCACAGTGTTTGCCGGGGCCCACAAAAACGACCTGACGCCGGACGAACCGATCAGCGATCAGTCGCTGCAGGTGCTCACCGATCGGGTTCAGGGGGCTTACCAGCTCTTCACCACCCACGTCGCCGAATACCGCAACCGCGATGTCGCCGACATCGTCGCCACCCAGGCGGCTTGCTACACAGGCCAGGCCGCCATTGACGTGGGGCTGGCAGATCGCATGGAAACGCCGCAGCTTGCCGTCGACAACCTCTCGCGAGCGGTGGCCCTCAGCCGAAGCCAGCGGCAAGGCGGCATCCAGGCGCGACAACATATCAGTGTGCGGGCAGCAGCCTTCGCGATTCAGTCCCAGATTTGACCCTGACCCACTCTGACCGCGTTCGCGGCAGTGATACCGACCGTCCTTGTGACGGTTTTTTTATGCCCAGGAGGCAGTATGTCCCTTGTAACTCAACTGCGTAGCGAACGCGCCCAGCTCAATACCTCGATTCAGGCGCTGGCCAAGATCGAGGCGGACGGTGGTTCGTTGTCCGTCGAACAACTGGCTCAGTTCACCCAGCTCGGCATCGAATTCAACTCCCTGAACGAAAAGCTGGCTCGTGCAGAATCGGCCGAGCGTGTGGCTGCGTCGACGGCGGTGGAGGTGGATGTCAGTGCGCAGGGCATCAACGGTCCGCCCAAAACACACATCAGTGGCCCGTATGCGGCGAAGCCAATCCCGGGCGCCAATATGGCCCAGATGGTGCGGGTTCTGGCGGCGACTCGTGGTGACCAGCATGCTGCAGCCAAGATGGCCCATGATGCTGGGATGAATCCGGACATCGCCATGGCCCTCAGTACCGTTACCCCGGCCGCTGGTGGTGTGCTGGTTCCACAGAGTTTTTCCAGCGAAGTAATTGAGTTGCTTCGGCCAAAATCGGTTGTACGTAAAATGGGGACGGTCTCGCTCCCCCTGAATAACGGCAGCATGGCTGTCCCGCGTATCAAGGGTGGGGCAATTGTGGGTTACATCGGTAGTGAAGAGGACATGCCCGCGACGGGTATGCAATTCGACGACCTCAAACTGTCGGCGAAGAAGCTCGCTGCTCTGGTGCCGATCAGTAATGATCTGTTGGCCTACTCGGGTGTGAACCCCAACGTTGATCGCCTGGTAGTCAATGACTTGACCAGCGCGATTGGTCTTGCTGAGGACTTGTCTTTTCTGCGTGGCGCCGGTACCGGCAACATGCCCAAGGGCCTGCGCTTCTGGGCCCCGGCCTTCAACGTGTTCGCAGCTCCCGCCTCGCTGACACTGGAGGCCGTAGAGTTTGCGCTGTCGGCGTTGATCCTTCGCCTGGAGAACGCCAATGCCAACATGATCTCCCCAGGCTTTGTCATGGCTCCTCGCACCAAACGCTGGTTGGCTGCGTTGCGTGTTGGTGATGATGGTAAGGGGGCCAAAGCCTATCCTGAGCTCGACCAGGGCCTGCTGAAGGGCTTCCCGGTTGCCACGACCACCCAGGTTCCTATCAATCTCGGGGTGGGTGGTGATGAATCGGAGATCCATTTCGCTGACTTTGCCGACTGTTTTATCGGCGAAGACGACTCCATGGTCATCGACTTCAGTAAGGAGGCAACCTACAAGGATGCCGAGGGCAATATGGTCAGCGCTTTCCAGCGCGATCAGACCCTGGTGCGCGTGATCGCCAAGCACGATTTCGGCCCGCGCCATGTCGAGTCGGTGGCGGTGATGACTGCCGTCAAGTGGGGCTCCAGCCTCTGACGCACCTGGCCCGGCTCCCCGGGCCAGCCAATTACCTGTTTAGAGGGGCGGCTCATGTTCGTAGCAATCGCGGTAATCGTAATTTTCCTCAAGTCTTGGCGCGGTTACGCCCCAGGTGAAATTGCAGGTTTCGATGAAGAAACCGCTGATGGTCTCTTCGCAGGTGGCTATGCCGAAGAGTACTCCGACGAAGAGTCATCGAAGGCTCCAGAAGTAGCTGATAGTAAGAAGAACAAGCCACCGGCGTCGAAGGGGGCGGGGAAATCCAAGGCTTCATCCAAAGCGCCACCCACACAACGCCCGGCTCCGCTCTCACCAACGTTGCCCTTGGAACCGGGGGAAGGTGGCGATGGTGAAGGGCCCGATGATGACGAAGGCGGTGCGGGTGCTGGGAATGCTGAGGGCGGTGAAGGTGCCGGAGCTGGCGAAGATGACACCACAGGTTACGGCGAAGGCAAGCCATAATCATGGCCTTGCTGATCGCTCACACTGGCCCCGAACCGCTGACCTATGAAGATGTAGTGATTCAGTGCCGGCTCGACCCCGACGATGACGACACCGCCGAGCGTGACCTGATCGAGCGAATCGTCATCCCTGCCGCTCGCGGCTTGGCCGAAGAGGCGAGTGGTGCGGCGATCCGCAAGGGTCGGTATCGCGACCACTGGCCGGTCATTCCGGCAAGCAGTTCCTTCGCCCTGACCCTGGGCCAGGCGTTTGAATTGGAAAGCGTGGTTCTGGGTGTCGCGCCCGGCTCGCCGGCGCTGGATCCCGCGGCCTGCTACTTGGTCAATGGTGGGCAGGAGTCTCGGCTCTATACATCGCAGGGCCGCCCCTGGCGTGATCTGGTGGGCTCCAGCCCTCAGGGCATGATGGTCACCTACCTGGCGGGTATCGACATCGAAGACCGCCCCTCGGTGCGTCAGTACCTCTTGCTGGCGGCAGCCTGGGCTTACCGTCATCGCGAGTTACTGGTGCTCGGGCAAACCCTCAACGAACTGCCAGAGCGCTACCTACTGACCCTGTTGGCAGGCATCACCGTTCCCCCGAGGATCTGACATGGCTTATCGCGAACCCGGCGCTGGGGAGCTGAATCGGCGCGTTTCGATACGTCGGCGCACGGATGTGCCGGCGGACAACATGGGGTTGACCTCGATCTTTTCCATGCCGAAACGGCGCTGGGCCCGGATCGAGCCGGTGGGTACCGGCGTTTACGCTGACAGCGTGCAGACGGACAACAAGATCACCCACCGCATCACCTTGCGTCTGTTACCGGGCGTCACCACGGCGGACGAAGTGGTACATGGCAGTACCCTCTACCGGGTGAGCCGTAGCGTGGACATGAACGGAGCCCATCGTTTCACTGTGCTCGAGGTCGAGGAGCTCGGCCAGGATCAAGGCGGGGGGAGTATCTATGGCTAACTCGGTAGGGGTTGATGGCTACTTTCACATCGAGGGTTTCGACAACTTCGAGCGGGATGCCTTCGACAAGAAGAAGATTCGCGCCGCGATGCGCCAGGTCGGCAAGTTAGTCCGGCAAAAGGCTCAGATGAACGTGGGGTTGGCTCGTGGCCAGGGTGGCTATCCAGCCAATCGCACCGGGCGATTGTTGGAGGCGATCAACTTCAAAGTTTCCCGTTCTGGCTTCCTGGTGAAAATCGCGCCCAGGAAAACCAATGGTATGAAGGATTTTTATCCTGCCTACCTATACTACGGTGTGCGCAAGGGGAGTCGGGTCAAGCCATTGGCGCCTGGGCAGGGACGCGGCAAAAGCAATCGTCGGGTGAGTGGCGCTCGCGCGGAGTTGACTGCTGCACGAAAGAGCAACGGCTGGCGCATCGAACCGCGGGCCAACTACATGACCCATGCCCTGCAGGATGCCAAGGGTGAGATCAAGTCGATACTGTCTGCAGCGTTTGAGGATGCCTTCGGAAGCTGATTTTTGGCGGTAGGGTGGTGTAGGCTTCCGGCCTTTATTGGTTCGGAGATCAAAGGGAATGATTGGTCGATTCGTTGTAGCTGTTCTGTTGTGCGCTCAAATCCTTCCGGCCTTGGCTGCAAAACCCAAGGCTGCGGATGATGATGTTGAGTACCTCCTGCCGCCTGATGGCGAGCCGGTGGACACCCAGGCCAAGGCACCGGCTGGTTTGCCCCTCACGCCCAAGGCTTTTCGAGCGGGTATCGCCAAGTACATCAAGGAAGTGCCCCAGTATTCGGCGGCCAAGCTGGATGCCGGAAATGTTCTCAAGGACGGTGCCATCGTCCATCAGGCGCTGAAACTTAACGGCTCCGAAGTGGATATCCTTCTTGATGTAAACGCAGCCGGGAAAATCTCGAACGCCAAGTTCAATGGGCCAAAGGGTGCGAAGGATGACGCCCAGTTGCGGCTGATGATGTGCTCGACCTACGCGATCATGCGCACGTTGCAGCCTGACCTTGAGTCTCCCGCGGCGGCCCAGGCCAACATGAAGCATTCTTGGGAGTCCGCTGCAAACCAGCCATTCGAGAAGTCTTTCTACTTCAACAAGATAAAGACTCAGTACGTGCCGTTCGAGATGAACGTCTACTGACTGACGTCCTTGTTAGACCCAAACCTCGCCTCGGCGGGGTTTTTTATTGCCTGGAGTTGGTCAATGAAGCTCAGCTTGATAGTCGCCCAACTGCGCCGGTACAGCCCGAGCTTTTCCGAGCGGGTTGCTGCGGGCATCGATTTTGAGTCGGTGGCAGCGAGCGCGAAGTTGTCCCATCCGTCCGGTTACGTGATCGCAACGGCCGACAAGGCCAGCAATAACGACGTGCAGAACGGTGTGCGTCAGGCGATTACTGATCAGTTCGACGTGGTGCTTGTCCTGGATACTCAGGATGAGCGCGGCCAGGAAGCCGCCGACCTGATCCACGTTTTCCGCAGCGAAATCTGGCGCGCACTCGTCGGTTGGTCGCCGACGCCGGAATACACCCCCATCGAATATGAAGGGGGCGATCTGCTTTCGATCAATCGCAACCGGGTGATCTACCGGTTCGGCTTTTCGGCAGCCTTCCAACTGGGTCGCAACGCGGCCAGCGACCCAGCGGAAACCTGGCACGAGCTCGAGCTCGACGGCTTGCCAGGGTTTACCGGCGCCACCTTCAACATGGACTGCATCGACCCAGCAGACCCGAACCTGCACCGTCCTGGCCCGGACGGGCGCATCGAAGCGAAATTTTCAGGAGATGTAACACCATGACACAGCGCATCACTGTGGTACCGGCGGCAGGCCGCGCAGTGCCCGATCCTGATGCCGGCGACTTGCTGCCGGACGAGGGCCGGGACGTTCCAGACAACGCCTGGTGGCGCCGCCGCCTGGCCGATGGCGACGTCACCCGCAAGGCTGATGTCCCTCCAGCAAAGGCCGAGAAACCGGCGAAAACCGAGGAACCGAAATAATGGCCATTGGATTCAGCAACATCCCGGCGGACTTGCGCGTACCGCTGTTCTACGCCGAAATGGATAACTCGGCGGCCAACAGTGCGTCGTCGTCAATGCGCCGGTTGATCGTCGCCCAGGTCAACGACAACGCGACCAGCGATGCTATCGGCTCCCTGGTGCTGGTGCCTAGCCTTGGCATGGCGCGTGACATCGGCGGTACCGGCTCGATGCTGGCTGCGATGTACGAAGCCTGGCGCAAGGTTGATCCAGTTGGGGAGGTCTGGTGCTTGTCGCTGTCCAACGCCGAGGGCAGCGCCGGTGCGGCCACTGTCACGATCACCGGGGCGGCGACCGAGGCGGGCTTACTGAGTGTGTATGTTGGCGGTATCCGCGTGCAGGCCACCATCCCCAGCGCGGCCTCCCCGGCGACGGCTGCCACGGCACTGGCGGTGCGGATCAACGCCAGCCCGGACCTGCCGGTGACCGCAGTGACCGCCGGCGGCGTGGTCACGCTGACGTGCAAGTGGAAAGGTGACAGCGGCAACGATATCAGCCTGCAGCTCAACCGGCTGGGTACGACCAACGGCGAAGTGACGCCTGCCGGATTGACCGTTGTGTTGACCAAGATGGCTGGCGGTACCGGGGCGCCTGACCAGGTGGCCGCGCTTGCCGCTCTGGGCGATGAACCTTTCGAGTTCCTGTGTGTACCCTGGTCTGACACCGCTACCCTCGACGCCTGGAAAGGCGCTATGGATGACAGCGTGGGTCGCTGGAGCTGGGCCAAGCAACTGTTCGGTCACGTTTACAGCGCCAAGCGCGGAACGGTTGGGACCCTGGTCGCCGCTGGCCAGACCCGCAACGACCAGCACGTGACCGTCCAGGCTATGGAAGTCGGCGTACCTCAACCGTTCTGGGTGCAGGCTGCGGCGTTGGCTGCGCGCTCGGCCGTGTTCATCTCCGCCGATGCCAGTCGCCCGACCCAGAGCGGTAGTATGCCCGGCTTGGACCCTGCGCCGGCCAGCGAGCGCTTCACCCTGACCGAGCGCCAGTCGTTGCTCAGTTACGGTATCGCCACCGCGTACTACGAAGGCGGTTACGTGCGCATCCAGCGTGCGATCACCACCTACCAGAAGAACGCCTATGGTCAGGCCGACAACTCGTACCTCGACAGCGAGACCATGCACCAGTCGGCGTTCATCATCCGCCGTATGCAAAGCGTGATCACCAGCAAGTACGGTCGCCACAAGCTCGCGGACGACGGCACGCGCTTCGGCGCTGGGCAGCCGATTGTCACGCCGAGCACTATCCGCGGCGAACTGATTGCCCAATACGCCCGGCTCGAGCTGGAAGGGCATGTGGAAAACGCTGAGCTGTTCGCCGAGCACCTGGTGGTTGAGCGCGACAGCAACGATTCGAGTCGGGTCAACGTGCTGTTCCCGCCGGACTATATCAACGGCTTGCGGGTGTTCGCTTTGCTCAATCAGTTCCGCTTGCAATACCGCGCTACCGAGTAATACCACCCGCCAACACCCGACCCGCCTTGTGCGGGTTTTTGCATTCTGGAGACGAACACCATGGGCCAATTAGTGGCGGGTACCGCCTACGTCAAAGTAGACGGTGCTCAGTTGACCATCACCGGCGGCGCCGAGGCGCCCTTGATGAGCGTGAAGCGGGAGTCGGTGGCGCCAGGCTTTTACAAGGAAGAGGACCTGGTGCCGCACCTGAAGATCAGTGCGATCTATACGCCCGATCTTGACATCAAAAAAATCACCAACGGCAGGGACATGACCGTCACCTGCGAGTTCAAGAACGGCAAGGTCTATGTGTTGGCCGGTGCCTACCTGGTCGATGAGCCCACCTTGAAAGGTGATGACGGCACTATCGAACTGCAATTCGACGGCATTAAGGGGACCTGGCAATGACTGATCCAATCAAGTTGAGCGCACCTATCGACGCTCATGGCGAACAACTGACAGAACTGACCCTGCGTCGGCCCACTGTGCAGGAAGTGCGGGCCATCAAGTCGCTGCCTTACAAGATCGATAAGAACGAAGACGTCAGTCTCGACCTGGATGTCTCGGCCAAGTACATCGCAGTCTGCGCGGGCATCCCGCCGTCGTCGGTCAATCAGCTGGATCTGTCCGACCTCAACAGCCTGAGCTGGGCGGTCGCCGGTTTTTTCATGACTGCGGCATCAGCACCGTCGACGAGCTGATTGTTGTCGCCTACGACCTGGCCTGGTTCTGGAAGATCGACCCTGAACAGATGATGGCCAGGCCTCTGGATCTTGTCACCGAATCGCTCGTGCACGCACAGCGAATCAACGAAATGCAGAAGGTGTAGCGATGTCAGACAAGTTTCAGCTCAAGGCGTTGATTACCGGCGTCGACAGGCTGTCGCCGACGCTGACCGGTATCCGCAAGAACGTTGCGACCTTTCGTAAGCAGCTCAACAGTTCCGGGTTGGGGAACATCGGTTTCAAGGACGTGCTGCAGGGTGGTGCCTTCGCGGCACCGTTTGTGGCTGGGGCGAAGGCGGCCATCGATTACGAGTCGGCGATGGCTGACGTGAAGAAAGTGGTCAACTTCGATTCGCCGGAACAGTTCAAACAGATGAGCAAGGATGTGCTCGATCTGTCTGAAAAGCTGCCAATGGCGGCCAATGGCATCGCGTCGATCGTCGCGGCAGGCGGCCAGGCCAGTATTCCTCGCGAGGAGTTGAAGGCTTTTGCGACCGATGCAGTGAAAATGGGTATCGCCTTCGACCAGACCGCCGAGCAGTCGGGCGAGATGATGGCCAAATGGCGGACGTCGTTCAAGCTGACGCAGCCCGAAGTGGTGGCGTTGGCTGACAAGATCAACTACCTCAGCAACACGGGGCCTGCAACGGCGCAGCAGGTGTCGGACATCGTTACGCGAATCGGTCCGCTTGGTTCGATCGCCGGCCTTGCCTCTGGGCAAATCGCCGCGATGGGCGCGACTCTGGCGGGCGTCGGTGTGCCTAGCGAGGTCGCGGCGACGGGCATGAAGAACTTCATGCTGGCTCTCACCAAGGGCGGATCAGCGACCAAGCAGCAGGCAAAGGCCTTCAAATCACTGCGGCTGAACGTAAAAGAAGTCGCGAAGGGTATGCAGAAGGATGCTCAGGGCACAATCGAGAACGTGCTCGCGCGCATTGCTGAGGTCGATCCTGCCAAGCAGGCGGGCTTGCTGACTGAGCTTTTCGGTACCGAGTCGGTGGCGGCCATTGCACCAATGCTTACCAACCTGGATCTGTTGAAGAAAAACTTCAAGAGCGTGGGGGATGTAACCCAATACACAGGTTCCATGGAGCAGGAGTACGCATCTCGCTCGGCGACCACAGCGAACGCGCTCCAATTGTTGCAAAACCGTGTGACGCGCTTGGGTATTGAGATTGGTAACGTGTTGTTGCCGCCGATCAACGACGCTCTGGCGGTGATTGGGCCGTGGGTGACTAAGTTGTCGGAAGTGGCCGCTGCTCACCCTGAGGTCATCAAGGGCGTGCTGGGGGCTGGTGTGGCTTTCGGTGTGCTGCGCATTGCAGTGCTGGGCGCAATGATCGCGATGAAGCTGTTCGACACAGTGACAAAAATGTCGATCATCGGTCTGGTTGTTCGAGCGATTGCACTGGCGGCGGGCTTCTTGATCGCCAACTGGTCGACAGTTGCTCCCTACTTTGAAAAGCTCTGGGACCGGATAAAAGGTCCGGCCATGGTGGTCTGGGAGTGGATGAAGAGCGCGTTCGCCTGGTCGCCGCTGGGCATCATCATCGAACACTGGGGGCCACTGTCTGAGTTCTTTGGGGCAGTCTGGGAGCTGATCAAAGCGCTATCGGTGCCGTTCTTTGACTTTCTCCGTGCTGCGTTTGATTGGAGCCCGCTTGGGATGATCATCAAACACTGGGGGCCGATCACTGAATGGTTCAAAGCGCTCTGGGAAAAGCTGAAGCCGATCATCGAACCGATCATGAAGTACTTCGGCGGGGGAGACGGCGGTGACGGCATCATCGCGGCGGCGACCAACAAGGTCAACGCTTTCGCCGAAGCCCAGCGGCAGCGGAACGCTGGGCCAGGTGGTGGTACTGGTGCCCTGGTAATGGCGGCGGCACCACTGGTGGCGAAGAGTCAGCAGGATGCCAACAACGCGGCCACCGGTGTCGACCCTTCGGCACTGCTGCGAGCGCCCGGGCAATTGCCGCCTCCTGGCAGTTTGCTCATGCAGACAGCGGCCAACAACCGACAGAACCTTCAAGGCGATCTCCGCATTCACTTCGATGATGCGCCTGCCGGCATGGTCGTGGACGATGCAAAAACCAATCAGCCCGGCCTGAGCGTGAAGCCCAGTGTCGGACGCCGGACAGTGGGAGCGGGCAGGTAATGGCGGATAGAACTTGGCGTGATGACCTGCTGCCTGCGTCGTTCCGAGGCATCAGCTTCTTGATTGATCAGGCTGCGGTCCCGGCAGGCCAGAAAGGGCAGTTGCATGAGTTCCCCCAGCGGGACGAGCCGTACTTTGAACAGTTGGGAAAGCAGTCGCAAGTCCACAAGATGAGCGCGTGGGTCATCGGCGACGATTGTTTCGTACGGCGTGACAAGCTGCTCGAGGCCCTTGAAGTCGAGGGCCCGGGCGAGCTGGTACACCCGTGGCTGGGGCGGATGCAGGTCAAGGTTGGCGAGTGCAGTGTCACACACTCCCGCAAGGAGGGCGGTGTCGCCCAGTTCGAGCTGACGTTTTACCCCGACCTGCCGCGTAAGTACCCGACAGCCACGGCAAACACGCGGCAGCAGGTGGCGCAGGCGTCGGAAGGCCTGCTGGACTCGGCGCTGGCGCGCTACAAGGCGGCTATGGCAAAGGTGGACGCGGCGCGGCTCAACATCATCGGCCTGCGCAATAGCCTGTCCAATGTCTACAACGTGATCCAACAGCAGTTCGCGCCGCTGGTGGGGCTCTTCACCAACCTCAGTGGCTTCGTGCAGTCGCTGATCAATTCACCGGGTGCGCTCGGGGCATTGTTCTCCGGCTACTTCAGCGACTTCTCCGGGATGAGTTTTTCCAGACCAGGATCCAGCTATCGCGGCACTGTGGCCAGGGCTTCCCAGCACTCCGAGGCTGTGAGCAACATCAACACCGTCAGTCAGGCCAGCGGCGTCGACACCGCGAAAGCGGCCCAGGCCACCGCTGACCTGGTGCAGGACGCGCTGCTGGTGCAAGTCGGGTTGATCATCAGCGAAATGCCGGTTGCCGTGCAGCCGGTGGCTGTGGACTCGGTGCCGGCGATTGACCACCAGGCAGTGGCGCCGGTTGAGCGTCCAGAGGTGCCTGTGGCAGATGACGTCATCGAGCTGCGCGACACACTCAGCGAAGCAATCTGGGAGGCGTCTCTCAAGGCTGACCCTGAGCACTACCGGGCCCTGGCCACGCTACGGCAGGTGGTGGTCAAGCACCTGACCGCTGTTGCCGCGTCAGGTGTCCGGCTGGTCGATATCACCCCGGCGCAAACCCTGCCAGCTCTGGTGCTGGCCTATCGGCGATTCGGTGACTCGACCCGCGAGGGCGAGGTGGTGCAGCGCAATCGCATCAGGCACCCGGGGTTTGTGCCTCCGTTGCCGATCAAGATCGCCCAGGAGTAACTCATGCTTGATGAAGCAAATGCCGTCAGCCTGACCGTTGACGGCCTGGACTTTGGCGGCTGGAAAACCGTCGAGATATCGGCGGGACTGGAGCGTCAAGCTCGTGACTTCACGCTGGGCATCACCTGGCGCTGGCCCGGCCAGGCATTCGCGGTACCGATTCGTCAGGGTTCGAAATGCGAAGTGCGGATCGGCGCTGACCTGGTGCTGACGGGCTGGGTGTTCGCCACGCCGATCAGCTATGACGACAAGCAGATCACTCTGTCGATCTCCGGCCGTTCGCTGACCGCCGATCTGGTTGACTGCGCGGCGGTGAACAAACCGGGCCAGTGGAGCGGGCAGGGTGTGCTGACGATCGTCAGTGCACTGGCGGAACCATACAAGATCAAGGTGCGCAGCGAGATCGCCGAAACAGGCAAGGTGTCCGACCACACCGTCAATCCCGGGGAGACCGTGTTCGAGTCCATCGACCGGTTGTTGACCCTGTTCCGCGTGTTCTCGACAGATGACGCGACCGGTATGGCGGTGCTGGCGAAACCCGGTAGCGAGGGCTGGGCCTTCGATGCGCTGGAAGTCGGCAAGAACATCTTGACCGGCAACGCTGGGCTGGACTTTTCCAGCGTCTTCTCCGAATACCGGGTGCTCGGTCAGCGTAAGGGGACCGACGAAGACTTTGGCAAGACCACCACCGAAATCTCAGCTGTGGTCACGGATGATCGCACCACGCGCAAGCGAGTGATGATTATCAAGGAGTCCGGGCAAATGACCTCGGAGCTGGTCAACGCGCGGGCCAATTGGGAACGCGGCAATCGGATGGGGAAGGCGCTCAGCACCACCTACAAGGTACGGGGCTGGCGTCAGTCCAACGGCGCGCTGTGGAAGCACAACATGTTGGTGCGGGTCAGGGATCCGCTGATCGGTCTCGATCGCGACATGCTGATCGGCGAGATCACGTACTCCCTCAGCGAGAGCGGCACCGTGGCCACCATGGTGGTTGGGCCGCCAGACAGCTTCGAACCCGAGCCGCATGATCGGCGCAAGGATCGCAAATTAAAGAGGGGCGGCAAGGCCGACAACTTCGAATACCTACTCCCTGCTGATTGGAAGCCATCCGAATGAACCTCTTGGATTTACTTGTGCGTGGGACTGTTGTCCTCGGTGATGCGGTGAAGAAAATGCAGACGCTGCAAATGCGACTCTACGCCGGCGAGGTCAAGGACGGCCTGGAACATTTCGAGCCCTACGGCTTCACCAGTAATCCGCTGGCCGGGGCCGAGGGGCTCGCCGCGTTTCTCGGTGGCGATCGCTCCCATGGCGTGGTGCTGGTGGTCGCTGACCGCCGGTACCGTATCCAGTCGATGGCACCGGGGGAGGTGGCGATCTATACCGATGAGGGGGACAAGATCCACTTCAAGCGTGGCCGCATCATCGACATCGAAACCCAGACGCTGAACATCAAGGCCAGTGTCGCGGTGAACTTCGACACGCCGCAAATTACCCAGACCGGGAAGATCGTTTCCCAGGGTGATCAGGTTGCTGGTGGCATCAGCCAGATTCAGCATGTGCATGGTGGAGTGCTGCCCGGCAATGGCCAGAGCGGTGCGCCAGTCGGGGGTGATGGATGATCGACGCCAGCCTGGAAGCCTCGCTGGTCCGTGCTGTGGTGATCAGCCTGTTCACCTGGCGCCGGGCCTCCCCCGATGACCCGATCGATGACGAAGAGCGCTACGGCTGGTGGGGCGACAGCTATCCCAGCATCGCCGATGACCGTATCGGCTCACGGCTGTGGCTGCTGCGCCGCGTCAAGCTCACGGCGGCAACCCGGCGGGATGCCGAGTTCTACGCTCGCGAGGCCTTGCAGTGGCTACTCGATGACGGCCAGGTCCTTGATGTCGAGATCCTGAGCGAACAGGCCGACGTCAACCGCCTGAACCTGCGAGTCATCCTCACTGCCGTCACCGGTAGCCGCCTGGAAATTAACTCAAACCAACTGTGGCAGGTGATCTATGCCGTTTGATACACCTTCGCTGCCAGTGCTGGTCAGTCGGACCCAGAGCGATCTCGCCGGCGATGCCCTGCGGCGCTCCGACGCCCAGGTCCTGGCTCGTACCCTGAGTGGTAGCGCCTATGGACTGTATGGCTACCTGAACTGGATCTCCGAACAGATCCTCCCCGACACCGCCGATGAAGAAACCTTGGAGCGTATCGCCAATCTGCGGTTGAGCCAGCCTCGAAAAGCGGCCCAGCCGGCCGCTGGTAACGTCAGTTTCACCGCTGCGGCCGGCTCGGTGCTGGACGTCGGAGTGGTAATGCAGGCCAGCGACGGCCGCACCTACAAAATCGTCGTGGGCAAAACCACCACAGCGGGCACCAACACCGCCGCCGTCGAAGCGGTTGATGCCGGGGCCTTGGGCAATGCCGACGCCGGACTGGTGCTCACCCTGGTGCAGCCGGTCGAGGGGCTGGCCAGCACCTTTACGGTCCTGGCGCCGGGACTGATAGGCGGTGTTGCCCAGGAAAGCATTGAATCCCTGCGGGCCCGCGTCGTGCGCTCCTACCGGGTTATCCCACACGGCGGCTCGAAGGATGACTACGAAACCTGGGCCCTGGAGTGTCCCGGCGTCACCCGCTCCTGGTGCCGCCGCAACTACCTTGGGCCGGGCACCGTGGGGTTGTTCTTCATGCGTGATGACGATCTCAACCCGATACCGGATGCTGATCAGTTGGCTGACGTCAAGGCTTACATCGAGCCGCTGCGACCAGTGACCGCCGAGTTGTACGTGCTGGCGCCGGTACCGGTACCGGTGGTCTACAGCATTCGACTCACGCCGGACACCACGGCTGTACGAGCTGCGGTCGAGGCGCAACTGCGTGACTTGCACAACCGCGAGGCGGGCCTGGGTGATGCGCTGGTGCTGACCCATATCGCCGAAGCCATCAGCAGCACGGTCGGGGAGTTCGACCACAAGCTGGTATCGCCGAGCGCTGACGTGCCTGCGGCTACCAACCAGTTGCTGACCTTCGGTGAATGTATATGGCTGGCGTGAGAACGGCGGCACAGTACCGTGCGCAACTGAACTCCCTTTTACCTGCTGGGCCGGCCTGGGACCCGGAGTTGGTGCCGGAGATCGACCAGATCCTGAGTGGTGTATCTCAGGAGCTGGCGCGGATCGAGGCGAGGGCGTTCGACCTGCTCAATGAAATGGATCCGGGAGGTGTCACTGAGCTGGTGTCCGATTGGGAGCGGGTCATGAATCTGCCTGATCCATGCATTGGCCTGGAGCCTGTGTTCGAGGATCGTCGGCTGGCGGTGCGTGAGCGCCTGACTGCGACGGGTGGACAGAACCGGGCCTACTTCATCGACATCGCGATTCGGCAAGGCTATCCGCAGTCCAGCATCACCGAGCACCGGGCTCCACGTTTCGGAGCGTCTCGCTTCGGCCGTGCTCGCTTCGGCACTTGGTCTGCACAGTTCATGTGGACGCTCAACACCGGCCCGCGCCGCCACCTGGGCCGCCGGTTCGGGGCTAGCTACTGGGGGGAGCGCTTCGGGGTCAACCCGAGCGGCGCCCTTGAGTGTGTTATCCGCCGCAGTGCTCCGGCGCACGCGCAAGAATTTATCAATTATGGGGTAGGTGTTTAGATGGATTATCCGAAAAGTACACCCAACGTCGGTCTGGTCAATGGCAAGTTTGTGGACGAGAACACCACGACCGGACAAGTAGGCTCGCTGATTCCGGCCGAGTGGGGCAACGCGGTTACTGACGAGCTGCTGAACGTGATCCGTGCTGGCGGCGCCAAGCCGGCCGAGGCTGAGCATGATCAGCTACTAGCCGCTATCAAGGTGATTGTGCGGGACTCTATCCCGCCGGAGAAGATTCGCACTACGCTGGCCGAGTATGGCATTACCGACGCTTACACCAAGTCGGTGACGTACACCAAGGCCGAAATCGACGCGCTGCTTAAGAACATGTCAGCGCTGCCGGTGGGGGCCATGGTGCCCTTCCCCAAGGGCACTGTTCCGCCGGGTTTCCTGGAGGTCGATGCCAGCGTTCAGAGTGCGGCGGTTTACCCGGATCTGGCAACGTACCTGGGCGGGGCGTTCAACAAGGGCGATGAAGGGGCGGGAAATTTCCGATTGCCTGAGTCTCGTGGCGAATTTCTGCGTGGCTGGGATCATGGTCGCGGGATTGATGCTGGGCGTGCTGTTGGGAGTTACCAGATCGATGCGCTCCAGAACATTACCGGCGCCATTGGCGATTTTCCGCGCGGCTCGACAGGCGGCCAAAGCTGGTATGGCACTGGTGCGCTTTCTGTAACGTTGGGTGGTAATGGCCCGGGTTCTGATGGAGCTGGTGTTTCATGGTCGCAGGCTACTTTTGATGCCTCTCGGGTGGCTCGTACATCGACTGAAACGCGCCCCAGAAACTTAGCGGTGATGTGGTGCATCAAGGCCTGGAATGCGCCAATCAACCAGGGAAACATTGATATTGCGGCGCTGGCCGCTCAGGTGATCGCAGCAACCCCGAAAGACTATGTCGCCGGCTTTACCACAGCGATGAACATCGCGGCGCCTACTACGACAATTGACGTTGCGCCAGGAACGGCGCGTGGCTCGTCAAGCCCTGTCTTTTCGACGACGACGATCAGCGGGGTTTTGCAGGCGGCGGGTGCTTGGTCTCCGGGAACGGGCGGGAACAAGCTTGATACCGGCGCGCGCGCGGCGCTGAGCTGGTACCACGTTTTTTTGCTTCGCAAAGTGGCCGGTGGGGAGGCGGACCTGTTGTTCTCTCTGAGTCTGGCCGCGCCGACCGTTCCGCCGGGTTATGAGGTGGTAACCCGGCTTAAGGGGCGAGCCATTAAAACCGATGCATCGAGCAGCATCATCCCTTTCATCAACACGGGGAATAGCACTGACTTCAAGACGATTCAGCAGGATATGCTCGTGTCCAGCGTTTTGACGAATAGCTACACGCTGACAGTCAGCGTGCCGCCGGGTGTACGGGCTCGGGCAAGGTTCTATGCGCGTATGCAGGGTGAGTCGAGCGTCATTTACGTGCGTTCGCCCGAGGCGGCGGTCGTCACATTGGGCAACACCGTGGTGGCAGGTTTCGTCGGTGGCATCGGTACGAGCAACGATGCGACCACAAATGAAAACGTGTCGGGCTATTGCGAAGCGATGACGAGCGCCGCCGGACAGGTCGTGGTGCAAGTCCATGTATACCCCGGATATACCGGGGGGTTTGCCTCGCTGCACACTCAAGGCTGGACTGAGGAGTAAACAATGCCATTTGTTCAACGTGATGAATCGGGCCGAATCTGCGGCCGGTTCTCGAATCATCAGCTCGGCTATGCCGAAGAGTATCTGTCTGATGACGACCCGGAGTTGCAGGTTGGAGCGGTAGATCAGAATGCGGCGGCTGAGCGGACTTGGCGAGACAAGGAGCTGGCGTCGCTGATCTGGTTGCGTGATCGCCATCGCGATCAGCTTGAAATCGCCGGGGATACCACGCTCACAAATGAGCAGTTCAGCGAGCTGCTGGTGTACATGCAAGCCCTGCGCGATTGGCCGCAAGCACCTGACTTCCCCGACAACCAGCATCGACCCAGCCCTCCCATGTGGATCGCTGTACAAACCGGATAAGCGCCCCGCACTGACGGGGCGTTTTCTTTTCTGGCCAGACAGGTATTGATCTGGCCTTAGACCCGTGACTTCGCGGGTATTTTTTTGCCAGGAGAAAAGTGATGACAGTAACCGATAAAGACCGAGACATCCTTGCCCGTACATTGTGGGGGGAAGCCCGCGGCGAAGGCATGGTCGGCCAGATAGCGGTGGCCTGGACGATCCGCAATCGTGTGGACGATGGCAGGGACAGGTCATGGTGGGGGGAGGGCTATGCTGGCGTGTGCCAAAAGCCTTACCAGTTCAGCTGCTGGAACAAAAACGATCCGAACTTTGCTTATCTGAGTGGCACGAAGCAGATTCCATTCCGCGAGTTTGCCCAAGCGCAGATTGCTGCTGACCAGGTGATTGCCGGGAAAGTGCCAGATCCCACCGGTGGTGCCACGCACTACTACGCTACGAGCATGCCGAGCCCACCAGTTTGGGTCAAAGGTGCCAAACAGACCCTGCAGCTCGGCCATCATGTCTTCTTTAAAAATGTGCCATGACTCCTGGCGTATTGAAGGCGGCACTGGCAGGCGTTCTGGCTCTGTTGTTGATCACCGCTGGTGGTGTGTGGAAGGTGCAGGGCTGGCGGTACGGAAAGCAACTCGTGGAACAGGCGGGCCTACACAAGGATGATCTGACTGCCATCAGCAACGCGGCCGCCGCCCAGGTCCGCGCCGATCAGGACAAGCGCCTTGCGCTCGAGCAGCGTTTGGCGGCCAGCGAACAAACCCATTACAAGGAGCTGAGCGATGCCCAAACCAACCAGACTCGTTTGCGTGATCGCCTCGCTACTTCCGATCTGCGGCTGTCAGTCCTTCTCGACGCCACGGATACAGCCGATGGCTGCTCAGTGCCAGCCAATACCGGCGCCGGCGGCGTGGTTCATGGAGAAGCGCGAGCCCGACTTGACCCAGCGCATGCTCAAAGAATTATCGGAATCACCGGCGAAGGCGATCAAGGACTGATCGCCCTGGCAGCGTGCCAGGCCTATGTAAAAGAAGTCTCAACACCGAAGTAAAAGGAGCGACCGGGCTGCATGCGTCAACATCCAGTCTGGTCGCCGTCCCCGCAGAACGTACCTGCAAGTCCAGCCAAGGCTCCTGCTCTGTGCACAAAGCGCGGCGAGTCTAGTGCCTGTTCATCCCTACAGTAAAGGTCTTGCTCTTAATGTCCTCACCCATCATCCCTTGGATGGGCGGCAAACGCCGCCTTGCCGATCGCCTCATCCCTCTCTTTCCGCCCCACGAATGCTACGTCGAAGTCTTTGCCGGCGGAGCCGCGCTCTACTTCATGCGTCCCCAGGCTGCACCGGTTGAAGTCCTCAACGACATCAACGGCGACCTGGTGACGCTGTACCGCGTCGTGCAGAACCACCTCGAAGAGTTCGTGCGCCAGTTCAAGTGGGCGCTCAGTTCCCGACAGGTGTTCGAATGGCAGAAGATGACTCGCCCCGAAACCCTCACCGACATCCAGCGCGCCGCCCGATTCTTCTACCTGCAGCACCATGCTTTCGCTGGCAAGGTTAGCGGGCAGACATTCGGTACCGCCACCACTGGCCCGGCCATCAACCTGCTGCGGATCGAGGAAAACCTCTCGGCCGCCTGGCAGCGCTTGTCTGGCACCTACGTCGAAAACCTCCCCTGGCTTGACTGCGCCGAGCGGTATGACCGTGCCCACACCTTCCACTACATGGATCCGCCTTACTGGCAGACCGCCGGCTATGGGGTCGACTTCCCGTTTGAGAACTACGAACGGATGGCAGACTTCATGCGGCGCTGCAAGGGTAGGGTTATGGTTAGCATCAACGATCATCCGGACATTCGGCGTGTGTTCGAGGGCTTTCACTTCGAGACCCTGGACATCCGCTATACCACAGCCAATCAGCGGCAAGGGAAGGCCGAGGTGACTGGGGAGCTGGTGATCATGAACTGGGAGCCTTCAGCTTTGGGAGGGCTGTTCTGATTCTAATGTTGTAGTGACGCGGGGTGGTTTATCCGAAGAGCACGGTGTCTATTTCTATTCGTCCTGAGCTGGAGAAAACCAGGGCCAGGTATCTTGACGGACATCTAGTTGAAGCAGGGCAGGCTGGATGCCTTGAAAACAGTGGAGCGGGTGAACACTCGTTATCAGCTTGGAAAGCTGATAACGAGGAATTATCAGCGTTTTTTGGTCTGAGAGGGATGGGCATGATCGAATACCATGACCACTGGCGGCCTCTTCGCGGCCGGATTGGGTTGAGGCTTTTCTGCTGGTTTCGTATCCGGCTTATTGCTGTCAGTCATATTGCTTTCCCCGCTGTCGTAGAAGCCAACCAGAAATATGTCATCACTGATGCGAAAAGGCTATAGGTCGAAAACTCTATCTCCTTGTATGCACTCCTCAGGCTATCTGTTTTTTTTTCAAGATTTTTTCTCGCGTGAGCTACAGCCTCCTGGCAAGAGAGAGCTAAAGAGTTGTACATCGTTAGCACGTCCTCATGCGCGGCGAGCAAATTAGCGTGCTCGCCAATATCCACTCTCGGGCTTTCCGCCAGGCGAATGCTGTTGAAAATCCGAAACCAAGAAGAGAATAGCGCGATGAATGTTATGACCGTTAGACCCATGAAAAGCCATCCGGCAGGGCCGGTCGTGCTTACCGGGGAAATTTTGGATGACGCAGCGTTAATCAGTGTGGTGTAGGCGACGATCACTATACTCAAGATGCTAAGAAAACGGCTGGCCTTTTCGTCCAGTTTCTTGTATCGGTCAAGCTCCTCGTCCAATGCCTTCCGAGAAAGCTCATACAAAAATTTGTATCGTTCCATCCGATGCTCACCTGTGCAACGCTGCCCTCGTCTGAGGTCTCTCAGCTAAGGCTGGGGTGGTTAGATATTAAGGCATTTTTAGGGCAAAACGCAGGCCGCCGTCGACCTATTTACGCCTTGAACCAAGGCTGAAGTTCGTGATGTTCGCGGCCTATGGCAGTCTGGAATGATTGATGATCGAGTTCGAATCCCTATCTGCGTTTACTCCAAGTTCATGTCCGACAACCGCATTCGAAACAGATATTAGCAAGCGCTATCATAACCAGCGCAGAACATTGGTCGTTCTAGTGAGCGAATCGGATTACCTGATCGCTCATTATATTCATTTAAATGCATCAATTAAGAATGATCCATATGCCCATATTAATGTTCCTGATACCATAAATGAAACACCAAATACCTCGTCGGATATTATATTGTCGACCCAGGCCTCCTGCTCTTTGGTTATGATAGCTGTTCCGAACGGTGTTGCGCCTGCCAGTTTGTTATAGAGATTTAATTTTGGAATTTTAAGGTGAAAATTTAGACTGTATTTGATGTTGAGAAACAGGCCGGCGATAGTAACTATTGCACCAGAGCAGGAGAACAATGCTGGAATTTTTGCGAGCACTTCGATGGCAAAAGAAGCGGCAGAAAAAGTAAGGCAGAAAATAAGCGACCTCTTTCTATCGAAGAAAATGTAAATTATCAGCAGGAAAATATACTTTCTAGATTGTGCAAATAAGTTCATTTTTTTTCCTTGTTGTAAGAGTGCTGAGTAAGTAGTGGTTGAACTGGCGAAAACATAGTTTTTGTCAGGCTAATGGGCGTATTGTTATGGGATATATTCAGACGAATATAAATTTTTAATTTCTCGTGCCTGATATTCCATTTCCGGGAATAGAGTTGCTTCTCTGATGCCTAAATGCTCAAGCTCTTTAAGCAATAAGCGTTTATTTTTTGCCAGTATTGTTATTTTCATAAGTGAATTGCCTGCATAGTGATTCTGTTCCATATCTGCAATAGGAATGAATTCCTTCCCGTCAATAAACATTCCTCCGTGAAAAGTAAAAAATCCATGTTGCTGCCGGATTCTAGGATTTAGGTGGGGCGCATTAAATGGAACGATATTGGAAAATGCTCGTTTAATATCTTGATATATGAATGGTATTGGTGTTCCTTCGTGATCTACTGTGTTCGGGAGATTCGTCCGCAATGCTAAACTTTCAAAGTTCTCACTGCTACCTGTAGATAAACCTGTGAAGCGTGCGCGGATAGATATATTGCTTTTAATGTCTCCGATTCTAAATCTATTTAACAGGGTTTCGTCGTCAACCAGTTGGGGGAGGTCGTAAATGATTTTTCTAAAAAAATCACTCCTGGATCTTTCCTGAACTTGCATCTCAAGAATCTCATTAAAACGATAGTCTCTTTCCATGTATGTAGGATCAAATACGTATAGAGCGCCATCCAGGTCTTCGTTTGATACACAGCAGAAATACAACCCAATCAGAAGATTGCTCGACCAGTCGAGTAATCGTGTCGGGAGTCCATAGTGTTGCATTAATGTTAGCCATTCATATGTGGTCTTGTGACTAGATGAATGGTCGGGGTATCTCCGTTTGAACTCTTCAAACATTTTATGCTCGTCAAATTTAACTCCATGTCTCTCACCTTGTCTGAATATACTTGGAAGTAACTTGTGCTTGTGGTCTGATTGGCCGCGAAACCACGTTGTCTTGTGGCTTTTTGCGTGACTCTGCAAAAGGGAAGTGATAGAACTTATTGTTCCGTCAGCAATTACTTCATTCATTGAGGTGCTCCCGTCGGGTGAAATTGCGTATTGGCAATTGTTAGGCTTACCGGCTGCGATCCTGAAATGGTATCGAAGAGGCTTAGCCGGCACTCGAGCCCTTGAGTTTGGCCGAGCCCTGTTTGATGTGGCCGGCGTTTTCACCAATAGTCTCCAGCGCGCTGCGGACATTATCCCCAACCTCTGACGCACCCTGCTGTTCGACTTGCAGTGTCAGCTCCATCAAAGCGGCCTCAAGGGCCAGCTGGTTGGTGTACATCCTCTCCAGCACATCCGACAACGAATAGTCACCTAGCATGGCGTCGACTCCTTTCGAGAAAAGTACAAGCATAGTACCGGTAGTGCCCTTGTCAGGCAGTAATAGCGGCTTGCTTAGAAATTGCTACAAAGCGAGGAGATTAAGGCGGGTTAGCCAAGCTGGCTGGTGCGTTGGAGGAGGGCTACGCCCAATCCATCATTGGCCAGAGGTCTCGGTCTGAGAGCTACACTCCTGGATGCAGATATCGGGGTCTAGCTATGAAGCGTTTGGTGGAGTTGATTGAGGCAGGCGAGCGTTGGTTCAGCAAGCCGTCGATGCATTGAGGAAGTACCATGAGTCTCAAGCTGCGAACGGCCCAGCAGAGGAGGTGGAGCGCCTGCGCCGAGAAGCGGAGTCGCTCTATCAGGCGGTTACGGATTACCAACTGCGTGTGTTAGGTGCCCCTTCGGCAACTCACCACTAAGAATCAGTCGGTCACGAGGATGGGGCAAAAATGGGGCAAACCATACGCCAAACCATGCCATTCAATGCCCGCTATGCGTTTCTGCAAGCGGGCAAGGATGGGCGTTACAGCCAGCAGTCACGGGCATTTCCTACCCAGGTCACCACATACCCCAGCACAATCGGAGTGTGCCCAATCTGTTGCGTCGACCGGTTGAATCCACAACCCATAGCAGTCGGTGGCGACAGGCAGAAATCGGCCAGCAGCGGACACTCAAGATGTCTACGAAACTAGGGGTGATTCATACCGACGTGTTGGCGAGATCGTAAAGCCAAAAAAATGATTTCAATAATCTATGAATGTTAGAGATAATGAAATAACAAAATCAGCCAAACATAGCGATTTATTATGACTAAACAGGTGGCACCACAACAAAATCATTTCGACGGCGACGCTTTGCTTACCATAAGGGAGAGCGTGAGAGCCTTTCAGAAACTCGACTTGGCCTACATCGCGGCCGGTGGAGCAATCGTCACTGCTTTCAAACTCGGCAGCACCGATATCATCGAAATGACAGCACAACTTTGGATCGCGGTTCTAGCCATCCTCGTCTTGCTTGCATATGACACCATCTTAGAGAAAGTCATATTCTTGGACTGGATCGCCTCCCAACAACAAAGCGGTAAAAGACTTTCCAGCAAAATAGTTATAGGAGCCATCTCGGCACAGCCAATAATTCATCTAGCATTCATCTCTATCTTAGTAACTGGCGGCTTGGGCTACGCTCTAGGTTCCAACAGCAGGATACAAATCTACAAAGGCGAAGCCGCCATTCAAGTCGCCGTCGAACATTTTCTTATAAAAGAAAAGCGTCTACCGAGCAGCATTGAAGAACTGGAAAGTAAGTCCCCATACACGACAAAATATTTTGAATTGATAGGCCGATCAGAAATTCGAATCGAAAGCTCCACTGACGCTGTAGAAAAATATCGCATAACGTTCCCTGGAAGGGATGGCAAGATTGGCACACCCGATGATGAAACAGTTACTGCTGCGATTAATCTTACAAAGATGTACGAAGAGATGAGGTCGAGTAAAAAAGGAGATTGAGCCGCCAACCACGGCAATGGAGCGGGTCGTAGTTAGCACCAATTTACAACCCTAATTGCGGAACACATCCAAAAAGATGCGGAACACTTCACTTTTTTGCGGGCATATTGGCCGATTTTTGCCACTCACGACAGGCAGAAATCGACCGATTCTGTTGAAAAAGTCGGTTTCGGTTTTCACGACAGAAAAATGCGCGTCTGAGATTGAAATCCGTGTCTTGAGCAGGGGGTGCATGACTCAGATTTCACGTAGCAGCGTGCAAAAATGACGTTTTCACCGCTCAATACATGGACCGTCGGCCCTGGTCGACTTTTTCAACAGAATCGACCCATAGCAGACGGTCGCCTCCAGCCAGTGTTCAGTTTGAACAAACCGGCCGCTCACCCAAACGTTCTACCAACCTTACGAGATAGCCATCGGGATCCTGGACGATGAATTCGCGCTGGCCGACTTCTACATTGTTAGCCCGATACCAAGTGTCTTTACATTCTCGATTAAAGTGGAAATCCAGCCTGACCAAGTTTTTCGATGATGGGGGCGACAGCCTCAACGTCAATCTGAAGGTTGATCCCTATTCCAAACGGCTTAGTCAGGGCCGGAAGGACGGTAGGAAGCCAAATCGATCGTCTGGCTTTTTTATGCCGGCGATTTGCTTGGTCGCTCAAGACTCAGGAGTTTTCAACCGCCTTTGGTGCTGTGGGAATGGTGTGGTGGTCTGGTCCTACTGGTAGGATGCCACCACTCGAATTTTGGAAGGGATACCCCTGTGAGCTTGAAGCAAATCCTATGGTCCTTCGGGATCGTCCTCGGTGCGTTCGCGCTCATCATATTTGGTTTGTATTGGTGGAAACTCGGACCGATCTCAACTGACCATGCGGCTTGGAGTAGCTTCGGATCATTGCTCAGTGGTGTGTTTACCATCGTAGGTGCGGGGGCAACGGTGGGTACGCTCCTGTTCCTAGGCAAGCAGAACCGTGACATGCAAGAAGTCACGAAAGCTCAGATGGCCACCTTGACCTTTGAGCGGTACATCAACCATCGGAAGCTGTTTCTTGAGAGGTTGGAGGAGCTTGAGGTGAACTGTGGAGGTGTCTTTAAATTTCGAGACCCGACGCTTCTATATGGCTTTGTTTTTCCGAACAACTCTTTACACAACTGTGAGCTTTCTGTCGTGCCAACCTATGACCAAATAGGAGCAGGTACAAATCACATTGGCAAGATGTATTCACAAGTTTCAGAAATAAAATTGCTTTTAGCTTCTTCCTCTGTTGATTCATCAGACTGTCTTGAACTGATTCGTCACCTGAATAAGCTTTGTCACGAAGGGTTCATGATTTTTAATACGTCAACAGAGCGTGAAGGCGATGTCTTACTCAATCGTCAAGTACAGTGCTTCAACATTTATCTGTTGGCTTCTTTTTTAGAAATGGCTGTTAAGATCGCTAACCTGTTTTTTAGGTTTACTAATAATAAAGACCTAGATGCTGGCGATTTTGAGTTTGATTCGGATGTTTGGCGCGAGGCTTTTATTAAGACTTTTTATCTTTCTGCTCAGGACAAAAATTTGGGAGTCGGTCGAACGATTGGGTGCTTGAATGATTTGGCTTGGGTGCGTGAAGCTGTTAGTAGCATTAAAGAAAATGATGAAGTTTTATTTCCTGAAACAAAAAAACAGCTTGACTTTAGATTCGGTTCGCTTCAGCGTCTTGAGGAGCTTAAGGTTGATTCCACTTATAAGTATTTTGTAGATTTGTGTTTGAAAGATATTTATAAGAAGTATGAAAAAATGTCAGGTGGTGAGCATTTCAAAACAATTGGGGATATACACAGCAAGCTTTTAGTAATAAGCAATGCGCTTACTCCTAAAAAGTGAGCTATCTGATAAGTAGGCGTGAAATCTAGAGTTTATTCGAGCATCAACGTAGGCGTTGGAGGCGTGATGGGAACCCTCTGCCACCGAACCAGCCGAAGAAACAAAGGAAAATTAAGATTCCTTAATGGATGCGGCCTCAGAATGTTAAATGGGCAAGGGGTTTTAGAGATTTACCTCGTTTCAACGACCCCTTTGGGTCGAGATCGGTCTATCGAGAAATTTTATATTGACCATTGTCTGGCTTGCCTGGGTGTCTCCTTTAGAGAAAAACCCAAGCATAGCAGCGGCAGTGGTGAAGAGGTTTAGGGCAAATTTAGGGCAAATTCAGGGCCGCTATGGACCGCAGGACGCCATTAGCAAAGGAAGAAAACACCGTATTTTCTGGTTTGAGGCGGTCTACAGGGATGCAAGAAGGGGTTCGAATCCCTATCTCTCCGCCATACATAAAAAAGCCCCTGAAATCGTGAGATTTCAGGGGCTTTTTCGTTTCCGATCCGCAACGGTTTTACCGCTCTATTCCCTGCCCCTCACGAACGCCAGTAGTTGTTGGCCGCCGCGATCACGGCGAATTCCGTGGCCACGACCTGGCCGATCTGGATCAGCATCGCCGCATCGTTGGCGTACACATCGCGCAAGCGGTTGCGCGCGGCTTCGTCCGGCTGCGTGGTCTTGATGACCAGGCGCGACATTTTGATCGCCAGTTGCCGACCCTCTTCAGGGGTGGCGGTTATCAGGGTGTTACCCGGTATCAGGCTGGTGCTCATGCGGTGTTCACCTGTGGTGTTTTTTAGGGGCGCCTTCGCAAGCGCCTGAAAGTCTGGTGGCTCTGTTACTGCTGGCGCCGCCCGAAAGACACCGCATAAGCAGCCGAGCGCACGTTGACCATCGGGTCCTGTACTTCGATGCCCGGGGTCAGTACGTTCGGTTGGAACAACAGGGCTTTTTCCGCACCGGAGCTGTTTTCGACGACGTTGCTGATCGACAGGGTGCCCAGTTCCACCGTGCGCCGGCTGTCGGGCCAGGCAATGGACGGGTCGTCGAGCTTGTCGCCCGGCTCGGCGATCTGCAACTGCAATTTGAATTGGGCTGGCGCCTGTTTGATCCGCTGGCGTATCTCGCTGCTCAGGTAATCCGGGGTGGCTTTTTCCGCATCGGCGGCCTTGAGCAGGTGTTCGCCGCTGACCGGCAGGAACTGATAGCGTCCATAGGACACCTTGCCGCCAGCATCGGTGAATTTGAAGGTGTTCACACCGTAGTAGGGCAGGGTCGCGTAGCTCACTGGCGCGGTTTTCTGTTGGGTCAGGAAGTTTTTCGCTACCGGGTGGCTGTTCAGGTAGGTGTCCAGCGCGGTCGGTTTCGCCGCCCCCGGACCGCTCGCGCCCAGCGCCACGATCAGGTTGTGAAATTCATCGGCGTCCGGCGCCGGAAAGCCATTGAAGGAGTGGGCGACGATATCGGTGATCGTGCCGTCCGGCAGTTTGAACTTGATCGCCAGGCCCCGTGGGTTGGCCAGCGGGTGGTTGTCGGGGATATCCGGGATCCCGGCAAAGTTCGAGAAGCGCACGGTGACCGGCACGCTTGTGTGTTGAAAGTGTGCCGCCTTGCTCACCGAGGCCGCGCTGGGTGCCGGGGTGAAGCTGCCCTCGAGCACGATGCCCTTGGCATGGATGGCACGGGCACCCGGATGCTGGCCGAAGACTTTGTTCAAACCATCGACGTGTTCGACCGGCCCGACCTGGGGCGCGGCGGTGTCGTTCTGGGCGGCCATGGCGCCATTGACGGCGACCAGCAATGGAAGCAGAGGCAAGCAACGGAGGAGAGGTAAGGATTTCACGGTCGGGTCCTGCAGGGTTTGTTGTTGGTGAGCAAAGTCTAGCAACATAAAAACAATAATGACAATACGGGTTGTCTTTATTGTTTTTTACGACCCGGATCCTTGAGCGAGAGGTATAATCGGTTTTTCGTCCTTCGACCCTGAGTGTTCAGTGACCACCAAGAACGACATTCTCAGTCTCCTGCAGCGCGAACCGCTGACGGTGGTGCAGTTGTGCGAGCGTCTCGACGTGACGCGCAATGCCATCAATGTGCAGATCAAACAGTTGGAAGCCGAAGGCCTGGTCCAGCGCAGCAAGGTCCGCCAGCGCGGTGCCCTGGGCAAACCCGCGACGGTCTACGAGGCCAGTGCCGGCAGTGAGGACACGTCCTCGAGCGCCTATCGCAGTTTTCTGCTCGGGCTGCTCGGGGTGATGCAGGAGCAATTGGGCGAGCCGTTGCTGGGCGATCTGCTGGAGCGCACGGGCCGCCGTCTGGCCCGGGAGTCCGGGCTGAGTGATCCGACGGATTTCGCCAGCGGGTTGCGTTCGGCAATGGCCGCCGCGGACTCGCTGGGAGCCAGCACTGAGGCGCAGGTTCAGACAGACGGCGTCATGGTGCGCAACTACAGTTGTCCCCTGGGCAGTGCGGTGCGCGATCAACCTTGTGTCTGCCGAGCCCTGGCCGCATTTTTCTCCGAGGCCACCGGGAGACCTGCCGCCGAGCAATGCCTGCGCGATGGCCGGCTGATCTGCCAATATTTCATCGACAACCCGGCGTCCGCATAGACGTCAAGGGCAACGCCTTTCTACACTGAAGGCGTTTTGAGTACCGGAGGCCATAGATGAACCGCAACGAATTGCGCAAGGCTGACATCAACCTGATGGTGGTGTTCGAAACACTGATGCTTGAACGCAATGTGACGCGGGTGGCGGAGAAACTGTTTCTTGGCCAGCCGACCATCAGTTCGGCACTCAATCGCCTGCGGGCGATGTTCAATGATCCGCTGTTTATCCGTGTCGGCCATCGCATGGAGCCTACCGCGCGGGCCGAGGAAATCATCCAGCACCTGTCGCCGGCACTGGATTCGCTGTCGAATGCCCTGAGCCTGACCCACGACTTCGACCCGGCCAGCAGCACCATGACCTTTCGTATCGGCCTGTCGGACGATGTCGAGTTTGGCTTGTTGCCGACGCTGCTGCGAGCCTTGCGCCAGGAAGCGCCGAATGTGGTGATCGTGGTCCAGCACGTCGACTACTGGCGTATTCCCGACCTGCTGGCCTCCGGTGACATTACCGTGGGCATCAGCCAGACCCGCGGTCTGCCGGCCAATGCCAAGCGCAAGCTGTTGCGCCACATCCAGCCGATGATCCTGCGCGCCGATGCCTCGCCGACGCCCTTGACCCTCGATGAGTACTGCGCGCGACCGCATGTCCTGGTGTCCCACACCGCCAATATCAGCAGCCTGGCTGACGAGTGGCTGGCGGAAATCGGCCGCAAGCGTCATGTGGTGCTCTCGGTGCCGCAATACAGCGCCTTGCCGGCCTTGCTCGCGGGCACCGACCTGGTCGCCAGCCTGCCGGATTACACGGCCAAGGCCATGGCGGCGTCGGGGCTGTTGTTTGATGAGCCGCTGCCGTTCAAGGTGCCGAACCTGGACCTGTCGATGGTCTGGCTCGGGATTGTCGATACCGACCCGGCCGAACGTTGGCTGCGTTCGCGGCTTGAGCATTTCATGAGTGATCGGCCGCCCCTGGCGCCTTGACGGTGGAGCCGCCGGGTGCCCCGACGGGGTTGGCTCAGGTGGGTTGCACCACCAGTTTCACACCCAGGGCGTCAACCAGCTTCAGCAGGGTGTCGTAGCGAGGTTTGGCACCGGGAGCCAGGGCCTTGTAGAGACTCTCGCGGCCCATGCCGGAGTCGCGGGCAACCCGGGTCATGCCTCGGGCCTTGGCGACAGCCGCTAGCGCCGCGAGAAATACGTCGGGATTCTTGTCTTTCAGGGCCACGTTGAGCAGTTCGGCAATGGTCGCCTCGTCGCTCAGATAGTCACTGGCCTCAAAGGGTTTCAGCGTGGTCATGTTCGATCACCTCGTTCGATCTCGCCCAGGATCAGCCTGGCGTGTTTGATATCGTGTTTTTGCGATGACTTGTCGCCCGCACACAACAGCAAAATCAGAATCTCACCCCGGCGAGCGAAATAAACGCGATAGCCAGGACCTGTATGAATACGCATCTCACAGACCCCGTCGGCAACCCTCCGCGTATCGCCCAGCGCGCCAAATTGCGCCGAGATCAGGCGGGAGAGGATGCGTGCTTTGGCAATGGGATCCTTCAGGCGCCGCAGCCAATCGTCAAACGCCTCGGTGGTGACCAGGGTGTGTGTTGGTTTCGAGTGTAGTAGTTCGGATACGATTTTCAAAGTGTCTACGCCGTTTTTTTACCTTGACCCTTTTGTATTTGGTCCAGGAGCCGCCGGCGCGCCAATGCGCTATCGTTTCACGATCTTTCCCGAAGGCCGCGTGCTATATCTGTGTGCTTTCTTATCCCGCTGTTTTGGAGCCCGTCGATGCCTCACGTTTTCCTGGAGTACACCCCTAACCTGACCGAGTTCGACGCCGACAAGGCGTTGCTGCGTATCAACCATGCGCTGGTGGCATCCGGGCAGTTCGGCGCCGAGTTCGATATCAAGAGCCGGGCCATGGAACTGGGGGCGTTTCGCGTGGGGACAGGGCTGGGCGAGCGTGGCTTTGTGCATGTGAAACTGGCGTTGTTGAGCGGGCGCTCGGCACAAATCAAGAAACAACTTTCCGAGAGCCTGCTGGCGGGATTGAAAGATCTCGGCGACTGGCCGGAAGGTATTGAAGTACAGCTTTCAGTGGAAGTGGTGGATCTGGATCGCGAGTCCTATGCCAAGGTTGCGATCTGATCAGGCGATAAACCCCATTGCGGGTGTGAGCATGTGAAAAGGCCAGGGCTGCATTCAGCCCTGGCCTTGTCGTTTTATCAGAACGGTTTGGTCGGCAGGTATTTGCCATCCAGGGTGATGACCGCGCGCGAGCCGCCGTCCGGGTCCTCGACCTTCTTGATATCCAGCTTGAAGTTGATGGCACTGATGATGCCGTCGCCGAACTGTTCGTGGACCAGGGCCTTCAAGGTGGTGCCGTAGACCTGGATCATTTCGTAGAAACGATAGATCGTCGGGTCGGTCGGGACACCATTGCCGATGCTGCCGCGCAACGGCACGCTTTGCAGCAGGCGACTGGCGTCTTCGTCCAGGCCGAGTTTTTCACAGACCACGTTGGCGGCGCTGGCCGGCAGCGGGTGCTGGCCGAGCAGGGCGGCGGTGACGAAGGCCAGGCTCAGGCCAGTGCCGTCGGTCAGGTCCTGCCAGGACAGGTTCAGGCGCTGCTTGGCATCGATGATGGTATCGGCCAGGGCCAGGCGTGGAGCTTGTGCGAATTGGGACTGCAACATGGTGATTTCCTCGTTTTCGTCGGTAGGATTCAGATCAGGCGACTTGTGGCGGTTGTGTCGACAGCGCGCAGGCCTGCGGCTGTTCGGCAAGTGAGACAAAACGACCGGTGCTGCCGTCGAGGGCCGCGATGGAGCCGCTCTCGATGTCGTACACCCAGCCATGCAGGTTCAGCCGACCTTGTTCCAGCGCCAGGGCGACCGAGGGGTGAGTCTTCAGGTTAGCCAACTGGGCGATCACGTTTTCCCGCACCAGGGCATCCAGTCGCGCCTCGGCCGAAACATGGTTGCGGGCGGCGTTGATGACCTTGGCCGACTCGGCATGACGCAGCCAGTTGGCCACCGCCGGCAGGTGATCGAGGCATTTGCAGGTGGAGATCGCCGTCATCGCACCGCAGTCGGAATGGCCGCAGATCACGATATCGCGTACCCCCAGTACCGCTACCGCGTACTCCACGGTGGCCGAGACGCCGCCCGGCTCCGGGCCGTAGGACGGCACGATATTGCCGGCATTGCGGATCACGAACAGATCGCCGGGTTCCTGCTGGGTCAGCAGTTCCGGTACCACCCGGCTGTCCGAGCAGGTGACGAACAGGGTAGCGGGGTTCTGGGTGGTTGCCAGTTGCTTGAACAGGGCGCTGCGGGTTGGAAAGGCTTCGCGCTGGAACTTCAGGAATCCGTCGATGATGGCTTGCATGATGTGTCTCCTTGCGTGTGGCTGATGGGGCAAGGATGGAAGTTTTCAGGCATAGCGTCCAAGACCGGCTTATTATGAAAGCTATAAGCCCTGCCTATAGTTGAGTGCTCCGATGCTGCTGCGTCATATCCGTTACCTGCTGGCCGTCGCCGAACATCGCAATTTCACCCGGGCCGCCGAGGCCCTGCATGTCTCCCAGCCGACCTTGTCCCAGCAGATCCGGCAGCTCGAGGATAGCCTCGGGGCGGCGCTGTTCGACCGCTCGGGGCGCAGCATCCGCCTGACCGATGCCGGCGAGGCCTATGTGCGTTTTGCCCGGTTGGCCCTGCAGGACCTGGAAGCGGGCAAGCGGGCGATGCACGATGTGCAGGACCTGAGTCGCGGCAGTTTGCGCCTGGCCATGACGCCGACCTTCACCGCCTACCTCATCGCGCCGTTGTTGCATCGTTTCAACAGTCTCTACCCGGGTATCACCCTGAGTGTCGAGGAAATGACCCAGGATCGCCTGGAGGCCGCATTGGCCGAGGACCGGCTGGATATCGGCATTGCCTTTACCGGGATGCACCTGGCGGATATCCAGGGTGAAGCGCTGTTCAGCGAAACCTTGAGCCTGATGGTGGGCGCGGCCCATCCGCAGGCGACGGGCAAGGCCCTCACTGCCGATGATCTGGAGCAGCAGTCGCTGGTCCTGCTCAGCCAGGATTTCGCCACGCGCCAGCACATCGATCTTTACTGCCGTCAGCACGGCATCGTGCCGCGCATCGCCATCGAGGCCAATTCCATCAGTGCGATTGTCGAACTGGTCCGCCGCGGTCAGTTGGCGACGATCCTGCCCGTGGCCATCGCCCTCGAACAGCCGGGACTGCTGGCACTGGAGCTGACGCCGGCGCTGCCACAACGTACGGTCGCCCTGCTCAGTCGGCGGGGGGCCTGGCGTAGTGCGGCCTGCCAGGCGTTCGCGACGCTGGCGGGGCAGTGGCGCAATGTTTAGTCATTGCGCATGCAAGCTTCTTCAAAACTGAATTTAATCACCTGGATGCTCGTGTGAGGCTGACGCTCTCAGGTTTATCGCGGCAGGTATATGGACGGTTGGCTCGGCAGGAGTCGCTACGCAGCAGGGACAGGTGCTTCGACGCCAGGTGTCCGCTCGCGTCGTCGACCGCTGTCGCGTGTCGCTCCCAGCCTGGTGGCCTTGCCTTCCGAGTTGGCCTTTTGGGCGCTGTGGCATTGCCGTCACGCGCGCCCGCCGGATATTGGTTTTCCCCGTTGAGTTATTTCATTGATCGCCATCGGCCGGCCTTGGCCGTTGCGATCGACCCGGTGGGCGCGTGCGCGCCTGCCCGACGCGGAAGACGAGAATCCCATGAGTGTTGCCTGCCCAGCCTTTGCCCGTATTGAAGAAGCCCTGAGCTTTCTTGAGCTCAACCCCGATATCGAGATGTTCGAGCTGTTTATCCTCGACAACAACGGCGTCCCCCGTGGCAAGTTGCTGCACCGCGACGAACTGCTGGCGGTCTATGCCAGTGGCCGGCCGCTGCCCAGCACCATTCTCGGTCTGACCATCAACGGCGACGATGTGGAGAACTCCGGCCTGGTCTGGGAGGTGGGGGATATCGATTGCCGTGCCTATCCCCTGAGCGGCAGCTTGCAGCGCATGCCCTGGCGGTTGATTCCGACCGCGGCGGTGCAGGTCAGCATGCACCCCAGCGAGGGGCTGCCGGCGACGGTGGCCGACCCGCGGCATCTGCTGGTCAAGGTGATCGATGGGCTCAAGGCCGATGGTTACCATCCGGTGATGGCAGCGGAACTGGAGTTCTATCTGCTCGACCAGCAGCGCGACAGCCACGGTCGACCGCAGCCGGCCCGCGACGCCGACGGTGGACGTCCGAGTGCGACCCAGGTCTACGGCTTGCGGGAGCTGGAGCAGATCGAGCCGTTCCTCGCCGATCTCTACAGCGCCTGTAAACTCCAGGGTATTCCGGCGCGCACGGCGATCTCCGAGTACGCCCCGGGCCAGGTTGAAATTACCTTGGAACACCGCGCCGATGCCTTGCAGGCGATGGACGAAGCGGTGCGTTACAAACGCCTGGTCAAGGGCGTGGCGCACAAGCACGGGATGATTGCCTGCTTCATGGCCAAACCGTTCGACGACCTGGCCGGCACCGGTATGCATATGCACGTCAGCCTGGCGGACGCGGCGGGCAACAATCTGTTCGCCAGCGAGGCCGGCGACGGTACGCCGCTGCTCAAACAGGCGGTGGGCGGCATGCTCGCGACCCTGCTCGATGCGTTGCTGATGTTCTGCCCGAATGCCAACTCCTACCGGCGTTTCCAGAGCAACAGCTATGCACCGCTGGCGGCGACCTGGGGTGTCGATAACCGCACCGTGAGCCTGCGGGTACCGGGCGGACCGGCTTTTTCACGGCACATCGAGCACCGCATCTGCGGTGCCGACGCCAACCCTTATCTGGCGGCGGCGGCCATGCTCGCGGGGATTCATCGCGGGATTCGCGAGCGCCTTGACCCCGGTGCACCGGTCGAAGGCAATGGCTATGCCCAGGCCGGCAAGCGCCTGCCCACCGACTGGCTGACCACCCTGCGTGCCCTGGAAGAATCCGCCTGGGCACGGGAAGCCTTTGGCCGCGAGTTCCTCGGGGTTTACCTGGCGGTCAAGCGCGCCGAATACCGGCAGTTCATGGGCGAGGTCGGCGAGCAGGACTGGCGCTGGTATTTGCAGCAGGCGTGAATGACGGTCCGGCAATCTCTTGAACAATAAGGGTGGGGATTTTTCACGAAATATTGATGTGTGCCTGACTAAGGTTCGAGACATTGCCGATCGGATGTTTCTGGCTCCCGGCAGCCCCTCAAATCCACTCCGTGTGCTTGATCAGCCCGGTACAGGTTCCCCCGAGAGTCCGCGAGTCATGTCAGCGCAACCGCCTTCCACCGTTGAGCTTGAGTTTGCCCGCCAGCATGCGCGTGAGCATGCCCGGGCTTGCCTGGCGAAGTCTCCCGACAGTCTGACCCGACGCTTGGCGCTGGCCCGTGAAAAACAGTGGGTGCGCCAGGCGCTGAAGCTGGCCGGCGAACCCGGTCTGGTCCTCGATCTGCCTTGCGGTGCCGGGCGCTTCTGGCCGGTGCTGGCCGAGCGCGGCAATCGGGTGATCCTCGCGGCCGACCCTTCGCAACAGATACTGGATCACTGCGTGGCCCATCATCCCGTCGAGGTGCTCCAGAGGGTCAGGACCTTTCAGAGCTCGGTGTTTGCCATCGGCTTGCCGGAGAATGCGGTGGACTGCATTTTCTGTACGCAGTTGTTCCAGCATGTCAGCGACAGCCAGCATCGACTGGTGTTGCTGCGTGAATTCCATCGGGTCAGTCGCGACACCGTGATTGTCTCGTTGTGGATGGATGGTAAGGTCATGGCGTGGCATCGGCGGCGCCAGGCCTTGGCGTCCGGACAGGACTCGCAACGTGTCCTGTTCAGCAAGGCCCAGGTGGAAGGGGAGTTCCGCCAGGCCGGTTTCGAAATCGTCGGCCACCGTGATTTCTTTCCTGGCTACGCCATGCGCCGCCTCTATGTCTTGCGCAAGAACAGCTGATCCTGGTGTAAGCACTTCAAATCGCAGAGTAGGACTATTCTTTCGAGTTAGTCAGCTCTTTCGCCTCCGCACTTGCAGAGTGAGTGCTCGCAAACCCCGGTGGCGAGATATACTGCGTGCCATTCTTCAAGGGAGAGCCGTGTGGCCATCGATATTCACTGGATTCGCGACAACGATAGCCTCGGTCGGCATTGCGCCCAATGGCAACAGTTACCCTTTGTTGCCCTCGACACCGAATTCATGCGGGTCGACACCTTTTATCCGATTGCCGGGCTGATCCAGATCGGTGACGGCGAACGCGCCTACCTGATCGACCCCCTGACCATCGACCAGTGGCAACCCCTGGCGGCGTTGCTCGAAGACCCGGCCGTGGTCAAGGTCGTGCACGCCTGCAGTGAAGACCTCGAAGTGCTGTTGCGCCTGACTGGCAGCCTGCCGGTGCCGCTGTTCGACACCCAGCTCGCGGCCGCCTACCTGAACCTCGGTTTTTCCATGGGCTATTCGCGCCTGGTGCAGGAAGTCCTGGGTATCGAGCTGCCCAAGGGCGAGACCCGTTCGGACTGGCTGCAGCGTCCGCTGTCGGAAACCCAGGTCAGCTATGCCGCTGAAGATGCCGTGCACCTGGCGGAGGTCTACACTCGCCTGCGCCCGAAGCTGTCGGACGACAAGTACGCCTGGGTCCTGGAGGACGGCGCGGAACTGGTGGCCAACCTGCGTCGCGAGGTCGATCCCTACGAGGTCTATCGCGAGGCGAAGCTGGCCTGGAAGCTGTCCCGTGCGCAATTGGTGGTCCTGCGCGAACTGTGCGCCTGGCGCGAGCGCGAAGCCCGCGCCCGCGATCTGCCGCGTAACCGGATCATCCGTGAGCACTCCCTGTGGCCGTTGGCCAAGAGCCAGCCGGACAACCTGGTGGCCCTGGCCCGCATCGAGGACATGCACCCGCGTACCGTGCGCCAGGACGGCGAGTTTCTGCTGGAGCTGATCAAGCAGGCCGGCAGTGCGCCGATGGATCAATGGCCGCCGGCGGTGTCCGAGCCGTTGCCGATCGAAGCCTCGACGCTGGTCAAGCGCTTGCGTGCTCTTGGTCAGGCCGAAGCTGAACGCCTGGGCGTTGCGCCGGAATTGATGCTGCGCAAGAAAACCCTGGAAGCGCTGATCAAGAGCGGCTTCCCCGATGGACCTTACCAATTGCCCGATTCGCTGCGTGGCTGGCGCCGCGAGTTGATGGGTCAGGCGCTGCTCGACAGCCTGGCCACTGCCGGAGAACAGCCTTGAAACGTATTTGCTCCATCTACAGAAGCCCACGCCGCAACGAAATGTACCTCTACGTGCTCAAGAGCGATGCTCTGGAGCGCGTTCCGGAAAATCTGCTGCTGGCCTTCGGTAAACCGCACCATGCCTTCGACCTGGTCCTGACACCCGAGCGCACCTTGTCGCGCGAAGATATCCACCAGGTGCTGGAGAACCTCGAGAAGCAGGGCTATCACCTGCAGATGCCGCCGGCCGAAGATGAATACATCGAACATTTGCCCGAAGAGCTGTTGCGACGCAATGATCCGATGTGACGGACATCTCTGAGTGCTCTGTCCGGAGTGCTCGACTCAAATGGACTGTATTTTCTGGCAGTGGCCGATGACGATGGAGCGAACTCCGTCGGCGGCTGCCTGCACTGTTTTTGAAAGGTTTGAACCATGCGCGTTCTGATTGCCGAACACGACCACGCCCTCTATGCCCGCTTGCTGCAGCAGATGGCCCCGGAACTTGAAGTCATGACCAGCAGCGATTCGGCCACGCTGTCGACCATGGCGGCCGACTGCCCGGTCTGGCTGGGGCAGCCGGACCTGTTGGCGACCCTGCTGCGCCAGGGGCACGGACCCCAGTGGCTGCAATCGACCTGGGCCGGTGTCACCCCACTGCTGGCCGAGGGCCTGCCACGGGATTATCGCCTGACCCGCGCAGTGGGAATTTTTGGCCAGGTGATGGCCGAGTATGTGCTGACCTACATGTTGGGCCATGAGCGTGAGGTTCTGGCCCGCCTGGTCAGCCAGGTCGAGCGCAAGTGGGACAACCGCATGGGCCAGAGCCTGGCGGGACGCAAGGTGTTGATTGTCGGCGCCGGGGATATCGGCCAGAGCGTTGCGCAGTTCCTGCAACCCTTTGGTGTCGAGTTGTACGGTATCGCCAGTACCGCGCGGGAGCAGGCACCGTTTATCGAGGTGGCGGCGCTCGAAGCCCTGGGTGAGTGGGTGGGCAAGGTGGACTATGTGATCAACCTGTTGCCGAACACACCCAATACCCATGACCTGTACGATGCGGCGCTGTTCAAGCGCTTCAAGTCCAGCGGCCTCTTCATCAACGTCGGGCGTGGCGTGGCGGTGGTCGATGCGGACCTGGTGGAGGCCTTGAAGGAAGGGCATCTGGCGGGGGCGGTGATCGATGTCTGCCGGCAGGAGCCGTTGCCGCAGCGTCATCCGTTCTGGACGGCCTGGGGATTGTTGTTGACCGGCCACAGTTCGGCACCGACTTCACCGGCGATGATGGTGCAGTTGTTTGTCGAGAACCTGCGGGCCTATCAGGCCGGGGAAGCGTTGCGCGGGGAAGTGGATTTCGAGCGCGGCTATTGATGGTTTGTGCATGACCTGTAGGAGCCGGCTTGCGGCTCCTACATAGACCGCATTCAGCCTTGATTACAGGCTGAAATCGCCTTCAGCCACCAGCGCGCTCAACGGCTGGCGCGGGCTCGGGGTTTCGCGGGCTTGCAGGTAATCCGGCAGGCTCGCCTTGTCGCCCAGCTTGCCGATGGCCACTGCCGCATGCAGGGCATAACCTTCTGGAATCTTCAGCTCGCGGCGGGTCAGGTCCTGATCGAAGCCGGCCATGCCGTGGCTGTGCCAGCCGCTGTTGCTGGCTTGCAGCGCCAGGTGGCCCCAGGCCGAGCCGGTGTCGAAGGTGTGCCACAAGGCCGGGGTTTCTTCGCTGGCGCCGGGAGCGGTGAAGGTGGTTTTCGAAATCACGATCACCAGGGCCGAAGCATGCTGCGCCCAACCACGGTTGAATTCGTTCAGCAGTCCAAGGAAACGTTCCCAGTTTGGCGTGTCGCGACGAGCGTAGAGAAAGCGCCAAGGTTGCGAGTTATAGGCCGAAGGCGCCCAGCGGGCCGCTTCGAAAAAGCTCAACAGGGTTTGTTCCGGGATGCTCTCGCCAGTAAAGGCGCGCGGCGACCAGCGCTGGGTGAACTGGGGATCGATCGGGTGATCGGCGATGCGTGGGTTGATGCTCATGGCGCAGTCCTGACTGGGGAAATTAGCGAGAAAGCTACTGCGCCGCAGGCGGCCTGACAAGTCTTGTTCAACCGATAGTCGCCGACGCTTGGCCGCAAAGGCTCGGCGCACTAGACTGGCGACCTTTTCACTCCCCGATGCAGATGTCTGAACCATGGCCGCGAAAGTCGAACCCTTCTGGATACGCAAGACCCTCGAGCACCTCGATCAGGAGGAATGGGAGTCGCTGTGCGACGGTTGCGGCCTGTGCTGTCTGCAAAAGCTCGAGGACGAAGAGGACAACAGCGTCTATTACACGCGCATTGCCTGCAAGCTCCTGGACCTGAAAACCTGCCAGTGCACCGACTACGCCAAGCGTCGCGACTCGGTACCGGACTGCATCCAGCTCACGCCGGGCCAGGCCGACCAGTTCAAGTGGTTGCCTCCGACCTGCGGTTATCGCCTGGTCAGCGAAGGCAAGGACCTGCCGCTCTGGCACCATCTGGTCTGCGGTGACCGCGACGCGGTGCACCACGAGCGGATTTCCCAGTCCGGGCGCATGCTCGCCGAAGGCAGCGTGCCCGAGGACGACTGGGAAGATCATCTGATTTTCCGCGCCGGCTGATTCCAGCCAACTCCGGGGAGCTCCATGTCGTTACGTTGCAGGTTGCCGGTGTTCCTGCTGCTGATGGTATTCAGCGGGCTGGGCTGGGCCGGGAAAAAAGTCGGCCTGGACTATCAGGTCCGCCTGTTGCCCCAGAGCGACCAGGCCGAGGTGCGCCTGACCCTGGCCCAGGGTTCGGCGGTGCGCAGCCTGGATTTCGATCTCGGCAACCAGGGTGACTACAGTGACTTCATGGCCGACGGGCAGTGGCAACTGAGCGCCGGGTCGACGCCGAACAGCCGCCGCGGTATCTGGCATCCTGCATCGGGCAAGGCCAGCCTGAGCTATCGGGTCAGCCTCAATCATCCACGTAACAACGGCACGTTCGAGACGCGGATGACGCCGACCTGGGCACTGTTACGTGGCGAGGACCTGGTGCCGCCGGCCCATCTGGATCAGCACGACGGCATTGAACTGGTCTCGCGCCTGGAATTCGAGTTGCCCAGCGCTTGGAAAAGTGTCGAGACCGCCTGGCCGCGTATCGGCAAGCAGCGCTTTCGCATCGACAACGTCTCGCGCCTGTTCGACCGGCCGGTCGGCTGGATACTGGCTGGCGACCTGGGCAGCCGGCGGACCCGCCTGGGTGAAACCGATGTCACGGTCGCGGCGCCTCGGGGCGAGGGTATGCGGCGCATGGATGTGCTGACGTTGTTGACCTTCGTCTGGCCCAAGTTGCAGGAAGTGTTTCCGCGTAACCCCGGTAAATTGCTGGTGGTCGGCGCCGGTGAGTCGATGGCCCATGGCAGCCGGGCGGGTCGTGACTCGATCTACCTGCACAGCACCGCCCCGCTGATCAGCGAGTCCGGGGAAAGTGCCTTGGTGCGCGAGCTGGTTCACGTGTTCGGGCGGATCAATGATAGCCAGCGCAGTGACTGGGTCGGCGAAGGCTTGGCGCAGTATTACGCGATCGAGTTGTTGCGCCGTGCCGGTGGGATGAGCGAGGAGCGTTATCAGGCGTTGCAGATGCGCTTGACCCGGCTCAGTCGCAAGGTCGGCACATTGCGCGGTGAGCAGGTGGACAGGGCGACGGTGGCACGGGCGGTGTTGCTGTTGCAGGCGCTGGACCGCGAGATTCGCCAGCAGACCGATGGCAAGCGTTCCCTCGATGATGTCAGCCGGGCGGCGATGCGCCTGGATACCGTCAGCACCGAGGAATTTATCCAACTGTGCGAGAGCGTGATGGGTGAGCCGTCGAAGGTGCTGGCCAGCGGGTTGTTGAAGTAAAACCTAGAACTTCGGCCCGGAACGGGTGTTGTTACCCTTGGCCAAACGGTCGTACAGGACCACATTGACCGTCGCCGCCAGGTTCATGCAACCGGTGGTCGGGATATACACCACGTCCTCGCACCAGTCGCGGATGTCCTTGTCCAGCGAACCGTCTTCCGGGCCGAAGATATACAGCGCCCGATCCGGATGGGTGTATTCGGGCAGAGAACGGGCACCCTCCACCAGCTCGACGGCCACCGGCACACAGCCCAGGGGCAGGATTTTCTTCAGGTCGTCGATGCCGATCAGCGGAATATCCTGGTGGACTTTCTTGGTGTCGGTGACGAAGTCCCGCGCCCGCTCGTAGCGCTTGCCGGTGTAGAACACCGAAGCCACGCCGTAGCAGCCAGCCGCACGCATCACCGAGCCGACGTTCTCCGGTGACTTGGGGTTATACAAACCAATGCAGCTGTACCTTTTGTTTGCCACGAGCCGGGTGCCTTCCAGGAAAAAGACGCGATTATACCGGCATCTCCGTCAGCTCGTGGTGTCGGGATAGTTCGAGGGGAACAGCGCCCGTCGGGTTTGTTCGTCGTTGACCTGTTTGAAGTCATGGCTCTTGCCCACCTGACGGGCACGGGCCACGGCTGGCCGCGCGTCGATACACTGGAGCCAGGCCGACAGATGGGGGTAGGCCGCCAGCGGCGACTCTTCACCTTTGAGCACGCGGGCAGCCCGATCGATCCAGCCCCAGGCCGAGATATCGGCAATCGTATAACTGTCCCCGACGATATAGCTGCGCCCGGCCAGATGCCGGTCAAGTACCCGGTAGTGCCGCTCGGCTTCACGGCGATAACGATTGATGGCGTAAGGGATACTTTCCGGGGCCGAGTGCTGGAAGTGCACCGCCTGACCGGAAAATGGCCCCAGGCCTGTACCGATAAACATCATCCACGACAGCAGTTCGCCCCGATCGCCGGGCTCACCACCGAGCAGTCCGGTCTTTTCACTCAGGTACAGCAGGATCGCGTTCGAGTCGAACACCCGGACTTCGCGACCGTTCGGGCCTTCGGTATCGAGGATTGCCGGAACCTTGCCGTTGGGATTGATCGCCAGGAACTCCGGGCTGTGCTGTTCGCCCTTGCTGGTATCGACCGGAACCCGTTCGTAGGGCAGCCCCGTTTCCTCAAGAAACAGGGCGACTTTGGCCGGATTGGGCGTCGGGTGGAAAAAGAAACGGATCATGTTGAAAGGTCCTGGCAGATGTTTTGGATCGAGTGTTATAAAATAGGGCGAAACGCTGGCGCGTGGCAATCGTCGTTTGTTTCAACGAATATCTGCGCCACTTCAATTTGAATCCATGTGTGAGTTATGGCGCGACCAAGAGAATTTGACGAAGCCAGGGCTGTGGAGGCGGCGATCCGCTGCTTCTGGGCCCGTGGCTACGAGGCTACGTCCGTACGGGATCTGGCACTGGCCATGGGGATTACCGGGGCCAGCCTGTACAACGCCTTCGGTGACAAGCGTGCACTCTTCGGCCTGGCTCTCGATCACTACATCAAGCGCGGTTTCTGCGAGCGTTCCGTACGCCTGGAGCAGCAACTGCCACCCCGCGAAGCCATCCAGACGTTCTTCAACGAGATCATCGAACTGTCCCTGAGCGACCCCGAGCACAAGGGCTGTTTTATCGTCAACGCGGCCCTTGAGGTGGCGCCCCACGATCCGGAGTTCAAGGCGGTACTGGCCACTGTCCAGGAGGGGATGGAAGGTTTTTTCCTGCGTTGTATCAGTGCCGGCCAGGCCCAGGGCAGCATCAATGCGTTGCAGCCGGCGGACGATCTGGCGCGTATGTGCCTGGCGGTGCTTATGGGACTGCGGGTGCTGGCGCGCTCAAGGCCGGAGCGGGAATTGTTGGAAGGGCTGGTGCGACCGGTCTTTGGGTTATTGAAATAGTGCGTCTACGAGGGAAATCGAATGATTGAGCTCTACTACTGGGCTACGCCAAACGGCCACAAGATCACCATGTTCCTCGAGGAGGCCGGTCTTGAGTACCGTATCCATCCCGTGGATATTGGCGCCGGCGACCAGTTCAAACCGGAGTTCCTGGCGTTTGCGCCGAACAACCGCATGCCGGCGATCATCGACACCGCACCCGCCGAGGGTGGCGAGCCGATCACGGTGTTCGAGTCGGGGGCGATCCTGCTGTACCTGGCGGAAAAGACCGGGCAGTTCCTGCCCTCCGATGTGCGTGGTCGCAAGACCGTGACCGAGTGGTTGTTCTGGCAGATGGGCGGCCTGGGGCCGATGGCCGGGCAGAATCACCATTTCGGGCTGTATGCGCCGGAAAAAATACCCTACGCCATCAACCGCTATGTCAATGAGACCAACCGTCTCTACGGCGTGCTCGATCGTCGGTTGCAAGGGCGTGAGTTTATTGCCGGTCAGCACTATTCGATCGCGGACATCGTCTGTTATCCCTGGGTAGTGCCATGGCAGCGCCAGCAACAGAACATCGAGGATTTCCCTGATCTGAGTCGCTGGCTCCGCGCTATCGAGCAACGTCCGGCAACGCTGCGCGCCTATGCCCGGGGCGAGCCGTATTCGCGGCGTGCCACGGAGACGGAAGAGGGCAAGAAAATCCTCTTCGGCCAGACCGCCAAGGGCCCGGCCGCCTGAGGCCCAATCCGGTTACTGCGGGTGCAAGCCTGCTTGCTCGCGCAGAACCGGGACGAATTGGCGCTGCACCAGACGTTCGATCAACTCGACGTCGGCCTCGGGGCTGAGGTCTTTCGCGCTGCCGGTTGTGCCTGTGGCCTCCAGCTCCAGCACGCTGTCCGGCGTCTTCTGGTGCAGCAGATAGTCGGCGCCGCAATTGCCGCAGAACACATGATCGCCCGCACGGTGCGCGCGCTTGAGTACCACCGTCGGCCCGCACATGCCGCAGTGGCGCAGGGGAATGCCCTGGTCGGTATGGCCGATGATCGGGCTCAAGGCGCCCGACTCTCCCAGTTGGATAAACAATGCGCCGAAGTGCGCGTCGAATTGGGTCCCCAGGTTCTTGCCGATGATCTGCAATGCCTGCGCCTGTGGCATGCCCGCACGATAGGGGCGAGTGCTGGTCATGGCATCAAAGGCGTCGCAGATGCCGACGATACTGGCCAGGTGCGGAATCTCGCCGGCCTTGAGCCCCAGGGGATAACCCCGGCCATCCGGCATCTCGTGGTGCAGGCGCACCGCATCTTCCACCAGCGCGGCCAGGGGATGGGCATGCAGTAGCCGAAAACCGATATCGGGGTGGGTCTTGATCACGGCGTATTCTTCGTCGCTCAAGGGCCCGGCCTTGCGCAGCACCGCGTCGGGAATACCGACCTTGCCCAGGTCATGGACAAAACCGCCGAGGGCAATCCGCGCTACTTCCTCCTTCGCAAAGCCGGCCTTCTGCGCCAGCAACTCGGAAAACTGCGCGACCCGCCACAGATGTCCGCCGGTGTAGGGATCCCGCGCCTCCACCACCCAGGCCATCACCAACAGACTCGACAGCAGTTCCTGCTCCGGGCGCGAAACCTGTGCCGGTTGGCGGGCGCCCAGCAGGTTTTGAATCAATTGGTTCAGCTTCATCGACGGCGTTCTCGGTACAGGAATAAGGAGGAGGTCGCACACACTGGCACTTTGCCCTATTGAGAAGGTATAGGGCTTTAAATTACAGCCGTTGGAAAAAATCTTGGCCTTGTGTTTTAGATCGATCGATTTAGAATGCCAGCCATCTCAACGTGCCTCAAGGCATTTGGTGCATTGCCCCGGCCGTCTGACGGCCCCACAGGAGAGTTCATTATGGTCGCCGACTGGTTGATGGGCGCTTCGGTACGTCGCAAGTTGACGCTGGGGTTTGGCATCGTGTTGTTGCTCACGGCGTTGTTGAGCGCGATTGCCTGGTACAGCATAGGGCAACTGACGATGCGCAGCGAAGCGCTGGTGGACAGTGTCTCGCTGGACACGCAGATCGCCGCCGTGCGTTTGCAGGAAAACGAATTCGATCGCACCGGGCAAAGTGCGGCGGTCGACGCCTATGCCGGGCAGATGCAGGCGTTGTATGCCGGTGTCGACAAATTGCAGATGAGCCTGGAAACCGACGCACAGACGACCCTCGCGCGTATCCGTGAGGTAGCCCGGGCTTATCAACAGAGTTTTGCCGAGTTTGTCGCGGCCCGGCGCCAGGCCCGTGAAGCGGAAAAGGCCATGGTGCCGGTGATGGAAAATATCGCCGAGCAACTGACGCGTTTGCGTACTCAACTCTTCCAGCAAATGCGCAGCGATCCGGCGGTCACCATCGATCAGGCGCAGTCGGTGGCCGAGTTGCAATGGCTGATGGCGCAATTACGCGATCAGGTGCGTTTGTATATCGCTGATCCGCAACCCGAGGCGCAGTTGCGCGTTTCGCAGATGGCCGATCGGATTCGCCTGCAGGGCAACGACCTGTACGGGCAGCTGCCGGGTGATGCCTTGCAGACCCCGTTGCTCGGGGCGTTGCAGGCGGCGGTGACCTACCAGGATCGGGTGGTGGACTTTAGCGCCAGCCTGCTCAAGAGCCAGCAGGCGAAACAGGCCATGCTGGCGCAGGCGGGTGACTTGCAGCAACTGAGTGCGGCGGTCTATCAACTGCAACTGCAAGGGCGTGGTCACGATGTGCGGATGGCCCGTGGCGAGTTGTTGTTGGCGGGAGGGCTGGCGCTGTTGCTGGGCTTGCTGTCGGCCTGGGCCATGACCCGGCAGATTGTTCCGCCGCTCAAGCGGACACTGGTGCTGGCCCGGCAGATCGCCTCGGGCGACCTGACCGGTAACCTGGAAAGCCATCGGCGTGATGAACTGGGGCAGATGATGACGGCCATGCGGGAAATGGCCGGGCATCTACGTCAACTGATCGGCAGCATCGGTGACGGCACGCGTCAACTGACCCAGGCCGCCGAAGGCTTGTCGACGGTCACTGCCCACAGCAGTGCGGGAGTTTCACAACAGCGCCAGCAGACCGAAGAGGTGGCCGGCGCCATGGGTGAGATGGTCGACAGCGCCCAGCATATCGCCCGCAATGCCCAGCAGGCCTCGGAGGCGGCGCAGGCGGCTGAGCGGCGCAGTGTCGAGGGCAATCGCGTGGTGACCCAGGCGATCGAGCACTTTGAAGCCCTGGTGCTCAACGTCGATCGCTCCGCCCTGGCGATGGAGCGTTTGCGTGAAGACGGTGAACGTATCGGCGGGGTGTTCGGGGTGATTCGCGAGGTGGCGGAACAGACCAATCTACTGGCCCTTAACGCCGCCATCGAAGCGGCGCGCGCAGGTGAAGCAGGGCGGGGCTTTGCGGTGGTGGCCGATGAAGTGCGGGCATTGGCCCAGCGTACCCAGCGCTCCACCGAAGAAATCGAGGGGCTGATCGCGGCCCTGCATGGCGGCACCGAGCAGGCCACGGCGATCATGCGCCAGAGCCAGGATATGAGCCTGTCCAGCGTGGCCCTGGCACGGGAAGCGGGCGGCGTACTCAGTGAAATCCGTCAGTCGGCGTCGTTGATCCAGTCGATGAACTCACAGATTGCCACGGCTGCCGACCAGCAAACCCGCGCCTGCGAACAGATCAGCGGCAACCTGGCACGCGTGCGCGATATTGCCGACGAGTCGGCGCAGTCGAGTGCCCGCACGGCGACGGCGAGCCTCGAACTGTCGCGCCTGGGCGGCGACCTCAACGTGCTGGTTCAGCGATTCACGGTATAGCCGTTACTCGTTTTTCCGAAAATTCAAGTAGCCTTTTTTTCGTCCTGATGCGGCTCCGCCGTATTGTCATCGTCATCGTCATCGTCATCGTCATCGGAAGAATCGGAAGAATCGGAAGAATCGGAAGAATCGGAAGAATCGGAAGAGTCGGAAGAATCGGAAGAATCGGAGGAGTCGGAAGAATGCCCCTCGTCCGATTTCGATTCATCGCTTTCGTCGTCCGATGAATCTACAGCAATCGACTCTTGGATAGCGGCTTCCAGCTCATTCTTCAGCGCATCGCGTGCGGCGACATCCACCACGGCGGTGGGGTTTGTAAGCACGGCCTTCAACTCAGGAAAGTTCTGCGCCGCAGGAGGAAAGCTCGCAAAGGGAAAGGCTTCAAAATTCGGGAAGTAGTTGCTCGCACAATGCAGGTTTCCACCTCCGCGATTCAGGCTGGCACTGATCACGAACTTCAACGGAATGCCTAATTTCTGGTATAGCAGGAAAAGGTAGGCTTCGAATAAATCGCATGTGTCCGCAGGGCAGGGGATGCGGACGATGCTATGCGCCGGGATCTGCTCTCCAAGCTGGCCGTTCTCACCCTCAATTGCTCTGGCATGAACGGTAAGCGGATCTTCGCCCTCCGCTGGCATAGCGTCTGCGGCTACCTGCATCGCGGCAACGTATGTACCCGCGACTTGCGCATACGTCATTGCAAGCTCCGCATAAAATTCGATGTGTGTCGATTGTGCAATCAAGGGACTCAGATCAGTGTTGTCAAACAGTTGCGCGAAAATCGTATTACCTTCAGCGGCGGTGATGCGAAAGCTATGCTGGTGCGGCACTACGACCCCGCCATTCGCCGGAATAAAATTGGCAGCATTGGGCATCACCAACGCTTTCAGTACCGGCACCTCGACAACTTGTTCGGGTGCCAGTCCCAACTGCTCGGACAAGAACCTCAGATTGACGTCGCAGGTAGCGCCAAGTTTAAGGTTGGAGTTATCGCGTTCCCTGAGCAGGAAATCAGCACTTCCCTGCCTGAGAGTGTCGTTCACGCGTTCTTGCAGCGACGGGTTAGAAGGAAACAGCAGGCAACCTGGGATGACCTGCTCTTGCAAGAGACCGGGCCGCAGGCCCTTCAACCGTTCAACCAGCCGCAGCGCGAGGTTTGCCGAGGCGCACACCATCTTCCAATTATTCGGTCCGCCAGCAAAACCGACGAACTCATCCGTATGCTGGACGCTCCCCAGGCGGGCATCGACCGGAATTATCGGCTGCAGTACGGCCTTCGCATAGGAAGCGAACTGGCTTGAACGAGGCCAGCACCTACCGATACCCATCAGGATCGCCCCATAGGGATGCTTTGGCGTAGGCGGAGAAATCGTGACATTACCGCCCTGGGAGTTCCCAGGTAAATCAGGTAGAACCTCGACGATTCCGGTATCTGTGCGGTTGAATGCGCCGTCGTGCATCAGGAAACGCGGATGCAGGACATCCTCCTCATCGGTTTCGGCGCATTTATTGAACGAGGCAACGATGTTGAACTGGTCCCGCACAAATCCCGCAGCTGGCAGGATGGGCGTCAGAGCCAGGTTACCGACTTGCTGTACTGCCGCACTTGCTCGAGGTAGCCACTGCGTTTGGTACGAGGGCATGTTGCCAGCGCCCGTTGCAAAAATTTGCCGTGAGCCAAAGACTTCGGACAAGCCTATCCAGCGGTCGCGCAGGCAGCTATGCAAGGTGATGCGGCACAAAGTCGTGCAGTTAGCCATTGCTCGCGCAATGTACTTGGCATACTCAGGCAGGTGCGACACCGCCCATCGGTTTGAGGTTGTATTGAGGGTCAGTTCGACCTGATCCTCCAGCTCGAACTTGTACTTGAAGACTGCAGCACTTCGTTCGGTGGGTTGATAGCCATCAAGGTCGGGGATGGCATCCTTTTCATTGTCGTCGGTGTTTTCATCATAAACGTATGTGACAATCACGACTGCCGTATGAGGACAGGGGATGACTGTCTCGCCGGGGTCACCTTCTGCACTCGGTACAAAGATTACCAATAGATTCTCCCCCGTATTTACGGGTTGCCGTTTGCACCGGCGCGTAACCGGGCAAGCAACTGGGCGGGGCTGAGTACGTCACTGCGCAGGAGGGCCGCTGCCCAGGGCTGTTCTTTGTAGAATGCAGGACCGTGCAGCCATACGCACTCGATAAAAGCCAATCTATGGGTGGCTGTTAGCAACCCATAACGTTCGGCTGTCGCCATACCCTCATCAACAATGGCTGGAATCGACGCTTGCTGGTCTGAACCTGAGTCGGTTTGCCAGTTGCTTAGATGGGCGATGGCCGACGTGCGGAACTGGTCCAGTTTCGCTTGGCGAAAAGCCTCTAGCTGTTGTCGTCGGATGGTGAACATATCGGCCAGTTGTCTGTGCACGCACAGAGCGCGGCGAGCCATCTGAGCGTGCGTGTCCAGAGATTTACGGTATAGGCGGTGTGGCCGCTTTACTCGTCTTTTTTCATCAACCCGGCCAGCGCTGCGAACGGGTTGTGGGTGGCCTTGGCGATCTTCGGGCTGCTCAGGGAGCTGTCGCCGAAGTATTGCTGGTCGGTGTAGCGCGAGTGCTCGTTGTCATGGCAGAACAGGCACAGCAGTTCCCAGTTGGAACCGTCCTGCGGGTTGTTGTCATGGTTGTGGTCGCGGTGATGCACGGTGAGCTCGCTCAGGCGCTTGCCGGAAAATTCACGGGCGCAGCGACCGCAGACATGCGGGTACATCTTCAGCGCCTTGTCACGATAGCCCATCTCTTTATCGCGTTTCGCATCGGCCAGGATGCGGTCCAGCTTGGCGGTATGGGAGGGAGGGTTGGCCGAACTCATGGGTTCACCTTGTCGAATAGGTTAATGACGGTTATGCGGCAAAGTTTAGCTCAGTTCTTGAGCTTCTCGGCGATCCAGATGGTGTGGCGCGTGCCCTTGTTGCCGTGGGCATAGACCTGGACTTCCTCGGCCTTGAAGCCGGCCTTGCGCAGCTTGTCGGAGAAGTGGCTGTCGGCACTGGCCGACCACACCGCCAGTACGCCCTTGGGCCGCAGGGCCTTGGCACAGGCGCTCAGGCCGCCCGCCGAGTAGAGCCAGCTGTTGGCTCTCTGGGTCAGGCCTTCGGGGCCGTTGTCGACATCGAGCATGATCGCATCAAAGCCATTGGGCTCGGCCTGCAGGACCTTGGCCACGTCTTCCAGGCGAATCACCGTGCGTGGGTCATCCAGCGGCCGGCCGGCTTTTTCTCCCAGCGGGCCGCGGTTCCACTCGACGACACCGGGCACCAGTTCGGCCACCACGACTTCGGCGGTCTTGCCCAGATGCTTGAGGGCCGCGGCCAGGGTGAAACCCATGCCAAGGCCGCCGATCAATACCCGCGATTGCGGCCGGCCGGCGACCTTGCGGCAGGGAATTTCCGCCAGGGCATCTTCGGAGCCGTGCATGCGGGTATTCATCAATTGTCCGCCGTCACCGCCCTGGATCTTGATCACGAAGTCTTCGCCATACTCGAACAGGCACAGGGCACCGCCGTTTTCAGGGATCGGAGCGGTGTCCAGCAGAACGAAACGTTTCATGGAAATCTCATTGGGAGGGGCAAAATAGCCGCGTTGCGAGTAGCCTGATGGCAGACAGAGAAGTCTGGCAACGGAGCCATTGATGAAACGCGCTATTGTAGCGGTCATTGCATTGACCGCGCTCACCATTACCACGGTACGGGCCGAGGATCTCTCGCCGGTACCGGTCACGCCGAAACCGGGAGCGCCGAGCACGGCCACCCCGACGCCGTCCCCGCAGATCACCCCGCGCACACCGCCCAAACCCGGCGAGCCGCTGCCCAGCATCGAATTGCCGCAGCCACCCAAGGACCAGACCCAGCCGGGCCCGGAGCAGAACGACAAAGTCGACAAGACTGACAAGGCAGACAAAGCCGATAAGGCGAAGGAGACCTCCAGCTAGATCTGTTGCGAGAGCAGTTGGCCGTCCGCCATGCGCAGTCGCTTGGACAGCGCAATGGCGATGGCCCGGATGATCTTGGCGGCGATCTTCGGCGCATCGTTGAGCATCTTTTCCAGGGAGTCCTTGCCCAGGTTCAGCAACTGGCAATCGCTGGCGGCCACGCAACTGGCCGAGCGTCGCTCGCCGTCGAGCACCGCCATCTCGCCAAAGGCTCTGCCGGCGCGCAAGGTGGCGATCACCACCGGTTGACCCTCGGCGTTGCTCTTTTGCACGTTCACGCTGCCGTAGTGAATGATGCACATGAAGGTCCCGGCATCCCCTTCGTTGAAGATGGCTTCGCCCTTGGCGACGCTGCTGATGCTGAAATAGCCGGCAGCGGCGAGACAATCCGCGGGCAGCAGGCTGGCGAACAAACCACTGTCCATCAGCATGTCGCGGATTTCGTTATTCAGTAAGGTCGGTTCTGACATGGCTCACGGTCTTTTCTTGTTACCTATTGTTCTGTGCGGGCATTAAAACCCGGCGGCCCAGGGTTAAGACAAGGGCGCCGGGCAGAGTTCCTTAGACCAGGCCGAGAACCTTGAACACGAAGGCGTATTCGAGGGCTACGTCACGTAATCCCTGATAACGACCACTCATACCACCATGGCCAGCGTCCAGTTCGGTCTTGAGCAAGAGTAGATGCTCGTCGGTTTTCGTGGCGCGCAGTTTCGCCACCCATTTGGCCGCTTCCCAGTACTGCACACGACTGTCGTTGTAGCCGGCGATCACCAGGGCGGCCGGGTAGGCCTGGGCACGGACGTTTTCATACGGCGCGTAGGCCTTGATCCGCGCGTACACCTCGGGCTCCTCGGGGTTACCCCATTCGTCGTATTCGGTGACGGTCAGCGGCAGGTCCGGGTCGAGCATGGTGTTCAGCACATCGACAAATGGCACTTCGGCGATGGCCGCCTGGAACAGCTCCGGGCGCTGGTTGAGCACGGCACCGATCAACAGGCCGCCGGCACTGCCACCGCTGATGGCCAGTTGTTTCGAGGTGGTCAGGCCCTCGGCGATCAGGTGCTCGGCGCAGGCGATAAAGTCGTCGAAGGTGTTCTGCTTGTGCGCCTGCTTGCCGGCGCGATACCAGGCTTCGCCCAGTTCTCCGCCGCCGCGCACGTGGGCGATGGCGAAGGCCATGCCGCGCTCCAGCAGGCTCAGGCGGGCGTGGGAAAACCACGGATCGAGGCTTTCGCCGTAGGCGCCGTAGCCGTAGAGATAGAGCGGCGTAGCCTGGCCTTGCAATTCGCGCTTGACCACCAGGCTGATGGGTACCTGGGTGCCGTCCGCGGCCGTGGCCCAGAGGCGCTGGCTGACATAGGCATCGGGGTCGAAATCCCCCAGCACCGGGGTCTGCTTGAGGACGCTCTGTTCGCCGCTGGCCAGGGTCAGTTGGCGGATCTGGGCCGGGCGATTGAGGGCTTCGTAACGCAGGCGGATGGTCTGGCTGGTGAATTCCAGGCTGTCCTGGACGTAGAGGCTGTAGGCGGCATCCGGCAGTTGTACGCGATAGCTCGGCAGGCCCTGGGGCCGCACTTCGATGATCGGCAAGCCGCCCTCACGCAGGCTCAGACACAGGGCCGAGGCGTTCAGGGTCACGCCTTCGAGCATCACCTGGTCGTTGTGGGGCACCAGCAATTGCCAGTCGTCTCGGCTCGGCACGCCGTAGTCGGGGGCGTGAAACAGGGCGAAGTTGATGCCGTCCTGGTTGCTGCGGATAAACCAGCTCCATTGTTCCTGGTGCTGGCCGTGGTCGACAAAGTACTCGTGGCCTTCGACCCGGAGCGCCAGGCAGGTAAAGGCCTGGGTCGGGGTATCGGCGTCCAGGGCCCAGGCTTCGCTGGTGGTCTTGCTGTTGAGCAGCACCACCAGTTGGCGTTCGGAACTGCTGCGGTAGCAGTGCAGGAAGAAGCGCCCGTCGGCTTCGTGCAGGACTTCCTCGGCCGTGCTCTCGCCGAGGCGATGGCGGTACAGCTTGTGGGGGCGATGGGTGTCGTCCAGTTCGGCAAAAAACAGCGTCTGGCTGTCGTTGGCCCAGGTCATGCTGCCGTCGCAGTCCTCGAACGGCAGCTCGCTGACCGCGCCGCTGTCGAGTTCCTTGACGTACAGGCGATAGACCTCTTCGCCGCTGGTATCGAGGCTGTAGGCCAGGCGCTGGTGATCCGGGCTGACGCTGAAGGCGCCGAGGGAGAAGAAGCCGCCTTCTGCCAGTACGTTGGGATCGAGCAGCAGGGCTTCGGCGCTTTCATCCACCGTCAGGCTGTCATCGGCCGGACGCGGGCAGCGGTAGTGCCGCGGGTATTCGTCGCCGGCGGTGGTGCGGGTGTAGTACAGGAACGGCCCCCAGGGCGAGGGCAGGGACAGGTCGGTTTCGAGAATCCGCGCCTTGATCTCCTCGAACAGGCTTTCGCGCAGTTTGCCTTGATCGGCCAGCTGGGCTTCCTGGTAGCTGTTTTCGGCCTTGAGGTAGTCGAGCACGGCATCGCTGTCGCGTTCCTGCAACCAGGCGTAAGGGTCCGCGCTCGCGTCGCGGCGGGCAATCGGGGCGCTGTTGACGTTGCTATCGAAGGACATGGGCAACTCTCTATGGGCGGATCGCTGACGGCGGTGCAGCCGGACCGGCGAAAAGCCGTTATCATAAGCTCCTACTTGTCAGCCTTGCCACGGACACCATGACCGAGAACGACTATCTGATCGCCTGGGGCTGCTACGCCTTCGCCGCCTTGGGCTGCTTGTTGGTGTGGTTTCGCCTGACCCGCTGGATCTGGCGCTGGCTGCGTGAGCCGCTGCGCGTGGTGATGGCGGTGCTGCTGTTCAGCCCGACCATTATCGATCCGGTGAAGGAAAAATTCGCCCCGGCGGTGGCCATTACGGCCCTGGACCTGATGTTCAAGGTCGGCAACAACGCCTGGCGCGCGGTTTCCGATCTGTTCATGTACCTGATGATCGCCGTGGGTGTCTATCTGCTCTTCGCGCTGATCCGCTGGCCCATCGAACGCTCGATCAAGGCCCGTCGCCCGCAGCCCGTTGCGGCCGGCACGGCCCCGGCGGCCGAGTCGGAGGAGGACGATCAACCGTTCTCCGCGGCCGAGCGCAACGAGCGTTTTGGCCGTCAGCCGCCGACCGGTGGCAATGGTCGGCCGCGGGTCGAACCGCGTTTGTAAGCGCGTCACTGCATTGAAGCGAGAGTCCGAGCATGTGTGAATTGTTGGGCATGAGCGCCAATGTACCGACCGATATCGTTTTCAGCTTTACCGGCCTGATGCAGCGCGGGGGGCGTACCGGCCCCCATCGCGACGGCTGGGGCATCGCCTTCTACGAAGGCCGTGGCTTGCGGCTGTTCCAGGACCCGGCGGCGAGCTGCGAGTCCGAGGTCGCGAACCTGGTGCAGCGTTACCCGATCAAGAGCGAAGTGGTGATCGGGCATATCCGCCAGGCCAATGTCGGCAAGGTCTGCCTGTCCAATACTCATCCCTTTGTCCGTGAGCTGTGGGGGCGCAACTGGTGTTTCGCCCATAACGGCCAGTTGGCGGACTTCCAGCCGCCGACCAGTTTTTACCGTCCGGTGGGCGATACCGACAGCGAAGCGGCGTTCTGCGACCTGCTCAACCGCGTACGCCAGGCCTTTCCGGAGCCGGTGGACATCGAAGTGCTGCTGCCGTCCCTGGTCCAGGCCTGTGCCGAATACCGTGGTAAAGGTGTGTTCAATTGCCTGCTCAGTGACGGCGACTGGCTGTTCTGCTATTGCTCGACCAAGTTGGCACAGATCACCCGGCGCGCACCGTTCGGTCCGGCGCGGTTGAAGGATGTCGATGTGATCGTCGACTTCCAGGCCGAAACCACGCCCAATGACGTGGTGACGGTGATTGCCACCGAACCTTTGACCGAAAATGAAACCTGGACCCGCTACGAACCGGGCCAATGGAGTCTGTGGCGGCGCGGTGAATGCGTCAGCCAGGGCCAAACCGAATAAGGAAGTCCGTTATGTGGTTGAGTTACCTGCGGCTGATTCTGTTTACCCTGGGGCTGTTGATCGGTGTCCAGGTGCCGGGTTTTATCAATGACTACGCCAAGCGGGTCGAAGCGCACCTGATTGAAGCGCAGACCAGCCTTCAGGGTTTCCAGAAGACTGCCGAGCAGTTCTTCAACGGTGATCTGCAGGCCCTGGTGGCGCATTATCGCGCCAGTGACGACCCGGTGTTCCGCAGCGATGCCGACAGCCTTGGCAACTTGCTCAGCCGCCAGCGTCTGCTCGATGACCAGTTCCAGGCGATGCAAGGCCCCTGGTACAAACGCGCGTTGCAGGTGGCGTATGCGGCCGATCCGGCGATTCGCCAGGAAACCTTGCAGGGCTACACCTACCAGGTCCTGCTGTCGCCGGAGGCGATCGGCTGGGCGATGGGCGCGGCG
>Ga0209888_1000067_pt1 | contig 72707 bp, 58 predicted proteins | sample OrgsoiDNA_201059_FD_185807 | JGI IMG/M metagenome (GOLD analysis project Ga0209888, IMG submission 185807) | Permafrost soil microbial communities from the Arctic, to analyse light accelerated degradation of dissolved organic matter (DOM) -... | ecosystem: Environmental > Terrestrial > Soil >...
GGAATAGCAAGGACATATTCAGTGCCGTGGCGATCGGTTCGACGCCAAAGCGCGCGACCGAAACCTACGGAAAACCGCTGAACGCGCACGCCACAGCGACGAGCAACCCAGAAATGGCCGAACTCGTGCACGGTGATAAGCACCCCCAATGCAACGATAAAGGCGGCCAGGCTCCAGAGTATGTTCATCATATGTCCAACTATTCCTTAGAAAACTTCACCGTCAGCGACGGATTAATACACTAACAGCATCAGGCAGGCAAATACAGGAACCGCAGCAGTCAGGCTGTCGATACGGTCCAATATTCCGCCATGCCCTGGGATCATATGACCACTGTCTTTGATCCCGGCTTCGCGTTTAAACATACTCTCGGTCAGGTCGCCTAAAACTGAAGCCAGCGCAGCAACCACGGAACAAATCAATAATACAGACGGCTGCACGGTAAGCGGTGCATAGCGGCCAAACAGCCAGGCAATCAGCGCACATGTCAGTAACCCGCCGATGAACCCTTCCCAGGTTTTTCCCGGCGAAACTTTAGGTGCCAGCTTGTGCTTACCGAACAGCTTACCAAACAGGTATGCACCAGAATCAGCACCCCAGACGAGTAGCATCACATATAACAGCCACCATGCGCCAGTGTGAGGATTCTCGGCATAACCATATTGACGCAACGCGACCATACCCCAGAAAAACGGTACAATTGTCAGTACGCCAAACAAGATCCGCAGTACGCGCGAATGTCGCCAGAATGCGGCTGACGCCGGATACCCAACCACCAGCACCAGCGCCACACACCACCAGGCGAGTGCGGCCCATAGGGATCCACTTACCAGCGGCAACTGCGCGCTCTGATGATAGGCAGGAATGCTTAGCATCATGGCGGCCAGCAGGAAACCACAGAGGATGGCGAGCCATATTCTCTGGTTACGGCTTCCGAGACCCGCTAATTGTCCCCACTCCCACGCCGCCAACATGCACACGATTAACGTGACAATGGCAAAACCGACTGGCGGTAGTAAAAAGAGTGCAGCAATAACAATCGGTATTAAAATCAGGGCTGTGATAATGCGATACTTCAGCAAATGTTCTCCCTAGGACGCATTGGCGCCGATAGGTGTAGTCCCCCCGAAGCGGCGCTCGCGTTGTGCAAAAGCATCCAGCGCATCTTCAAAGGTATTTTCATCAAAATCAGGCCAGAGGACATCCGTAAAGTAAAACTCCGCATAGGCAATTTGCCACAGCAGGAAGTTACTGATTCGATGTTCCCCACCGGTTCTGATCACCAAATCGACTGGTGCCAGTTCGCTCATACAGACGGCTGAATCCAGCATGTCTTCTGTTATTTGCTCTGCCCGCAGGGTACCAGCTTCAACCTGACCCGCCAGCGTCTTAACGCCCTGAATAATATCCCATCGGCCACCATAATTCGCAGCAATGTTCAGCGTAAGACCGTCGTTATTTTCTGTAAGTGTTTCTGAACGACGAATGCGTTCCTGCAGACGAGCACTAAAGCGACTGACATCGCCAATGATCCGCAGCCTGACATTATGTTTATGCAGGCTTTTGACTTCACTGTCGAGTGCACGTACGAACAGCTCCATCAATGCGGCGACTTCCTGAGCCGGGCGATTCCAGTTTTCACTACTAAAGGCATAAAGCGTAAGGGCATCAAGTTGATGGTTGGCTGCAAAACTCACGGCTTTACGCACTGATTTTACGCCCGCTTTATGACCAAAGACCCTCATTTTACCCTGACGTTTTGCCCAACGTCCGTTGCCGTCCATAATAATGGCGACATGGCGCGGCTGAGCGCAGGACGTATCAGACATCTGTTGATTTTCGAGGGACATAACGCGTACTCATTTCCTTTTATCAGAACACGACGGCTTTTTAGCTGGCGTTGCAGTTCAAACGCAGGCGCAATAACACGCGCAAAAAAGCCGTGTCTCCCTTGCGGGCACGGCTACTCTGACAGCTTACCGATTCCACATGTCAGATCCAGAGACTAAAAACCTGAATCTACTGTCAGCGTGGCGCAGACTATACCATTTCAATGTGATGCTAACAAACTGCTGCATAAGCAGTAAACTTAGCGTCAGGCCGCAAATGTGCGAAGTTTTTGTTGAGCCGATGCCCGCGATTGTCTGTCAATTTCCAGCACTGCATCCACAGACTCCGGTTCAGCGCTCACCAGCTCGTCCATTACCTGACGGTTAATCGAAGCAATATCGGTGAAACGAATCTCACCATTGAGGAATGCCGCCACGGAAATTTCGTTCGCTGCATTCAGCGCCGTCGTCGCTGCCTGCCCGGTGTTGCTGGCTTCGATAGCCAGTTGAAGGCAAGGATACCGCGCATAATCCGGCTCAGAGAAAGAGAGTGCGCCCATTTTACAGAAGTCTAATGCTTCGACGCCAGCAGCGACACGGCGTGGATACGCCATCGCATGTGCAATAGGCGTACGCATGTCCGGCGACCCCAACTGCGCCAGTACGCTGCCGTCACGATAACGTACCATCGAGTGGATAACCGACTGGGGATGGATGATCACTTCCATTTCGGCCGCAGACGCATTAAACAACCAGCGGGCTTCGATGTACTCCAGGCCTTTGTTCATCATCGTGGCGGAATCGACAGAAATTTTACGCCCCATTGACCAGTTAGGATGCGCGCACGCCTGATCCGGTGTGACATCGTTAAAGTGGTTTAACGGTAACTCGCGAAAAGGTCCGCCGGAGCCGGTTAAAACAATGCGGGAAATCCCGTTTTCTTCAAGTGAAGCATAGCCCAGTTGCTGCTGAACGGACTCAGGCAAACTCTGGAAAATCGCATTATGTTCACTGTCGATAGGAAGGAGTTGAGACTGGTTTTCACGGACCGCATCCATGAAGATACGACCACAGGTGACCAGAGACTCTTTATTCGCCAGAAGGATCTGTTTACCTGCACGCACGGCAGCGAGCGTCGGTAAAAGGCCCGCAGCGCCCACAATGGCTGACATCACTTGATCGACATCATCCAGTGCAGCCAGTTCGATTGCGGCGTTTTCGCCGGAGAGCACCTCAGTTTTCACACCCTGCTCGGCCAGAATAGTTCGCAGAGCCCGGGCTGAAGTCTCATCGGCCATGGACGCATAGGCCGGACGAAACTCGATACATTGCTGCGCCATCACGTCAACATTGTGTCCTGCAATCAGGGCTTTGACTGCGAAAGCGTCGGGATTGGACCGGACAACGGAAAGCGTACTGGTGCCGACAGACCCTGTCGAACCAAGAATAGTCATTTGTTTCATGAAAATGCCCGGGATAACGCCATCAATTCAGAATAGTGCACAGTCTGAAACCTCTTATCCGGCTTGTCCATGAGATTGTGGCAGCAGAGAAAAGATTTGAGACCCGTAAAAAAATAAAGCGCCGCATTTGCGACGCTTTATTTGAGAACAAACGAGTCTGATTAGAACTCCATCAGCTCAGCTTCTTTCTCAGTCAAAGCTACATCGATTTTCTTGATGAAGATATCTGTCAGCTTCTGAATATCGTCCTGAGAACGACGATCTTCATCTTCACTGATTTCTTTATCTTTCAGCAGTGCTTTGGTTTTGTCGTTAGCGTCACGACGGACGTTACGCACAGAAACACGGCCCTGCTCTGCTTCGCCACGCACGACTTTGATCAGGTCTTTACGACGCTCTTCAGTCAATGCAGGCAATGGTACGCGGATAGTCGCGCCCGCTGAAGATGGGTTCAGACCCAAATCGGAGGTCATGATCGCTTTTTCAACGGCAGCGCTGATTGAGCGGTCAAATACAGAAATAGCCAGAGTACGGGAGTCTTCCACCGTCACCTGAGCCAGCTGACGCAGTGGCGTCGCAGAACCATAGTATTCCACCATGATGCCGTCGAGAATGCCGGGAGAAGCGCGGCCTGTACGGATTTTGCTGATATGAGTTTTAAATGCTTCTACGCATTTTTCCATACGAATTTCAGCGTCTTTTTTGATTTCGTTAATCACGTTGTGAACCCTTGAGAGCTGGTTACCTGGCAGACCATACCATCAGTATAGTCCGTGAATACTTATGCCAGCACTGGCTGGCTGAACGCAATGTTTATAGCGAAGGATCACTCAGCGTTAGAAATCAGCGTCCCTTCGTTTTCACCCATCACCACGCGGCGCAGTGCACCGGGTTTGTTCATGTTGAAAACACGAATCGGAAGATTGTGATCGCGGGCTAATGTAAATGCCGCCAGATCCATCACTTTCAATTCCTGCTCCAGCACTTCCTGATAGGTCAATGTTTCGTACAGCGTTGCTTCCGGATTTTTGACCGGGTCAGCGGAATAGACGCCGTCGACTTTGGTGGCTTTTAATACCACATCGGCTTCAATTTCGATACCACGCAGACAGGCTGCAGAATCTGTAGTAAAGAAAGGATTACCGGTACCGGCGGAAAAAATGACCACGCGGTTATGACGCAGCAGGCTAATGGCTTCAGCCCAGCTGTAATTATCACAAACACCGTTCAAAGGAATTGCAGACATCAGACGCGCGTTAACATAGGCACGGTGTAATGCGTCACGCATTGCCAGGCCGTTCATGACAGTCGCCAGCATACCCATATGGTCGCCTACAACACGATTCATGCCCGCCTGCGCCAGACCCGCGCCACGGAATAAGTTACCGCCGCCGATCACAACGCCTACCTGAATGCCGAGTTCGACCAGCTCTTTGACTTCCTGAGCCATACGATCTAATACACTCGCGTCGATACCAAAACCTTCACTGCCCTGCAGGGCTTCGCCACTGAGTTTGAGCAGGATACGCTGATAAACGGGTTTCGCATTGGTAGCCATGGTGTCTGTCCTAGAAGCAATGTGTCTTAATGAGAATTCAATCTTTACATCATAGCGTTGTTGCCGGGTGTTACTACAGCACATCGCACAATGTCATTGGAATTTGGGGCTGGATAAAACGGAACCGCCAACGTGCAGCGGTTCCATTTTATGGTGCATCAGTTACTGATTAAGACTGTTTGGACATCGCTGCAACTTCTGCAGCAAAGTCAGTCTCAACTTTAACGATGCCTTCACCCACTTCGAAGCGGATGAAGTTGATAACGTCGGCGTTATGCTCTTTCAGAATCTGACCAACAGTTTTGCTTGGGTCGATAACGAAAGGCTGGCCAGTCAGAGAAACTTCGCCGGTGAATTTCTTCATGCGGCCTTCAACCATTTTCTCTGCGATTTCTTTCGGCTTGCCAGATTGCATCGCGATGTCCAACTGAACCTGGTACTCTTTTTCTACCACTTCAGCAGACACATCTTCTGGTTTAACGAACTCAGGCTTGCTTGCAGCAACGTGCATAGCAATCTGCTTAACCAGTTCTTCGTCAGCGCCTTTAGCAGCGATCAGAACACCGATGCGTGCACCGTGCAGGTAGCTACCCAACACTTCGCCTTCCAGGGAAGAAACGCGACGGATGTTGATGTTCTCACCGATTTTAGCAACCAGTTGCACACGTTCTTCTTCGAACTGTGTTTTCAGAACTTCAACGTCAGTGATTTTGCCTGCAACAGCAGCATCCAGCACTTTGTCAGCGAATGCCTGGAAACCGGCATCTTTAGCAACGAAGTCAGTCTGGCAGTTAACTTCCAGAATCACGCCGTAGTTGCCTTCAATCTTGGTTTTGATCACGCCGTCAGCAGCTACGTTGCCTGCTTTTTTCGCCGCTTTGATCGCGCCAGATTTACGCATGTTTTCAATGGACAGCTCGATGTCGCCGTTAGCTTCAACCAGAGCTTTCTTACAATCCATCATGCCAGCGCCAGTACGTTCGCGCAGTTCTTTTACCAGGGCAGCGGTAATATCAGCCATTGTATTTTCCTCGATTATCTCAGTGCAAAAAGGGTTTTTGCGGTGAGATATTTCTCGCATTTAAGATAAGCAAAGGGGGCCAATAAAGGCCCCCTAACCAACATATTTCAATACCTGGTTAATAAGGGCTCTGCTGAGCTTGCCTTATTATTCAGCTTCTACGAAGCTTTCTTCTGCCTGAACAGCCAGATCTTGCGAACGGCCTTCACGGACAGTGGCAGCAACAGCGCTCAGGTACAGATTTACTGCACGGATTGCGTCATCGTTACCAGGGATAACAAAGTCAACGCCATCCGGATCGGAGTTGGTATCAACAATGGAGAATACCGGGATACCCAGGTTGTTAGCTTCTTTGATTGCGATGTGTTCGTGATCAGCGTCGACAACGAACAGAGCATCAGGAAGACCCCCCATATCCTTGATACCACCCAGGCTATTTTCCAGCTTCGCAAGCTCACGAGTGCGCATCAGCGCTTCTTTCTTGGTCAGCTTTTCGAAAGTGCCGTCTTGAGACTGGATTTCCAGATCTTTCAAACGTTTGATGGACTGACGAACGGTTTTCCAGTTAGTCAGCATGCCGCCCAACCAGCGATGGTTCACGAAGAACTGGTCGCAGTTGTGTGCAGCTTCTTTTACCGCTTCGCTTGCAGCGCGTTTAGTACCAACGAACAGGATCTTTCCTTTACGGGAAGAGATCTTTTGCAACTCAGCCAGAGCTTCGTTGAACATTGGAACAGTCTTCTCAAGGTTGATGATGTGAACCTTGTTGCGTGAACCGAAGATGAATGGCTTCATTTTCGGGTTCCAGTAACGAGTCTGGTGACCGAAGTGTACACCGGCCTTGAGCATGTCGCGCATGGAAACAGTTGCCATGATAAAACCTCTAATAGTAGATGTTGGGGTTATGCCTCCACGTATCCCATAACACCGACCCTGCAGAACGAATCCCAGAGCACCCCGGTGTATGTGTCGATACGTGTGTGTTATTACTTACGATAAACAATAAGTACACATATGAGTGTTCGGCTTTAATCTCGCCAATTCCTTACGGGCATAGCGGATTGCCGGCGCGCTTTATACCATAATTCGCGGCCATTGAGCAACTTTAGTTAGGAAGTTTGCTGAGTGGGAAATGATAATTTGGCAGCTAATATCAGGGCTGATACCATAAGTCTTAGCTAATTATTGACGACGTTGTAGTAGAAAGAAAGGCGTCAAAACAGGATACCTGCAGGATCACTCATGGCAATTTCAATCAAAACACCTCAAGACATCGAAAAAATGCGCGTAGCTGGCCGACTGGCCGCCGAAGTTCTGGAAATCATTGAGCCTCACGTCAAACCTGGCGTAAGCACCGGTGAGTTGGACCGCATCTGCGCTGATCACATCAATAACAAACAGCAGGCGATATCAGCATGTCTGGATTATCACGGTTTTCCGAAATCAGTCTGTATCTCTATTAACGAAGTGGTGTGTCACGGCATCCCGAGTGACGACAAAATTTTAAAAGACGGTGACATTGTGAATATTGATGTGACTGTCATAAAAGATGGCTTTCACGGCGATACCTCAAAAATGTTTATCGCGGGCAAGCCGACGATTCTGGGTGAGCGCCTGTGCCGCGTTACGCAGGAAAGCCTTTATCTGGCGCTGAAGATGGTCAGACCTGGCATTCGCCTGCGCACACTGGGGAAAGAGATTCAGAAATTCGTCGAAGCGGAGAACTTCTCCGTGGTTCGCGAATATTGCGGCCATGGTATTGGCGAAGTGTTCCACGAAGAACCTCAGGTATTGCACTATGACGCGGATGACGGCGGGGTAGTTCTGCAAGCCGGGATGGCATTCACCATCGAACCTATGGTGAATGCAGGCGATTACCGCATTCGCACGATGAAAGATGGTTGGACGGTAAAAACGAAAGATCGCAGCTTGTCGGCTCAGTACGAGCATACTATTGTGGTAACCGACAACGGTTGTGAAATTATGACGCTGCGTAAGGATGACACCATCCCGAATATTATTACGCACGACCAGCAGTAACCCGCTCTTACTCACGGGTTATATCTGGAAATCAAACCGGCGAAAGCCGGTTTTTTTGTCTCTTACTGTTAAGAATGGGCTGCGCACATATGATTGATCATCTCCCCTCTGAAAAGAGTCTTCAACCTCAGCTGACGCCGGAACTGACCCTTGAATTCCCCCCGCAGCCCGCCTCCCCCTTGACCTACACTGACGACCACCTCAACCGTCAGAGTCTCAAGCAGCATATGGAGCAATTTCAGCTGTGGCTGGCTGACGCCTTCAACGCGGGTCAGCGTGCCGAAGCGCTGGTAGACGCCCGTTCGCTGTTTATTGACCGCCTGTTGCAACGCTTATGGACCTTCTACGGCTTTGACGAGATAGCTGAAACCGCCATGGTTGCCGTTGGTGGCTATGGGCGTGGTGAATTGCACCCGCTTTCCGATATCGACGTGCTGGTGCTTAGCCAGCAGCATCTAAATGATGAGCAGGCGCAGCGCATCGGTGAATTGATCACATTACTGTGGGATTTGAAGCTCGAAGTCGGACACAGCGTGCGCACGCTCGAAGAGTGCTTGCTCGAAGGCCTGGCCGATCTGACTGTCGCGACTAACCTGATTGAATCGCGCCTGATTTGCGGCGATGTGGCCCTGTTCCTTAATATGCAAAAGCATGTGTTCAGTGAAGGTTTCTGGCCGTCGCCGACCTTCTTTCGTGCCAAGATTGACGAGCAGAACGAACGCCATTTGCGCTACCACGGCACCAGTTATAATCTCGAGCCAGATATCAAAAGCAGCCCCGGCGGCCTGCGCGATATTCACACTATTTTATGGGTAGCACGTCGTCACTTCGGTGCCACTTCGCTCGATGAAATGGTCGCGTTTGGTTTTCTGACTAAAGCCGAACGTAACGAACTGATTGAGTGCCAGAGTTTCCTTTGGCGCATCCGCTTCGCCCTGCATCTGGTTCTGCCACGTTATGATAACCGTCTGCTGTTTGACCGACAGCTTAATGTCGCCCAGATCCTGCAATACCAGGGCGAAGGCAATGAACCGGTCGAACGGATGATGAAAGACTTCTATCGCATGACCCGCCGGGTTGGCGAACTGAATCAGATGCTGTTGCAGCTGTTTGATGAAGCCATTCTGGCGATAGGCCCGAATGAAAAACCGCGCCCGCTGGACGAAGACTTCCAATTACGTGGTGACCTGATTGACCTGCGCGATGAGACGCTTTTCAGCCGCCGCCCGGAGACCATCATCAGCATGTTCTATCTGATGGTGCGTCACCGCGAAATCAAGGGCATTTACTCAACCACGGTCCGGCTGCTACGCCACGCGCGTCGCCATTTGAAGACACCGCTCTGTATGCTCCCTGAAGCTCGAGAGATTTTTATGGCGATTTTACGCCACCCAGGCGCCGTCTCCCGCGCACTGGTCCCCATGCACCGCCATAGCGTGCTATGGGCTTACATGCCGCAGTGGGGGCTGATTGTCGGCCAGATGCAGTTTGACCTGTTCCACGCCTATACCGTCGATGAACACACCATTCGCGTGCTGCAAAAGCTGGAAAGTTTTGCCGACGAAAAGACCCGCCCAAAGCATCCGCTCTGTGTGGAATTATATCCGCGCCTGCCGCAGCCTGAACTGCTGCTGATGGCTGCACTGTTCCATGATATCGCGAAAGGACGCGGCGGCGACCACTCGATCCTTGGCGCACAGGATGTCATGGAGTTTGCCGAACTGCATGGCCTGAATTCCCGCGAAACGCAGCTGGTTTCCTGGCTGGTGCGCTGCCACCTGCTGATGTCAGTGACCGCACAGCGTCGTGATATTCAAGACCCGGCGGAAATTCAACAGTTTGCTGCCGAAGTGCAAAGCGAAAACCGCCTGCGTTATCTGGTCAGCCTGACCGTTGCGGACATTTGCGCCACCAATGAAACTCTGTGGAACAGCTGGAAGCAAAGCCTGATACGCGAGCTCTATTTCGCCACCGAAAAACAGCTGCGTCGGGGTATGCAAAATACGCCGGATTTACGCGAGCGCGTTCGCCATCATCGCCTCCAGGCGCTGGCCTTGCTGCGCATGGACAATATCGACGAAGAGGCATTGCACCACATCTGGAGCCGTTGCCGTGCAGATTACTTCCTGCGCCATTCGCCGAATCAACTCGCCTGGCATGCCCGCCATCTGCTCGAACATGACTCGACCAAACCCTTGGTGCTGGTCAGCCGTCAGGCGACGCGCGGCGGCACTGAGATCTTTATCTGGAGCCCGGACCGCCCTTACCTGTTTGCCACCGTGGCCGGGGAGCTGGACCGTCGCAACCTGAGTATCCATGACGCGCAAATCTTCACCAATCGAGATGGCCTGGCGATGGACACTTTCATCGTACTCGAACCCGATGGCAGCCCACTGGCACAGGACCGTCACGAAGCTATCCGTTTTGCACTCGAACAGTCGATGACTCAGGCCTATCAGCCACCGCGAGCCCGCCGCCCTTCGCCAAAACTTCGCCATTTCAGCGTACCAACGGAAGTGAGTTTCCTGCCAACTCATACCGACCGGCGCAGTTATATGGAGCTGGTCGCGCTGGATCAGCCCGGTTTACTGGCGCGCGTGGGGGAAGTATTTTCCGATTTAGGATTATCGCTACACGGTGCGCGCATCTCGACCATTGGCGAGCGCGTAGAGGATTTATTCATCCTGGCCAATGGTGAACGCCGTGCGCTGGATAAAAAAACCCGCCATGAAATACGGCGCCGCTTAACCGAGGCGCTCAACCCTAACGAAAAAATGTGATACAAAGAGGGCTGACTTTTTAAACATCACTATCAGGAAAGAGAACAGGATGCAGCAACTACAAACCGTTATTGAAAAAGCCTTCGAACGCCGTGCAGATATCACTCCGGCAAACGCAGACAGCGTAACGCGCGACGCGGTTAACCAGGTTATCAATATGATCGACAGCGGCGAACTGCGCGTTGCCGAAAAAATTGATGGTCAGTGGGTAACGCATCAGTGGCTGAAGATGGCGGTACTGCTCTCTTTCAGAATCAACGACAACCAGGTGATGGATGGCGCTGAAAACCGCTTTTACGACAAAGTACCGATGAAATTCGCCGAGTACGATGAAGCGCGTTTCCAGCGCGAAGGTTTCCGCGTAGTGCCGCCAGCGGCTGTGCGTAAAGGCGCGTTCATCGCCCGCAATACCGTGCTGATGCCCTCTTATGTCAACATCGGCGCTTACGTTGATGAAGGCACCATGGTTGATACCTGGGCTACCGTAGGGTCTTGCGCGCAAATCGGTAAAAACGTCCACCTGTCCGGCGGCGTTGGCATCGGTGGCGTTCTGGAGCCATTGCAGGCCAACCCGACCATTATCGAAGACAACTGCTTTATCGGCGCACGTTCTGAAATTGTTGAAGGCGTGATTGTTGAAGAAGGCTCGGTGATCTCGATGGGCGTTTACATCGGCCAGAGCACCAAAATTTATGACCGCGAAACTGGTGAAGTACATTACGGCCGCGTACCTGCGGGTTCTGTGGTTGTTTCCGGCAACCTGCCTTCCAAAGATGGCAAATACAGCCTGTACTGTGCAGTTATCGTTAAGAAAGTGGATGCCAAAACCTTGGGCAAAACCGGCCTTAATGAGTTATTACGCTCCATCGACTAAAATGAATCTGGCGGGTTAATTAATCCGCCATTTTTATAACTGTAGAGCGGTAAACTGTGTCATTAATCAACGATCCTGACCGCCGTTCGGTTCATCATGATAACACTCCGTAAAAACTAAAAGGTGCCGCTATGTATGACAACCTGAAAAGCTTGGGTATTAACAATCCCGACGATATCGATCGTTATAGCCTGCGTCAGGAGGCCAATAACGACATTCTCAAAATTTACTTCCGCAAAGATAAAGGCGAGTTTTTTGCCAAAAGCGTGAAATTTAAATATCCGCGCCAGCGCAAAACTATCGTGGCCGATAATGCCGGCCAGGGTTATAAAGAGATTCACGAAATCAGCCCAAATCTTCGCTATGTTATTGATGAACTTGACAAAATATGCCAGCGCGATCAAGTTGAAGTGGATCTGAAACGCAAAATCCTTGATGACCTTCGGCATCTGGAATCCGTTGTGGCGAATAAAATTACCGAGATCGAATCCGATCTGGAAAAATTAACCAACGGTCGTTAATGGTTCACATGATGTTTCTGCTTTCGCAGAAATAAAAAGGTCAGGGGATTAGCCTGACCTTTTTTATTTTCTGCACTTATCTATTTCATGCATATACTGCAGCAATGAGTTGCTTCGTTATTTGTTCAATGACTATTTAAGCAACTGCGCCCATTTTTCAACCCACGGAATGGCGACAGTTTCCGGCTCCGTCGTTTCCATTGCATCAATTTCCAGCAAGTCGCCGATGCGCGATGCGCCCTGCTCCTGCAACAAATCATCCAACTTATGTCCACCACCGCAGAAGTGATCATAACTGCTGTCACCGAGGGTGATGATGCCGTAACGCAACTCAGGCTGATAGCCCACGGTATCGCGAATTGCCGCGAACAGTGGAGCAATGCTGTCAGGCAAATCACCCTGACCCGTGGTGGAAGTGACAATCAGAGCAAAATGATGGCGATAGTACTGCCAGGCTTCCAGCGTGCCTTCTTCAAACAGTTTGACCTGATGCCCTTGTTTCTTCAGGACAGTTTCAGCTTCTTCTGCCACCAGCAACGCGTTACCGTAAACGGTGCCGACAAAAATACCAATCTCAGCCATGCTTTTACTCCTTGTTGTCCTGAAAAATTATCGAAATCTTAGCTATCCTGATCCTGGCCGCAGCCAGCAGCAAACCCAACGCTTTCTAATTCGGGGATACGCCCCAGCCAGCCAAACTGTTGTACCAAATGTTGCCAGCGATCGTCCCATTTCGCAGTGAGGTCCAGCATCTCGCCCGTCACTGGATGCGGCAACTGCATATGGCTGGCGTGCAACATCAGGCCAGGGCAGGAAAAATGCTCGACCATACCGCGATTCTGTTTGAGATCGCCGTGGCGGCTGTCACCCAAAATCGGGTGGCGAAGATGAGACATATGGCGGCGCAGCTGATGCTTGCGGCCAGTTTCAGGTTTCAACTCCACCAGGCTATAGCGCGCCGTATCATAAGGGCCAACCGAAACGGGCATCTCAACCTGGGCCAGCACACGATAATGGCTTACAGCAGGTTGAGGTGCTTTGTCCGCGCTGGCGAATTTATCAGCAATCTTATCTTGTTCTTCCGTCAGCGCGTAATCGACAGTGCCGTCTTCAGGAACATATCCACGCACCACTGCGTGATAGACCTTGGTCATCTGGTGATTTTCAAGCTGCTGCGACATCAGACGCGCCACATCGCTCGACAACGCCATAAGCAAGACGCCGGAGGTCGGTTTATCCAGACGATGAACGGTAAACACGTGCTGACCAATCTGGTCACGCAGCGTTTGCATGACAAAGACCGTTTCGTGACTGTCCAGCCAACTGCGATGGACCAACATCCCGGCCGGTTTATTCACCGCCACCAGATGTTCGTCCTGATACAAAATTTCCAGCATGTCAGTCTTCTATATTCAGTAAATCATCAAGGCGTTGCAGCTCTGCCAATAAACGGGTTGCGTCGGGCTGCGCCATTTCAAAATAGGGGGTGATAGCAAAGCGGGTCGGCAATGCAGCTTCAGCATCCAGCAGGGCGTATATTCGTGGGATTAGCACCCATTGCAGCCATTGCTCTGAGGACATGGTATCGACAGAGAAAGGCTCAACGCTGTCAAAAGCCTCGGGTTCCGGAGGCATAGCATGCCACAGTTTCAGATCACGCATGACCTGCTCGATATCCTGTAATATCTGGCGAACCTGATTTTCAGTACTCATCAATTTCTCTCTGGATTCGTCACTCGCAGCCATTACCGGGCTGGAACAAAGTGGCAAAGGATAGCATTGAAGGCGTTTGTCCCCAACTTTCTCCTGCCTGCTGCTGCTAAGCATAATCGCTAAATCCCAGCCATTGGTTTTTCATACTGGTACTCCGGCGCCTGAGCGGGCAAAATAATTCAACTTTACATAACTTGACGCGACCTATGCCTGCTCAACATTCTAAAAAAGCCCCTGTGACACCGGCAAAAGCCATGATCGCTTCCGTCACCGGCTATGCCATGGACGGCTTTGACTTACTGATCCTCGGCTTTATGCTACCTGCCATCGCCAGCGAACTCGGCCTGACCTCATCCCAAAGCGGTTCACTGGTCACCTGGACGCTGATTGGTGCCGTGCTGGGTGGCGTAATTTTTGGCCCCATCAGTGACCGCTATGGCCGCATACGCGTACTGACTTTCACCATTCTGATGTTCTCCCTGTTCACCGGCTTATGCGCGGTGGCGCAGGGGTACTGGGATTTACTGGCCTACCGCACTCTGGCAGGCGTTGGTTTGGGCGGCGAGTTTGGTATCGGCATGGCGCTGATTGCTGAAGCCTGGCCCGCAGAAAAACGCAACCGTGCCTCGGCTTATGTCGGCATGGGCTGGCAACTCGGCGTGTTGCTTGCGGCGTTTCTGACGCCTTTGCTACTGGATGTGATTGGCTGGCGCGGGATGTTCCTGGTTGGCCTGCTACCAGCGCTGGCCTCTTTCCTGATCCGCCGCACCATGGGGGAGCCAGAGGAATTTGTGAAACAAGTCAGTCAGACGCCAAATGAATCCCTGTTTAGCCGCATAAAACTTCTTTTTAAGGATGTGCCAACCACCAAGGCAAGCATCGGGATCCTGATCCTTTGTTCGGTCCAAAACTTTGGTTATTACGGGTTGATGATCTGGATGCCAAGTTATCTCTCGAAGAACTTTGGCTTCTCGCTGACCAAATCGGGACTGTGGACCGCCGTAACCGTTATTGGTATGACGTTCGGTATTTGGCTGTTCGGGGTGCTGGCTGACCGCTTCCCGCGCTGGAAGATTTTCCTGATTTATCAGGTAGGCGCAGTAGTGATGGTGGTCTGTTACGCCCAGTTGAAAGACCCTACTACCATGTTATTTGCCGGCGCGTTGATGGGGATGTTCGTCAATGGGATGATTGGAGGTTACGGCGGGTTGATTTCAGACACCTACCCGGTCAACGTCAGGGCCACGGCGCAGAATATTCTGTTCAACGCCGGTCGGGGCGTAGGCGGTTTTGGGCCACTGGTGATTGGGGTTCTGGTCGCGCAGGTCTCTTTCACCGCCGCACTCACTCTGCTGGCCGTTATTTATCTGTTGGATATCTACGCGACGCTCTTCCTGCTGCCGAAAAGTCAGGGCAAGGAAGATGTGCTTGGAGCGATTGGCTAAGACGTTCTTGCAGGCTAATTTCTGAAACTGTCTGAGAGAGAAATGATGCTCAGGCTGAGCCTGATGTGATGACAAGTCATCAGCGGGCACAAAAAGTTGGGGGCACTGTTTGCACAGTGCCCCCGGTTCGTTTTATAGCAATCCAGCTACCTAAGTGCTCCCTGCTCAATCCCTGAAAACTTTTCCAACGGTTATCCTAACCGGCCATCCTTTGCATCGTCCAACTTTCATCCTGACGCGTCTTCCTAATGTCTTCCAGACATGTTTCCTTCAGTCTTCCTGACCCACCCGTTATCCTTTACGAGCTCTCAATCTCCGTCCTGGAGGTGTCCCTTGTTTCATCCTGAAACGTCCTGGCAAGTTCCGATGCCGTCCTGACTCTTCCTGAGCCTTTCCCCTACTTTATGAAACAGCCATCATCCTAATGTTCCGTTTCATGTCATCCTTCGACCCACTTAGAATCGCTGATTTTCCCTCTTCAAACAATATAGCCTGTAAGCCAAATAGCGTGTTTGTAAGCCTCACGAATAAGCAAAATTTCTTATGATTTTGATTTTAAAGAGTTATTAAACTTAGAGAGGGAAATCACCACAAGGATTAAACGAGATCTCTTACAGGCCGTGTGAGAGATCTCTCACACGGCCTGTAAGCCAATGCTCAAGGAAGGGGCACTGAAAATTAGCCTGGGAAATCTGGGGAAAGCATTGTAAGGAATTCAGACAACGATGACGAGAGAAGAGTTCTCTTCTTGCTGCCGAATTGTTCCAGTATCACTTCCCCGGTTACATTACACAGTGACACCATGCTCATTTCTGAATCCGTGGTAGCCAGAAAAACCGTCGGCGTCAGCTTGAGGCGCTTTTGCGTAACCAGATGGCCTATCAGATTTTCCTGTAAGCGGGTGAAATCTTCCGGGCTCCAGACCTGCAACAGCGTCAGGGCATTACCCTCCCACTTAGCGGTCATATCTCCGGCGAACTGGGTAGTATAAAACGCGTGGGCTTCAGGGCGCAGTTGCAGTTCCAGTGCACGTTCGACATTGGCCAAGGTATCAGCCGGGCTGAAAATCTGGGTCAGCCAGTAAACAGCTGTTTCGCTGCTTTTTACTACGCAAGGTGAATCAACACCCAGCAACTCCTCGCTTGAAGGAGGGAGGCCGGTCTCCCGCTGCCATAAATCCACATACCGTTGGGTAAATTCGCGCAACGCGACAGAAACATCCGACTCCATAAATTCTCTCATCTTCAGACCAGGCTAAGTTAAACTAGGGGAAATGACGTCAAACGCTATTGTACCCAGAACTTAGACCAAGGTGACAGCATGTCCTCTTATCAGGATAACCCCGCCCTCTCTCAACTGACATTGGGCAAAGCAACGCCGTACCGCGATCACTATGACGCCTCCTTACTCCAGGCCGTTCCGCGCAGTATGAACCGCGAACCATTGGGCCTTTATCCAGATGCGCTGCCCTTTCACGGTGCCGATATCTGGACGCTCTATGAACTGTCCTGGCTCAATGCTAAAGGGTTGCCGCAGGTCGCCGTCGGTGAAATCAGTCTGAATGCGGACAGCATCAACCTGATCGAATCCAAAAGCTTCAAGCTCTACCTCAACAGCTTTAATCAGACCAAATTTGACAGCTGGGATAGTGTTCTGGCCACGCTGACGCGCGATCTCAGCAAATGTGCCGAAGGTGATGTGACCGTCAGTCTGAGCCACCTTGGCGACGTGGAAGGCAGCACCATTGGCCATTTTGACGGCCAATGCATTGACGATCAGGACATCGAAATCAACAACTACGAATTCAGCACCGATTATCTGGCTGGCGCGGCGGGTGATGATATTGTAGAAGAGTCACTGGTGAGCCACCTGCTGAAATCCAACTGTCTGATCACCCATCAGCCAGACTGGGGCTCGGTGCAAATCCAGTATCGTGGGCCAAAAATTGACCGGGAAGCGCTGCTGCGTTACCTGATCTCTTTCCGCAATCACAATGAATTCCACGAGCAGTGCGTTGAACGCATCTTCAATGACCTCCTTCAATTCTGTGCGCCTGAGGCTCTGGCCGTGTATGCCCGTTATACCCGCCGTGGTGGCCTGGACATCAATCCATGGCGATCCAACTTCCCGTTTACACCTGCAACAACCAGGCTTGTCAGGCAATAATGCGAGACGTTGCTCAAGAACTAAGCTAACAGTCAGCAACGGTTGGTAAAAGCCTGAGGACAAGGTTACTGTTAATTCAGAAGCGGTACTGCCGGGCATCAGACCCGGCAGAGACACCTTCAAAATCAGTCAATTATTTCTGCCAACAGGATCCGGCACGCCGCAAAAAGCGAGATCCAAAAAATCATGTGCGAGCTTTCGCCGGCAGAAATGACATCGCCCAATGGGTGTAAAGGAGCAACTTTGATTACACATATCAGCCCTCTGGGCTCAATGGATCTGTTGTCGCAGTTGGAAGTTGACATGCTCAAGCGCACTGCGAGCAGCGACTTATACCGCTTGTTCCGTAATTGCTCATTAGCCGTGCTCAACAGTGGCAGCCAGACCGACAGTAGCAAAGAACTACTTGAGCGCTACGAAAGCTTTGATATCAACGTATTACGCCGTGAACGCGGTGTTAAGCTTGAACTGGTTAATCCACCAGAAGATGCCTTTGTGGATGGTCGCATTATCCGTTCCCTGCAAGCTAACCTGTTTGCCGTGCTGCGCGACATCTTGTTCGTGAATGCGCAAATCTCCAATAACCCTCGCTTCGAAAATTTCAACCATGAAAACTCGGCACACCTGACTAACATGGTGTTCTCCATTCTGCGCAACGCCCGCGCGCTGCATCTCGATGAAGATCCAAACATGGTGGTTTGCTGGGGTGGGCATTCAATAAACGAAGTCGAGTATCAGTACGCCCGCAACGTCGGCAGCCAGCTCGGCCTGCGTGAGCTGAACATTTGTACCGGCTGCGGCCCAGGTGCGATGGAAGCGCCAATGAAAGGTGCCGCAGTAGGCCACGCACAACAACGTTATAAACTCGGTCGTTTTATCGGGATGACCGAACCTTCCATCATCGCCGCTGAACCGCCTAACCCGCTGGTGAACGAACTGATCATCATGCCAGATATTGAAAAACGGCTTGAGGCCTTTGTGCGAATCGCCCATGGGATCATTATTTTCCCAGGTGGCGTGGGTACGGCGGAAGAGTTGCTGTATCTCTTGGGTATTTTGATGAACCCGGAAAATAGCGATCAGGTTCTGCCGCTGATCCTCACCGGGCCGAAAGAGAGTGCCGATTACTTCACCGTACTCGATGCTTTCATCAAAGACACGTTGGGTGAAGAAGCCCGTAAGCATTACACCATCATCATTGACGACCCGACTGAAGTGGCCCGTCAAATGAAACGTGCGATGCCTCTGGTGAAAGAGAACCGCCGTAACAGCGGTGATGCCTACAGTTTCAATTGGTCTATCCGTATTGCGCCTGATCTTCAAATGCCGTTTGAGCCAAACCATGACAACATGGCGGCACTGAATCTCTATCCCGATCAGCCACCGGAAGAGCTGGCCGCCGCACTGCGCCGCGCCTTCTCGGGGATTGTGGCCGGTAACGTAAAAGAGTTCGGTATTCAGGAAATTGAAAAACACGGACGCTTTAAGCTGCACGGCGATCCAGCGTTAATGAAGAAAATGGACAGCCTGTTGCAGGGATTTGTCGCTCAGCACCGCATGAAATTGCCGGGCAGCGCGTACATTCCTTGTTATGAAATTTGTGCCTGATAGTTAGGTCACGTAATTTCCAAAAGGCTTGATACAGGGTGGCTTATCAGCCGCCCTGTTTATTAATGGAAGCCATTTCACTATGCCAATACATCTGCTGATTATTGATGCTCTGAACCTGATACGACGTATTCACGCGGTTCAGGGTTCTCCCTGTCTGATTGCCTGCCAGAATGCCGTTGGGCAGTTAATTCAACATACCCAGCCCACTCATGCCGTCGCCGTGTTTGATGAAGATGATCGTGACGACAGCTGGCGTCATCAGTGTCTGCCCGACTATAAAGCAGGCCGCTCACCGATGCCTGACAACTTGTTTGCCGAAATGGCGAGCCTGAAGGCGGGGTTTATCGCTCGCGGCGTCGCCTGCTGGCACTCTCCCGGCAACGAAGCGGACGACTTAGCCGCCACGCTGACAGCCAAAGTGGCGGGCGGAGGGCATCAGGTCACCATCGTCTCTACCGACAAAGGCTACTGTCAGCTACTGGCACCTAACGTGCAAATTCGTGATTATTTCCAAAAACGCTGGCTGGACATGCCTTTTGTGCGCGAAGCTTTTGGCGTGCTGCCGCAGCAGTTAACCGATTACTGGGGGCTGGCGGGGATCAGCAGCAGTAAAATTCCCGGCGTGCCGGGCATTGGCCCGAAAACTGCCGTCACACTGTTGACTCAGGCCGGAACGCTGGATGCGCTGTATGAAAATCTCGAGGCTGTTCCAGATAAATGGCGGACCAAATTAGCCGAGCACCGGGATCTGGCCTACGCCTGTAAACGGGTTTCAACGCTACAAACTGATCTCCCTCTCAGCGGAAATCTGCAGCAGTTGCGCCTGCCATAGCCAGAAAGTGAGCAATAAAAAACGCCGGGCTTTTACAGCACCGGCGTTTTTATTTTTACCTGAAGGGAACAGTCAGGTAACGGCGCTATTAACGCTCGTCGCGACGCCCACCCACTGTGGCCCAGAAGCGGCGAATGTGAACGGTCACTTCTTCACGGTCGTGATAGAGCTGCTTGGCAAAGATCTCGGCGTGAATGTTGTTTTCATCCAGTCGCTCTTTGAGGCGTTCGAGAATATTGGTGACTTCCTCATAACGCTTCTTCATTGGCAGTTTCAGGTTGAAAATAGTTTCGCGGCACCAACCATTAACCAGCCAGTCACACATCAATGCGGCCACTTTCGCCGGTTTCTCCACGATGTCACACACCAACCAATAGTTTTTGGTGCTGGTTGATTTGTATCTAAAAGCATCTTCGCGCAAATGGATCACCTGCCCGGTGTTCATCAGGCTGGGCGCCATCGGGCCGTTATCAATCGCGGTGACCATCATGCTGCGCTGCACCAACTGATAGGTCCAACCGCCCGGGCAAGCGCCGAGATCTACCGCATACATACCACTTGCCAGACGCTCTTCCCACTCATCGGCAGGAATAAACACGTGGAACGCTTCTTCCAGTTTCAGCGTCGAACGGCTTGGCGCCTCCGACGGGAACTTAAGACGCGGGATGCCCATATAGAACTTCGAATTATTATTACTGTATGAATAGCCCACATAGCAGCAACCCGACGCGATAAAGAACACATGCACCACCGGGCGCAGCGGGTTTTCACGCTTGCCGAGAATTCGCTGTTCGCGCATGGCGGAACGCAAGGGAACCGTCAGCTTACGACAGAACTTGGTCAGCTCTTTGCTTTCGTTGGTGTCAGGCATTTCGACACGCAGCTCGCCGCCGTTGGTGATCACGCCATGCAGCATGCCAACAATGGGTGAAACGCGGTCTTCGGGGGGCAAATCTTTCAGTAATTCGCCGACCACGATCAGCTGACGGGCAAAAATCAGTTCGCGGAAAGGTATCTCTTTCGCCAAACGGTCAGCGTCTTCCGGCTGGTAGCATTCAAACAGTACATAGCCACTGTCTTCTTTAACGCGGGCAAAACCGAAGATTTCCATCTTGGCGGCTTTGGCCGTAATTTCTGCGGCGCACTCTTTTTCAAAACCTGAGCGGCAATAGAGAGCAACTTTATTCATGGCGTTCTGCCTTTTTGTTCAGACGCAAAGCGCCAGTCAACATCAATATCCAACCGATCAGGAAGAGGGTTCCCCCCATCGGGGTGACAAATACAAATAATCTAAGGTGCGACAGCGCCAGACAGTAAAGACTGCCGCTAAACAACACGATACCCAGTGCCAGACAAGCACTGCTCCAGTAAAACCACACATTGCGCTGACGTTGCATTGCTACGCCGAGCGCCAGAATAGCCAGTGTATGGACACTCTGGTAAGTTAAACCGGTTTGGATCCAGGCCATTTCAGCCTCACCCAGTGAATTCTTCAGTACATGAGCGCCGAACGCGCCAAATGCAACATAGATAAAGCCGCTAATGGCGGCGAAGATCAACATTGAACGACTGGTCATGGTGCACTACCTATTATCGTTGTTGATTGATGAACCACCTGTAAACAGCAGCTCAACAATATCATCTACGGGAGGCTCTATCAGGCTCAAGCCTGATCATAACGAAAGCGTAATTTATCCTGCTCGCTGGCTGCACGAGCGAGGATCCACTGACGAAAGGCGGCTATTTTACCCAGTTCTGCCTGACTGTCATGACAAACCAGATAAAAAGCATTTTTACTGATTAATACTTCGTTGAACGGGCAGACTAACCGCCCCGCTTCAATTTCAGTTTGCGCCATCACATTATTGGCCAACGCAACACCCTGACCATGAACGGCAGCCTGAACGACCATCGCACTGTGGCTAAAAATCGGCCCTTGTTGCACGTTGATATGTTGCAAACCCAATTGCTTGGTGTAAGCCAGCCAGTCGCGGCGGGACGCATCATGCAATAACGTATGGTTAGCTAAATCATCGGGAATTTTTAGCGGCTTATCGCCCATCAGCAACGAGGGGGAACAAACCGGTAATAGATATTCGGCATATAAACGCTCCGCGCGCAGACCGGGCCAGTTGCCACGGCCATGGAAAATCGCGACATCAACGTCATCTGCCAGCTTATCTTCTTCGCGGTCTACCGCCTGAATTCGCACATCGATCCCCGGATAAGCTGAGTTAAAGCCAGAGAGTCTCGGTACCAGCCACTGAATAGCAAAGCTTGGGGGTAAACTGACGGTCAGCGCGCCTTTCGCACTTCGCGCCTGAAGCTTACGCGTTGCTTCATTTAGCGAAGAAAATATCTCTTTGATATCCAGATAATAACTCTGGCCCTCTTCAGTCAGTAACAAAGATCGGTTACGCCGACGGAATAACTTCAGCCCTAAAAAGTCCTCAAGTGACTTAATCTGGTGGCTTACTGCGGCTTGCGTGACAAAAAGTTCCTCTGCCGCTTTAGTAAAACTAAGGTGGCGCGCTGCGGCGTCGAAAACGCGCAGGGAATTAAGAGGCGGTAAACGTTTTGACATGGAATGGATACTTCTCATTCGCCGGCGAGCAAAGTGCTTAGCCGTGGGTTTTACTATTAGTTTTTTTAATCCGAGACATTATAAATTGTCCGTTGAGGATGTACAGGCAAAAACCTATAGTGGCGCCACTTCCTGGGCCGGAACGAAAAGTAGTTTGGTATGAGGATGCTGAAATGCTTTTGGCTTGTGGTTGTGATGTTGTGTTTGCAAATTGTCTGGCAATCTGGACACGTAGCTTGAATGCTGCAAATTTTTCACTTCCTGTACATTACCCTGTCTGTCCAAAGTGATTTTTTAGCACCGCAATTTGCGGTGCTTTTTTTTGCCTGTCACATTTTTGCCTGAGATCGCGAAGACAAACAACTCACCAGCGGCCAAATTGTGACAAAACCGGCCCATCGCGAGAGGGCCGGTTTTGTGGCAACAAGTAAAGAGCGCTTTCCGCCTGGGAAAGTCACCGCTTAAGGATTAGTTACCTTTAGCCATCTCTTTCACTTCAGACTTATTGATCTGCTGTTTGTTGCCATACGCATCGGTATAACTGATCATACCGGTATCACTGTCTGTACTTGGCTTCCCTTCGGCAACGATCGTGCGACCATCATTGGTATGCATTACGTAGTTGCTTGAACACGCAGCGAGAGTACAGGTCAGTAGTACAACTGAAACTACGGCGGCGATCTTCTTCATTATAGACTCCTTGTAGATTAATATGCTTTTAATGGCAGTGAATACATCTGCCTAATTCTTCTGCCCTTCGTAATTCAGCATAACAAGCTTCTGATATATTTCCATGGTAACCATTCCTAAAATGAATATATCTGGGCTGCAGATAGGGTAAAACTTCATGCCAGGCGGCTTACTCACGAGAATTGAACGCGTATGACTGACTTTGATTTTGCCAAATTTCGTTTGCAATTTCCGGCACTTACTCACGGGCAATGTTACCTGGACAGCGCGGCAACGGCCCTTAAGCCGAAAAAAGTGATTGATGCAACCCTGGAGTTTTATTCTCAGGAAGGTGCCACCGTTCATCGCAGCCAGCATCGCGCAGCGCAATCTTTGACCCAAAAATACGAACAGGCGCGTTTGCGTGCAGCCAGATGGATCAACGCCCCGATAGCGGAGAATATTATCTGGACCCGTGGCACCACCGAGTCGATTAATCTTGTCGCGCAAAGTTACCTGGCACCACGCCTGCAACCGGGCGATGAAATCATCGTCAGCCAGGCTGAGCATCATGCCAACCTGATCCCCTGGCTGATGTTGGCGCAACGCTGTCAGGCGAAAGTCATCACCCTGCCACTCGACGAAAAATTCTTACCAGACCTCAGCCGGTTACCCGCGTTACTGAATAAGAGCACGCGAATGCTGGCACTCGGGCAGATGTCCAACGTGACCGGTGGTATGCCAGACTTATCGCGTGCTATTGCGCTGGCACATGCCAACGGCACGCCCGTATTGGTGGATGGCGCACAGGGCGTGGTCCACTGCCCGGCTGATGTTCAGGCACTGGATATCGATTTTTACGCCTTTTCCGCCCATAAACTTTATGGCCCGACCGGTATCGGCGTGCTGTATGGCAAAACGACATTGCTTGACGCTATGCCAGCCTGGCACGGCGGCGGGAAAATGCTGACACACGCCTCAATGCACGGTTTCACCCCGCAGACAGTGCCGCATCGTTTTGAAGCGGGGACGCCGAATATCGCCGGGGTACTTGGGTTTGATGCCGCTCTTGGCTGGCTGGAAAGTATTGATACGGCGGCAGGCGAAAGATACGCTCAGCATCTGGCGACGCTGGCTGAACAGCAACTGGCACAACTGCCAGGTTTTCGCAGTTTCCGCTGGCAGAGCGCCTCAATACTGGCGTTTGATATCGCAGGCGTGCACCACAATGATATCGTGACGTTACTCGCCGAGCAGGGCATCGCCTTACGTGCCGGTCAGCATTGCGCACAACCCCTGATGGAAGCCATGGGGGTCAGCGGTACACTTCGTGCTTCCTTCGCCCCCTATAACACGACAGATGATGTCGATCGTCTGGTAAAAGCAGTGAAGTATGCACTGGAGCTGCTGGCCGATTAACGTCCTTTAAAAACAGAGAAATTGTATGTTAGCGCCCCACCCTTTTGGACATGACATTACCGAACAGTCGCTGGTTGAACGCTTTTCCGGCTTACGCCAATGGGAAGACCGCTACCGTCAGTTGATCCTGCTGGCAAAGAACGTACCCGCGCTGGATGACAGTTTAAAAACACCGCAAACCGAGCTGTCAGGCTGCGAGAATCGGGTGTGGCTCGGGGCCGAACGGTTAGATAATGGCGCCATGCATTTCTATGGCGACAGCGAAGGCCGTATTGTAAAAGGTCTGCTGGCGGTAGTGCTGACGAAAGTGGAAGGCAAAACGCCGCAGGCGATACTCGAAGAGGACCCTCTGGCGCTGTTTGATACGTTGGACCTGCGTGAACAGCTGAGTACCAGCCGTGCCAGCGGATTGACAGCCCTGGCAGAAGGCGTGCTGCAACTGGCACGCCGTGCACTATAGTACAGTGTGAATGTCAGGCAGCGGCTTGCTGGCGCTGTGCCTTGGCCATCATCTTTTTCAACACGTGCGATACCGCGACAAAACCGAAAGTGGCAGTCACCATGGTCGCCGCACCAAACCCCGTTGCGCAGTCCATGCGTTTTGGCCCTTCAGCCGTGGCACGTGACGCACACACTGAGCCGTCGGCCTGCGGATACATCAGCGGTTCGCTGGAAAAAACGCAATCAATCCCCAACTTCCCTTTGCTGTTCCTCACCACGCCGAAATCATTTTTCAGGCGCTCACGTAATTTTGCCGCCAGCGGATCCTGAATGGTCTTCGCCAAATCCACCACCGCTATTTGTGTCGGGTCGATCTGCCCACCGGCACCGCCCGTAGTGACAACCGGGATCTTGTAGCGACGGCAATACGCCAGCAACGCCGCTTTTGGCCGCACGCTGTCGATGGCATCAATCACATAGCTAAAATTGTGATTAAGCATTTCGGCCACGTTATCCGGGGTAATAAAATCGTCGATACAAGTGACTTTGCACTCCGGGTTAATCGCCAGAATGCGCTGCGCCATGACCTCTGTTTTTGCCTGCCCGACGTTTTCACGCAACGCATGGATTTGACGGTTGGTGTTCGTTACGCAGACATCATCCATATCTATCAGCGTGATAGCGCCAATACCGGTGCGCGCCAGTGCCTCGGCTGCCCACGATCCCACACCACCGATGCCGATAACACAGACATGTGCCTGCGAGAACAGCGTCAGCGCCTGCTGACCATAAAGGCGCGCGGTGCCGCCAAAACGCTGTTGATAGGCATCGGAGTAAACTGCTGTCATGACGGATTAACCTCTGTACTTGCTATGAAATTCAACGTGATACTGACTTTTTGCAAAAACAAAGCAGCCCACAGGCTGCCTTGAGTAAAGCATTTTACCGCAACCGGGCTATTTCAACAGGAAAGATCCGTTGTTGCTGGTTACTGGTGCGGGAGCCAGCGCAGAGGGTGTCGCGCCAGAAGACGTACCGGCCGCTGCATTGTAAGCAGTGAACAGCGGTTTACCATTTTGCGCTGATTTTAACACCCAAACGCGTCCATAGTGATTGTAATAACCGGCCGCATGCCCGGCGTCAGGGCCAATCCCCTGATACATATCAAAATGTTGGCCTTTAATCGCACCACCAACATCCAGCGCAACCATCAGACGCATATGGTATTTGCCGGTGAACTTACCTTTATTATCCAGTTCCGGCACTTCCGCCAGCAGCGTGGTTCCCGCCGGAATAAGTGAACGGTCAGACGCCACTGAGGCTTTAGCAATCAGCGGTACGCCACTCGCGCCACGAACTGGCGCGAAAGGCACAGGTTTGAAGAAAACAAATGAAGGATTTTGTTCCAGCAACTCCTGTACTTCGGCGGCGCTGTGCGTATCAGCCCACTGGCGAATCGCCTGCATGGACATATTTTCACGCGCCACTTCACCCCGGTCGATCAGCACTTTACCAATACTGCGATAAGCGTGACCGTTTTTACCGGCATAGCCGAAGAACATCAGCGGACGGCCATCGCCATAATCCACATAACCGCTGCCCTGCACTTCCATCATGAAGTTATCCATCAGGGAGTTGGTCCAGGCCACCACATAGTTGTCGCTCAGCGCACCGGAATAGATAGAAGCACGATCCGGCAAACGCCCGCGTTTTGGCGGCATACGGTATAACGGATACTGGAATTCGCCCTGACGGGTATAACGTGCCTGTAATACCGGCGTGTAGTAACCGGTAAATTGCACGTTGCCGAAGTTGTCGGCACCTTCCATCTGGTATGCACTGATGCCGTACTGGCTCAGGGTGCGGGTGTCAGCGCCGGAGCGTATCCACTGCTCCACCGCCTGAAAAGTGGTGTTGTTTTTGCCATACAGGGACGACGACGCATATTGCACCTCCATCACCTGATTGGCGTAATCTTTCGCATTCACCGGTTTGCCGGTGGCGTTCGGCTCATTGACGTACTCAAGCGCATTGTCCAGTCGACCATCTTTATACTGCTGACCGCGATCGGTAGGTCTTGACGAACAACCCGCCAATACTGCGATGACCAGACCACTCAGCAGATACTTACTCCAACGTCCTTTCATTATTGCCGCGCTCTCTTGCTTTCGGGGGGGGACTACCGCCAAAACGATAACAAACGGGCTATCAGAAAGGAATTGGCATCAAAGAAAATAATGGATTCCGTCAAAGCCGTCGAAAAAAACAGCATACTGTATGAAAAGCAAGTAACCGGGTGGTTTATCACATTAATTTCGAAAAAAGGGTTGCACGAATTCTCACGCAGCGTATAGTTCGCCCTCATCGGACGCGGGGTGGAGCAGCCTGGTAGCTCGTCGGGCTCATAACCCGAAGGTCGTCGGTTCAAATCCGGCCCCCGCAACCAACTCGATGCTGATATAAAAGCGCGATTGGAATGAAAGACTTACCGATGAAAGCAGTACTGTAGTGACGGACGCGGGGTGGAGCAGCCTGGTAGCTCGTCGGGCTCATAACCCGAAGGTCGTCGGTTCAAATCCGGCCCCCGCAACCAATACAGTATGGATGGGTAGTAAAGCATTAGAATACATTGTAGTGACGGACGCGGGGTGGAGCAGCCTGGTAGCTCGTCGGGCTCATAACCCGAAGGTCGTCGGTTCAAATCCGGCCCCCGCAACCAACTACACATAAGCAGTAAAAGAACATCAGACACCTTAACGGGTGTTTTTTTGTTTCTGGCATCGGATCAATTTGATACATCGGCCACCTGTGCCTCATGGAGGCGGATCTTCATGCACGTCATCCCTTTGCTGACATCCCGCCTTCGGCGAAATATGCCTTAATCCCTGCCAGTATCGACTCTGCCACTTTCTGTTGAAAGTGACTGGTTTTCAATTTGCGTTCCTCTTCCACATTACTGATAAACGCCGTTTCCACCAGAATTGATGGAATGTCTGGCGCTTTCAATACTGCAAACCCCGCCTGATCAACGTTGTTCTTATGCAGATGATTTATCTTGCCCATGCGCGACAGCACTTCTTTGCCAAATTTCAGGCTGTCATTGATGGTGGCGGTCTGTACCAAATCAAACAAGGTGTGGTCGAGATAGCGGTCACCACTTTTAGCGACGCCGCCAATTTGATCGGACTCATTTTGAGTTTGTGCCAGAAAACGCGCCGCCGTGCTGGTCGCCCCTTTGGTCGACAATGCAAACACGGACGATCCCCGCGCAGCGCGGCTGGTAAAGGCATCGGCATGAATTGAAATGAACAGGTCTGCGTGCAGTTTACGCGCTTTCGCCACCCGCACTTTCAATGGAATAAATACGTCCTCGTTGCGGGTCATATACACTTTCATATTTGGCTGACGCTGAATAAGCTTCTGCAACTTACGGGCAATTTGCAGCACGATATCTTTTTCGCGGGTTTTATATTTTCCTATAGCTCCCGGGTCTTCACCTCCATGTCCAGGATCGAGCATGATCACCAGCGGCCTTTCGCGTCCAGCCTTGCCATCTTTTGCCGTCTCCGGCGGCAACGTGCGCGCAACATCGCCCTTATTGTAATCTTCCAGCAATGCCAGTAACGGATCATCATCCGTACTCACCGCCCCTTCCACCGGATAGAGATCGACCACCAGCCGATTGTGGATCCCAGCGACCGGTTTGAGGGTGAATACATGCGGATTAATCGGCTGTTTGAGCTCCATCACCAGACGAACGGTTTTCTGGTCAAACTGCCCAACCCGCGCCTGTTTAATGAAAGGATCGCTCTGCTGGATCTGCTGACCCAACCCTTTGAGCACACTATTAAGGTGGACGCCCTCGATGTCGATCACCACACGGTGTGGGTTCGTCAGCAGGAATTGTTTATATTTCAGAGGTGTGCTGGATTCCAACGTAAGGCGGGTATAGGTAGAAGCAGGCCAAACACGAACAGCCACCACCTGAGCGCTGGCGGCAAAACCGACCCGGCTGACGCTTAACATCCAGGAAGCGGCTACGCTTTGTAACAGCCGTCTTCGGCCAAAATTGTGATTTTCGTCAGTCATGCAGTCTCAAAAAATAAAGGCTCATACCAGAGCGTAAAAATAAAAAAATAGCCCTTAGCGGGCTCAAGCTGAAAATTCTAACCAATCAATTCCCGCCTGTCATTCTTAAACCAGCCAGTGATTTTTTAGGTTGTTGAAGGTTTGTGAAGGAGAAGAGAACAAAAACAGAGATTTCTTACTTGCTACATCGGCATAAAAGAATAAAAATACAGAAATTACGAATAAAAATTCAAATGAGGTTTTGCCGTGAAGGAACGTAGTACTGAGCTGGTCCAGGGATTTCGACACACTGTTCCCTATATCAATGCGCACCGTGGCAAAACTTTTGTGGTGATGCTCGGGGGTGAAGCCATTGAACACGAGAACTTCACGAATATCGTCAATGATATCGGCCTGCTGCACAGTCTGGGGATCCGTCTGGTGGTGGTTTATGGTGCCCGCCCGCAAATCGATGAAAACCTTGCGGAGCATAATTATGAGCCGATTTATCATAAAAACACCCGCGTTACGGATGCACGCACCCTTGAACTGGTGAAGCAGGCTGCCGGTTTATTACAGCTCGATATCACCGCCCGCCTGTCGATGAGTCTGAATAATACGCCACTTCAGGGCGCACATATCAACGTGGTCAGCGGCAACTTTATCATTGCGCAGCCGCTGGGTGTGGATGACGGTATTGATTATTGCCACACGGGCCGGATCCGTCGTATTGATGAAGAAGCCATTCACCGTCAGCTCGACAGCAACGCTATCGTGCTGTTAGGCCCGGTCGCGGTTTCCGTCACCGGCGAGAGTTTCAATCTCACCTCCGAGGAGGTGGCCACGCAACTGGCGATTAAACTCAAAGCCGAAAAAATGATCGGTTTCTGTTCGTCTCAGGGAGTGATTGATGAAGAAGATAAAATCATCTCCGAACTGTTTCCGAACGATGCCCAGGCGAGAATCGACACGATGGAAGCCCGTGGTGACTATCAGTCCGGCACCGTACGTTTCCTGCGCGGCGCAGTAAAAGCCTGCCGCAGCGGCGTGCGTCGCAGCCACTTAATCAGTTATCAGGAAGATGGCGCACTGGTCCAGGAACTGTTTTCCCGTGACGGCATCGGCACACAAATTGTGATGGAGAGCGCTGAACAAGTCCGTCGCGCCACCATCAATGATATCGGCGGCATACTCGAGCTTATTCGCCCTCTAGAACAACAAGGTATTTTAGTTCGCCGCTCCCGCGAGCAGTTGGAAATGGAAATCGATAAATTCACGATTATTGAACGCGATAATCTGACCATCGCCTGCGCCGCGCTTTATCCGTTCCCGGAAGAACGCATTGGCGAAATGGCCTGCGTGGCGGTTCACCCTGATTATCGCAGTTCATCGCGTGGTGAAATGCTGCTTACACGTGTCGCCAGCCAAGCCAAACTGATGGGTTTAGATCGCCTGTTTGTGCTGACCACCCGGAGCATTCACTGGTTCCAGGAGCGTGGTTTTAAACCTGCTGACGTTGACGTGCTGCCCATTCAGAAACAGGAAATGTATAACTATCAGCGCCGCTCCAAGATCCTGCTGATCGACCTCTGAACCGCGTTGCGTTAAACAATTACGGGATGCCTTCATTTCAACTCAAGGCGTCCCGTTTTTATTGTGCCAGCATGCCAGATAATTATTGCTGGCCACTTAGTCTGTGCGCCAGTCCACTTCGCCGCTGGGTTCGAGTGCGGGTGGCAATACTGAAGACTTTCTCACTGGCATACAGCGAGAGCTTGGTCTTAGCACGGGTGATGGCGGTGTAAACAAGTTCGCGGGTCAGCACGGGGAGGGAGTGGTTAGGTAACACCAACAACGTGTGCTCGAACTCGGAACCCTGAGATTTATGCACGGTCATGGCATAGGCCGTTTCATGCGCAGGTAAGCGACTTGGCTGTACCGATTTCACTTCCCCACCGGGTAGCAGGAACCAGACTCTCAGCTCGCCCTGCCCATCTGGCAAAGCAATACCAATATCGCCATTGAACAGCCCCAACGCGCTGTCGTTGCGGCTGATCATCACCGGACGTCCGGCGTACCATTTACCCGCCAGCACTGCCGGTCGACGAATCAACCCTCTGCGGTTGAGCAATTGTTCGATACGCTCATTGAGCCCCTTCACGCCAAATGGCCCTTCACGCAAAGCACAGAGCACCTGAAAACGACCGAATGCCAGCAGAATACTGTCGGCTGAATCCCCCTTCGCCACGCCCTGTAAATAGAGTTTATATCCGCTGACGCAGGCATCGAGTAGGGGCTGAAAATCCTCGCTTTCATTGAGCGGATAGCCTGTCACATCGGGCAAACCTTCGCCAAGAATGCGCACCGCTGCGGCGCTGTCCCCTGCATTGACTGCGGTGGACAGCAGTCCTATCCCAGAACCTGAGTCAAAACGATAACTGTGCCGTAGCAAACACAGGCTATCCCGCACACTGGCGGGGTGAGCCGTTTGCGTAGGCTCGAGCAGATAACCCGTCAGATAACTAAGTTGCTTCGCCCGTTCAGCGCTGTAACCTTGTTCTGCAAAGCGACAGATATCCCCCAACACCGCGCCGGCTTCCACGGATGCAAGCTGATCGCGATCGCCGAGAAAAATCACCCGCGCCTGCTCTGGCAGAGCTTCGATCAACCGGGCCATCATGGGTAAATCAACCATTGAGGCTTCATCGACCACCAGCACATCAAGATGCAAAGGGTTACCACGGTGATAACGCATACGCTGACTGCCGGGTTGAGCGCCCAACAAGCGGTGAAGCGTCGAAGCTTCATCAGGGAAGAGGTCACGCTGTGCTGCACTGAGTGGTAATTTCAGGATCGCCTGACCCAGGGAGTCCGTTAAACGCGCCGCGGCCTTACCCGTCGGTGCCGCCAGTTGGATTCGCAGTTTTTGTTCGGGATAAAGCTGAATCAGCGCCGCAAGCAGCCTGGCGACAGTGGTCGTTTTCCCGGTTCCTGGCCCCCCGGATATAATCGAAATGCGCCGGGTCGCGGCCACGGCTGCCGCCACTTTCTGCCAGTCAATATCACTGTCGGGTTCAGCATCGCCAAACAACGTATTTAGAATGGTCTGCAACCTGACTTCATCAACAACCAGAGGTGCGTTTCGTACTGCACCTTCAGCCTTGAAGAAGGCCGCCACCTCACCTTCACTCTGCCACATGCGCTGTAAATACAGGCGATCATCCTGAAGCACCAGCGGCGCAGGATATGAGCCATCACTGACGGAAGGCTGTTGGCTCAGAAGAGCCAGCCATTGCTCCCTATCTGGCTCTCCGGCGGCTTGCCAGAACGCGCTGGCCAGTGCAGGGAAACGGCCATCAAATAGCGCGTCAGGCCGAAGTTGCTCAAGGTGAAGACAGACGTGGCCGCTCCCAGCTTCGGCGCTCAGGCAGGCAGCAGCAAGCATCAGTGCCGCCTGATCGCTGCTCGAACCACTCCACGCAGCATCCCCCCCGGCAATCATGCGGGCGAATTGAACATCCAGTGATCTCAGCGCACCTGAATTCTGCGCTTGTTCATATAGTCGGTTCATAGAGTGCCTTCCGCAGGCGGTGAATCAGTCAGCATCGGTTCATCCGCAACCATTTCGCCTTTGAATAAGCGGTCAAGAGATCTAACGAACGCCTCTGACGGCCTGCAGCGGAAAACACCGTTGCCGGGATGCCCGATATCTACACCTCGCAGGAAGAGGTAAATAATGCCGCCAAAATGCTGCTGGTAGTCATAGCCCGCCACCCGATGGCGTAAATAGCGGTGCAGCGCCAGCGTGTAGAGCTGGTATTGCAGGTCATAGCGATGTTCGGCCATGGCGTTTTGCATAGCAGATTCCGTATAGGCACTGCTGTCTTCGCCCAGCCAGTTGGATTTATAATCGAGCAGGTAATAGCGCCCGTCCCAGTAAAAGACCAGATCGATAAACCCTTTCAGCATGCCCTTTACCTGCTGAAAATCGAGCGGCGGGCAGAGTGCGGACAAGCTGTCGTAACGCTTCACGACGGCGTCGAGTTGAGGTGCATGTAACAGTCCATCAATAGGCAGGTAAAACTGAAGTTCTGACTGCAATTTCTCACTTTCAAGGGCACTGAGGGTAAGCGAGGGTTCTCCCAGCGGCGTATGTAAAATGACATCGATCCACGTTTTCAGCACTGGCAGCCAGGCCGGCTCAAGTCCTTGTGTGGTCAATTTCATGAGCAACCACTCGTCATCCACCGGCTGGTCAAAAGCGATCTCTTCAAAGATGCTGTGCAGAAAAGTGCCGGGCGAAGCGCCTCGCGGGAAAGTATGCGCATTCATCTGCTGCTCTTGTGCGGGTTGCTGCTCACCCGCAGCCTCTACGTCCAGACGTGGCAATAAATCCTGCGCCAGCGCCGTGCCGTGCTGTTGCAGCCCGGAGTAACTGGTAACCCGCCAATTATCCTGAATTTTTCGCTCAACCACCCGCGCAGATAGCAATTTGCTGATATCTTCCGGCGGTGACCATGGTGTTTGTTCAGGAGAGTCAATGGCCGAAAACACCACGTCATCATTACTTAATGCCGATAAATACTGGCTAAGTCCCTGAGCATCAGCCGCCTGTGATTTTTGCACCAGGTAACCCAGTGCACTGAGATGCAAATCCGTATTGCCCTGTTTTTTCCGCGTTCCCTGAATCAGCGGGCCAATCCCCACGCTACAGTGGTAAACCGAACGGGTTAGCGCGACGTACAACAGACGTAAGTCTTCCGCCAAGCGCTCCTCTTCTGCCAGCGTTTGGCTCAGCTCATCACTGTTAAGGTCGAGCATGGCGGAGAATGTGTCACGATCGTGATACAAGCCTTGCTGCTGTTGGCGGAAATTACTGATAAATGGTAGCCAGACCAGCGGATATTCCAGCCCTTTAGATTTATGAATCGTCACTATCTGCACCAGATGCCGATCACTTTCCAGACGCAACTGCTGACTCTGTGATTGCCGGTCAGGGGCGGAGATCTGCTGGGCTATCCACCGCACCAGTGCGTGCTCACTATCAAGCTGAGCCGCTGCCTCCTGCAATAATTCGCCCAGATGCAGTAAATCGGTCAGACGCCGCTCGCCGCCGCTCGCCGCCAGTAAATTCTCCGCTAAATGCCGCTGGCTGATTAACGATTTGAGCATCGGTAAAACGCCGCGCCGCATCCACCGCTGGCGATAGTCGTCAAACTCATCGACCAACGCATCCCACGCATGCTCGTCTTTACTGAGCCTGTCGAGTGTGAGTGCATCCAGCCCTATTACGCCGGTTGCCATAGCACTGCGCAGCGTGCGTTCATGTTCAGGGGCCAGTACGGCTTGCAGGATCCATAAAATGTCTTTCGCTTCTGCGGTATCAAATACGCTGTCACGATTTGAGAGATAAACCGAAGGAATATTCAGGCCGCTTAGTGCATCCCGTATTAGAGCAGCTTCAGCACGGCTACGAACCAGAACCGTGATATCTGAGGCCTGCACCGGCTGACGCCCTTTGGCATTAACCAGCCATGCCTGTTGCTGCTGGCCGGCTGTCAGCCAGTCACGAATCTGCGCAGCACACTGCCGTGCCATCAGTTGTTGGTGCTCAGTGACTCCGACACCTTCACCCTGTTGCAGCCAGAAATGCAACGCCGGTTGTTTCACGCCGGCTATGTCGAAGGCAAGTGCGGCATTTTTTTCTGCGGGCGCAACCTGAATAAACGGGATTTGTGAAAAAAGAAAAGGTGAATCTACCTGGGAAAACAGATGGTTAACGCCCTGAACCATACTGAAAGAGGAACGCCAGTTGGTGTCCATCGTATAGTGAGCGCTAACTTCTGACCTTGCACGCATGTAGGTGAAAATATCTGCCCCACGGAATGCATAAATCGCCTGCTTGGGGTCGCCAATCAGTAGCAGCCCGCACTGTGGCTGGTTAACATACAGACGCTGGAATATCCGGTATTGCTGAGGGTCAGTGTCCTGAAATTCATCAATCATAGCCAACGGGTAACGACCACGGATAGCTTGCGCCAACAACTCACCGCCTGGCTGTTGTAATGCGCCGTCAAGGCGACTGAGTAGATCGTCAAAACCCAGTTCGGCACGCTGGCGCTTCTCTTTCTGGATAGTAAACCGTATTTCACTCAGAGCACGAGCGACAATCAGGTCACGCAGCGTCAACGGCTCGGTGTAGATCGCATCAACTGCGTCGAAGACCGGATGTTCAGGCGGATTACCCTTTTTCGTTTTCTCAAACAGAACAGACTGTTTGAAGCGCTCCAGCTCTTTAGGCAGACTGTAATCTTCCGTCTCCTGTGCCGCCCATTTGCCCACGGTTTCCAGCCACGCCGGTAAGAAGCGCGAACTGTAACTGCGTTTATCTACACCAGAGTCAGCCATGATGGTCTCAAGGTCAGCTGCGGCAGCGCGCCACCGTTCCTTGATATGATCTATGCGGCTAATTATTTGCTGGTGGCGGATTTCTATCGTTTCATCATCGCCCGGCGGTTGGCGCAATTGAGGCATTTCACCGTGCAAGTAAGGTGATAGGTCACTTAACAAAGCTTCTGGCCCGCTCCATTCCTGCGAAACAGCCCGCGCAATACCCAAGGGCAACGGGTAGCAGTGACGACGCCAAAAGTCAGCACACGCCTGACGACGCAGCGGTAGTTCATCCTGAACCAGCGTTTGTTCGAACAAGATCCCAGATTCAAAAGCATTATGCGTCAGCATCCGCTGACAAAAACCGTGAATAGTGTAAATCGCGGCTTCATCCATCTGCCTTTCAGCAGCCAGCAAGGTTTGCGCGGCAAACGGTAAGTCGTCAATTTGCGCCATCAGCGCAGCCATCATCGGGTTATCACTTTGCCCACGGACACAGGCCAGCCGCAGTTCATGAATATTGCTGCGTATACGCCCGCGTAGCTCTTCGGTCGCCGCCTCGGTAAAGGTCACCACCAGAATCTCTTCAACGGTCAGGCTGCGCGGGAAAGCTGCATCTTTACCCAGGCCAAGCAACAGACGTAAATAGAGCACGGCCAGCGTAAATGTTTTCCCCGTACCCGCCGAAGCCTCAATCAATCTGGCGCCCGTTAATGGCAGCGTGAGAGGTTCAAGTTTCTGCGGCATAATATCTGCCATTATTGACTCACCTGATGGGGGAAGGTTTTTTGCAACGCGGAAGTGCCGGTATAGGTTTTAAAACCGGCAGGCGCAGCATAGCTTGCGGTTTTACCGTCATTACCGGATACCTGAGACAGCATTGCCAACCCTTGCATTTTGATCACCCCTTTATGGAAGTAATCTGCCAGTTGGACCTGCGTCAGCCCCTGAATAACGGCGATGACTTTATCGCGTGTTTCAAAGCGGTCGTCTCCACGACTGAAGTCATTGGCGAAACGGTCGGACTCCTCATCCAGCGTTTGTGGCCGTTGTTGCATCTCGTTCATCAGCCCCTGTTTGTATTGGGCAAACTCATCATTTTTCATTTCACGTAGACGCTTCTCCGCCTGCGGATAAAACGCCAGATAACGCTGGTACAGATAGTCAGGTTGTTTGCTATTGCTTTGCAACAGGAAACCGATGCCCCACTGTTTACCAACAGGAATAGGGAAAGCAAACACCGCATATCCCAACTGCTCCTGAGTACGCAGCTGGCTGTAGAACCAAGGCTGAATTATCTGACCGAGCAGTGAGCTGTAAGCCATGCTTTGGACTTCATCATAGCCAGTCGGCACGTAAACCGCAGCCAGTGCACAATCCGTACTGCTGCCCTGACGCTGTATATTAACCTTTTGCGGATGCCTGATTTCAATCTGGCTGCCACGCCACCACGTGGAACCGTGCGCACCGTGCGCACCGACTTTATTGACGATCGCCTCAGACATTGTTTTAACCTGAGGCGGTGACATATTGCCGATCACCATGATCTCTACAGCACCGTTATGAATGAGACTCTTACGGTAAGCATTCACCTGATCCAGCGTAATGTCTGCGACCAGTTTTTCGCGTTCTTCCCTTTCGGTATAAGGCAAGCGTGACACCAGCTGTACCGGCTGCAATGCGAGTTCGAAGGCTTTGCCTTTATCCGCAGAAGCGAGGCGTTCCAGATACCATGATTTTGCCTGGTCCAGTTGCTCCTGCGTTGGTTTGAAGTCTGGATAACTCTCCACCAGCTTGCTGAGCAATACCGGCAGGCGCTCAGTAAAACCACTAGCGCTAAACTGTAACCCCTTATCAGGAGATGTGGAGAAGCTGATCCCACCAATTGAAGCCTGATAGCTCAGTTGGTCAAATGCCACACCGGTCAGATAGTCGGTCAGCCCGTACAGCACCTGATTTTTTGCGCTGTCGAGCGCTTTAGCATTTCTAAATGACACCGTGACATTGGCTTTAGGTTCGCCAGAGAAATAGCGGCTCGGCATATAAAAAACCCGCAGACCCTTTTTCTCCACTAAAAGTTCGGGTTTTGTCGCCCCGCCATCCTTATTAACAAGCGTCAGTGAATCCGGGATGTAGGGGTTTAACTCCGGCAAAGAGAGCGAAATTTGCTGCCCTGCGGCCTTCCATTTTTCGAATTGCTCAGCCGGAATCTTGTCTACCTGATAAGGCGCATTAACAAAATAGGCTATGTTGTTATGCGGCTCTTGCGGGCTGATATACCAATAGCGGGCATTTTGTGGCGTAAGTTCATCAAGACGCGAACGGATAGCCGCCGGATCAAACTGGTCAGTCAGATAAGGCGAATCAAGAACATGCTCAACGGGAACCCGCAGCATGGTATCCACGAGCCATTCAACATAATCCATATCGCGGGTCAGTGCTGGATAACGATAATCCAGCGCCATGACATGCGCAATTTCATCAAAATACTCTTGTTTGATGCCCTGCTGACGCATTTGCGCTAAATAACTGTAAACGGCACTAATGACGCTGTCGCGATCTGCCATCCCTTTATCCGTCAACGACACTGAGATATTAAACACACCTTTATTGCGGTCTACCATCGGGTCAGCCCCGGCATTAATGCCATCAGCCAGCCCCTTTTTTTGTAGCCAATCTGACAGCGTGTTGGGGCTACGATTGCCAATTAAATAGCTAATATAAGTGTCTGTTTTACTGCGAAATGCAGCGCTGTTATTGTCGATGGCGAACTCTATACGTAGCTGCTTGCGCGGCTGAGCGGGAACAAAATGAATGATCTCGCCTTTTTGCGCATCAGTCAGGGTCGGTACCGTAATAACAGGAACTTCAGCATTATGGTTACCGATTCGCCCAAAGGTTTCAGAAGCCATTTCAGCCAGTTCGGGCAGCGGTTTATTACTGTAAATCACCGCAACCATCAGGTTGGCAGAATAATACCGGTGATAAAACGCCGTAAGTTCGTCATGCAATTGACTGTTGGGTTTGTCTTTGAGGGTATCGAGATTACCGCCCGAGAAGCGCGCACCTGGGTGTTTCGGGTTAAGGGTTTCTGCCCGAACCTGTGCCATACGCATACCGTCACGTGAACGCGCCATGGTCAGCTCGGCGTTAACCGCATTACGTTCACGCTCGGCATTAGTGGGGTCAAGAAGAGGTTCGGCAATAGCATCAGCAAGGCGATCAACCGCCGGTTGCAGCGCATCATTTTCAACCTCGAGATAAAACGCCGTGCGGTAGGAAGCCGTGCTACCGTTGTGGCTGCCGCCATGCTTTTTCAGAAACTCAGAAAGGCTTTCAGGCTCAGGGTACTTTTTAGACCCCATCAGCAGCATATGTTCGGTGTAATGTGCCAGCCCCAGTTGAGCATCAGGATCTTCGAGGGACCCGACAGGAATAGCCAGTGCCGCCAAAGATTTGCTCGCTTCGCTGTCTGAGACTAACAATACCGTGAGTCCGTTGACCAAGGTTATTGCCTGATACTGACGCGGGTCGTTCTGACTCTTATTGATGGCTTGTGGATACGGCTGCCAGTCAGTTGTGCACCACACGGCGGGAACCCAAAAAACCGATAACAACAGTAACCCGCCAACACGGGTAAGCTGTTTTAACATTGCCACTCTCCCTCAATCACGTGAATTTTTATGCTCTCTCTACTATGCCAGATTGTGGCGGGCAATAGGCAAAAGGTAGCGCTCAGCCTCACGAACGATAATGTGCAGTTTTTGCGTATCAATCTGGCGGAAAACACGCTGAATATAAGGGTCGGCACCTTCGCCGGGAACGCGATAGTCACCCTGCCAGGCTTGCAGTAATTTGCTGCGGCCTTTTTCCTGCTTTTCAGCGTCGTGGCTAACAGCCCCAGAGCTTTGGTCAAAGCATTGTGCCAACCAGGCCCAGCCACTTTTATTGAGTAAAATTAAAGGCTCAGCCATTCCCTGCACATAACCAGCAATGAGATCATCCAAATACTGCATGGCCCTTTCAGGTGGTAAAGCCGCATAGCGCCACGCGGTTCCGCTTCGCCCATACATGCGGCTGTCACCCGTTCCACCCACAGCGCAATAGGCCAAATGTTCAATCCATAGCAATAGGCCATCTCGTGCCAATAATGCCGCAGGACGCCAGCGCAAAAGTCCACTTTCCTGCACCTGATGTAACCAGCCTGTCAGTTGTTTATCACCAACAGGCAAATTCAGCTCAATACTGGCGTGTTCCTGCCTTTCACTGCGAACCTGTTCTGCAAGTTCGGACATTTCTTCAAGCTGCTTCTGCCAGTAGATCTCACCGAAGGGTCCGTAGGGCAATCCGCCTGAGGCCCGGATACGGGAGAAAAGCTGCTTGCTGTTTTGCTCTTCAATGAGCGTGTTCAGAAGTTGTGAATTGAATTGGTAACGGTCAAGGTTATCCAAAATGAACGGTTCTTCATCCGAGAGTTCAGTCTCCTCCAGCACAAAGCTTACGTTCAGTCTCATCTGGAAGAAGGCCTTAATCGGATGACGATAAAAACGCAACAGGTTATCGAGCGTCACTTCAGTAAGCTGCAAAAGCTCCAACGGCTGATTGAAATCGATGGCTTCATCGCCCTGCAGGCTTGCCGCTGGAAGCCACTCTGCGGCATAGCTCTGATGCTCATTGTCTACTTCAAAATTGATGGCATCGAAAGGCGTGCGTGGATGCCAGCAAAGTAAGTGCTCAGTCACTCGCGCAGCACTTTCGTCAGCACCTAAATGACTGTCACTCTCAAGGCAGTAACTCTGCCCGATATATTCCAGCAGTTCACTCACCAGAACCGAAGGGTAACGCTCGCTGTTATCCTGGATAGAGCGCCCTATGTAGCTGATGTACAAGTAATCCTGAGCAGAAAGCAGCGCTTCCAGGAAGAGGTAGCGGTCATCATCACGACGGCTGCGATCTCCACGCTCGACTTTTTGTGACATCAAATCAAAGCCCAGCGGAGGTAAAGTCCTTGGGTAAATACCGTCATTCATCCCCAATAGACAGACCACCCGAAAAGGAATTGAACGCATTGGCATCAACGTACAGAAGTTAATAGGGCCAGCAAGAAAACGCTGACTTATACGTTCCTGATCAAGCTTTGAAGAAAGCTCATCGCGCAGGATAGAAAGCGGAACCCCATCAGGGTACTGCGCCGCCACACCATGACTGAGCACCTTTTGCCACTGTTGTTCAATCAATGCCAGCGCAACCTCGGTCTCACCTTCGGCTGAGAAGAAAGTGGCCAGCAGCTCCTGACATAAAGGTAACCACTCACTTACCGGGCGCTCCTGAGATAAGGTAATTCGCCACTGGCTGAGTTGCATCAGTAACTCTGCCAGATGTCCAGCCAGTTCAGCTGCCAGCCCGGTTGACTCATCGTAGGGTAAAACCCCTTGCCATTCACCGGACTGGCTGTCCATGGCATAGCCCAACAACATCCTGGTCAGACCAAAATGCCAGGTGTGCTGGCCGGTGGCGGGAAGCGATAATTCACGCACGTTGTCATCGTCCAGCCCCCAACGGATACCTGACTCGCCAACCCACTGGCGCAGTAAACGCAACCCATCTTCATCAATAGAGAAGCGCGTGGCCAGTGCCGGAACCTCAAGTAATCCCAGCACCTGTTCGGCAGTAAAACGGCTTTGTGGCAGATCCAGCAATGAGATAAATGCCTGAAGTGCAGGATGGGCCTGGCTCGCTTTTCGGTCTGACAGTGCAAAAGGCAAATAGCGGTCGGGCGGAGCATTGCCGAACACGGCCTGAATGTAAGGCGCGTAGCTGTCGATGTCGGCCACCATCACGATAATATCTCGTGGAGTGAAGTCGGGATTCTGGGCCATTAACGCCAGCAGATTGTCATGCAGTACTTCAATTTCACGCTGCGGGCTATGGCAAACATGCAGGCTTACGGAGCGGTCATCAGGCAGCAGCACCCGTTTTTGGCTGCTGTGCAACAAGGTTTCAGGGGTCATGCCAATCACAGCATTATCCTCAAGCTCCAGCATATCTTGCTGAATGGCATGTAAAAGGTTGTTGTGGCCCACATCGACAAAAGCCTGGACCTCCTGAATGTCATCGATTTGGGACAATAAATACATATGGTCGCGTCCCAGCTTTCCCCACGAAGCTAACAACGGATTACTGATATTCTGCTCGCCTTCATCATTAAAAAGCTGCGCAGCCTGCGAAGGATCACGAAACAGAGAGGCTTCTGTTTTCTCAATAAAATGGCGACGCTTACGGCTTTGCAGCCGCGCCAGGAAAGCATAATTCTGAATATCACCCCAGTAGTATTTACAAGGGTTAGTAAACATCAGGTGAATATCGATATGTTTGCCAAGGGCTTGTAACGCCTGTAAATAAATGGGTGGCAATGCGGAAATACCACAGATAAAGACTCTGGCGGGTAAACCGGCTGGAGTCTCTTTGGCTTGATCTAATTCAGAAATAAAGCGCTGGTAGAGATTGGCACGATGCCATTCAGGTTGCTGCAACTCCTCGGTGTAGAGGCAAAGCGCGCGCCACAGTGAGGCCTGCCAGCGCTGAGACTCATCGAGACCTTCAATTTCTTTCTCATTTTCCCAGGCTTGCAACCACTTAGGCCTGTAGACCAAATACTGGTCAAACAAATCCGCCACGCGTGCGGCAAGCTGGTGAATTTTGCGTTTGTCTTCATCATCATCCAGATAATGACGCAGTGCGGCAAAATCCTTGTCGGCTAATTTATGGGGAAGCAGCCACATCAGTTTCCAGGTCATGGCATCTTTACTGAAGGCGCTCTCTTTCGGAATACCAGGAAGGACTTTCGTGAACATGTCCCAGATGAAGGTCGCAGGCAGAGGAAAAGCTATATTTGCAGCGATGCCAAAAGTCTGTGCCAGCTCCATCTGTAACCACTGGGCCATACCTGGGCTTTGTACCAGTATGACTTCCTGACGGAAAGGATCAGCTAGCGGGCGTCCTTCAATCAGCGCTGTGGTGAGCGTTTTCAGAATATCTAATTGATTTGAATGATAAACCGTAAACATTAGCGCGTCCTTAAGAACAAAATGAAAAGAACTGATTTTAGAAACCCTGCACACCACTCTAACCAGCTTAAGACGTAATGAAAACCTATGGTCTCAGGCTCACCGATCCGGTGGGGCAGTTGAGTCACATATGATGCGGGTGGCCTGCGCGATATATCCTGATGGAGTTTGGATACGTGCGGTCACGGTTTTGCAGCCTCCAACCCCGGCAACTGCAATAATCTGGCTCTGCCAACCCACCAAAGACGCTGCATAACCTTTACCCGTTATCGCATAAGCATCAAGTTGTGCATGTGCCTCAGACCACGCCTGCCTGAATTGCCACTGACGCATGAAACCTTGAGTCAGTGACTGGTAATACTGCAGCAAACCCAGCAGTGAAACAGCCAGCAGCAGTGTGGCGATCAACGCTTCAGGCAAACTAAATCCCTTTTGCATGCGTTGCCTCCACGTGGGTAGCGTCACAATAGGTAGCGTCTGACTCTGGACAGAAGTCCAGCCAGCCCTGCTTAAGCGCCGACAGAACATACCTTCCTTCTGAGGTCTTCGTTGCCTTTACTTGCTGATATAACGTTAATGGCGGCGCATTCGCTGTCGTTATCCCCTCACCTTTGAGCAGAAAGAAACCCTCTCTCAATGAAGGGCGTATACAGCTGGTCAGTGGTTGTCCAAGACCGGCCAAGACCATACTTCCACGCTGACACTGCCAGCCGTCTCCCGAGGGTATTGCCCAGGACAGTCGCATTCCCCAATTAAGGGACGACTCCGCCTGTTCCCATGCCATAAGATAACGGTGTTCATTAGCAGTAAGTAACAACGCACCAGACAAATGCTGACCCAGGGTCGTGAGAACCAAAAGACCAAGCGACATCATCATCACAATGCTCAATATCATCGCACTGCCACGCTCATGACCCTCTGTCAGTCTGTGTGCCTGTTTCATCGCTGATATCCTGAGACCTGTTTTTCGATCCTGCGATGTATGGCCAGCGCATCGCTCCAGTGCGCAGCCAGACGAAATGAGTACAGATGGCTGTTATCCCTTGAAACCGTGTCTGTAATGGTGAATTCGGTCACCTGCACTTCAGAGGGGTCCAGCAGTTTTTCCCAGCCGCCCCCGGAGCAGTTCTCTGCCCCACGCTGCGTCTCTATCCCGCCCTGTCGCAACCGATAGCCGAAATAGTCAGGTTCACTGCTACCGGGCAGATCCCAACGCCCATTGCGATTGAGGTCATACACGATAATGACGCAGGAGTTGACCGCTTCACCTTCACTATTCCCAATCATCACGGTCTTACCTTTGCACTCACCATTGCAAAACCCTGCTCGCCGTAAATCTTTTTCGATATTAAACGCCGTCCCCCGCAGGAGTTGGTCCAACTGGAAGTGCCGCACAAGGCTTTGGCTGCGCTGACGCAGCAACGGGTACAGCTGTGCCGCGCTGAGCATCAGCATGCTGCCAATGCTAATCGCCATCAGCACTTCAGGCAGAGTGAAACCTTGTGCGCGAAGTTGATTCAGAGACATTGTGGTGCTCCCAGCATCGGTTTTCCTTCACTGCATAATCTGACACGGCCTCTGGCTGACAAAACCAAGCGAATGCTGCCTGCGGGATTTCTCAAGGTGATATGTCCCGCCTGTGCGGCATTGCGTATGCCATAGAACCCCATGACTTTGTCCGTAAAATCGAGAATTTCCATGTCGGGTTCAGATACCACAAAGCGCGGCACACGGTCAGAAGAGGTGCAATTTACCGGACGCAATGAATAACCGACACAGCCCTGAATGCCATCTATCGCCCATAAAATTATCGAACGGTTATAAGCATTAGCTTGCGTCTGTAAACCGCTGAGATAAAGCCTCAATCTTTGGGCATTCTGTTCGAGACGAAGCGCCTGCTGGTAACCCTGCCAGCCGTGCATCCCCCACAGACTGCAGATGCCTACCAGAATAATTACCACCAGGATTTCTATCAGGCTCATGCCTTGCTGTTTTGAGTCATGTGTTGTTTTCATGCCGCGAGTTTACTCAGCCATGTTTTGGCGACAACCGCCAAAACACAGGTTTCCAGCAAACCTCGGGAACATTTTTGAGCATTCGTCTTACACAACAAATTCTATGCGGGATGGCTCGCAAGACGATAAAACAGGCAGAAATTATTGTGGAGAAAACCAGAATAAAGCGTAGAAAAGGTGGCAGGAGCAGAACGCAAGTTTGGCGGGAAAGATCCCCCGCCAGCGTGTGGTCGGCGGGGAAGTCAGGACTTAAATTGCGACAGGGGCTTTGATCGCAGGATGCGGATCATAGCCTTCGATATCAAAGTCTTCGAAACGATAGTCAAACAGGGATGCCGGCTTGCGCTTGATGATCAGTTTAGGCAAAGCACGTGGTTCACGGCTCAGTTGCAAATGCGTCTGATCCATATGGTTGTTGTAGAGATGCGTATCACCACCGGTCCAGACGAAGTCACCGACGTCAAGGTCACACTGCTGGGCCATCATGTGTACCAGTAAGGCGTAGCTGGCAATATTGAAAGGCAGCCCAAGGAAGATGTCGCAAGAGCGCTGATACAACTGGCAGGATAGCTTGCCATCAGCCACATAGAACTGGAAAAACGCATGGCAAGGTGCCAGCGCCATTTGATCCAGCTCCCCGACATTCCACGCAGAAACAATAATGCGGCGGGAGTTTGGGTCCTGTTTCAATTGGTTTACCACATTGGTCAACTGGTCGATCTGCTTACCGTCGGCAGAGCCCCAGGCGCGCCATTGCTTGCCATATACCGGCCCCAGATCACCGTTTTCATCTGCCCACTCGTCCCAGATAGAGACGTTGTTTTCACGCAGATAAGCGATGTTGGTTTCGCCTTTCAGGAACCATAACAGCTCATGAATGATGGAGCGCAAATGACACTTTTTAGTGGTGACCAGCGGGAAGCCATCTTGCAGATTGAAACGCATCTGATGACCGAAAATTGACACCGTACCCGTACCGGTACGGTCAGCTTTAGGTGTGCCCTCATCGAGCACTTTTTGCATTAAATCCAGATACTGTTTCATGTTACCTCACGACAATTGTTTCTGCGGGCGGCGATAGGCCCAGATCATCATGATGACGCCGATGACAATCATTGGAACGGAAAGGATTTGCCCCATGCTGAGGAAACCGTCAAACAAGCCAAGCTGAGCATCTGGTTGGCGATAATGCTCAACGAGGCTGCGGAAAGCGCCATAACCAATCAGGAACAGGCCGGACACAGCCCCCATTGGGCGAGGTTTGCGGATAAACAGGTTGAGGATGATAAACAGCACCACACCTTCAAGCAGCAGTTCATATACCTGCGACGGGTGACGCGGCAGAACACCGTACTGGTTCAGCAACGGCTGCCATTTAGGGTCAGCGGCGGCGATAGCAATATCTTCCTGACGCGAACCTGGGAACAACATCGCCCATGGCACATCGGTGGTCACGCGGCCCCATAACTCGCCATTGATGAAGTTACCCAAGCGGCCGGCACCCAGACCAAAAGGAATCAACGGAGCAATGAAGTCGGCAACCTGGAAGAAAGTGCGCTTAGTGCGACGCGCAAACCACAGCATGACCACGATAACGCCGATCAAACCGCCGTGGAAGGACATACCGCCGTCCCAGACTTTGAATAAATAGAGCGGATTTTCGAGGAACAAAGGCAGGTTATAGAATAGGACATAACCGATGCGGCCACCGAGGAAGACACCGAGGAACCCGGCGTACAGCAGATTCTCAACTTCGTCCTTCGTCCAGCCACTGCCCGGCTTGTTGGCACGGCGAACCGCCAGCCACATTGCAAAGACAAAACCGACCAGATACATCAGACCGTACCAGTGCAGGGAAACCGGACCTACAGAGAAAATGACCGGATCAAACTGGGGAAACGCCAGATAGCTGTTACTCATCTATCACCACAAATAGTTTATTGTTATATACCCTGAGTACTTCAGGTCGTAGGTGCGTTGGCTACACTCCCTCCCCCCAATCACTTACACAAGTAAGCTTATCTGGATTAGTTCGTTTGCCGCCTTGCTACAGCGCGAATTATTTTGGGTATCGCCCGGTTAGGGGTCAGCAGGGCACGGATCATAGCACAGGCAGTGCCCACCAAGGACAAGGCAGGCTGGAAAAGTTCTGTAAAAAAACGTCTCACACCTTACCCTTAGGACAGCCAAAGCGTCGGGCCCCTGAAGGATGAAACATAGGAGTATTTATTTACCGCCGCGAATCAAACCACCTAATCCACGTCTCTCCATAAATGCTGCAGTCATATGGCGCACGTCGGTGGTGAACTGTGCTTCCAGCACCCGGCGAGAGAGCTCCTGCGCATCAGCTAAGTCTATGCGACGCAGCAGATATTTAATTCTGGCGACGCTTCGCCCGTTCATGCTGAGGTTGCGATATCCCATGCCGGTTAGCAGCAATGCGCCCATCGGATCACCGGCCATTTCACCGCAAATGCTGAGGGGTAAGTCGGCGGTTTCGGCATCAGTCACAATCTGTTTAAGCACCCGCAGCATGGCCGGATGCAGGCTGTCATACAGCCCGGCGACACGCGTATTATTGCGGTCAACTGCCAGCAGATATTGGGTTAAATCATTGGTGCCCACGGAGAGAAAATCGACCCGTCCGGCCAGTGAAGGCAGCATGAAGATCATGGATGGCACTTCAATCATCACGCCGATACGCGTTTTAGGTAAGTCGTAACCGAGCTGTTCCTGCACCTCACGGGCGGCGCGGTCGATCAGGCGACGCGCCTCATCAATCTCTTCGAGACTGGTGATCATCGGCAGCAAAATGCCAAGGTTACCGGTAGCGGCATTGGCCCGCAGCATAGCGCGAACCTGAATGAGGAAAATTTCTGGCTGATCGAGGGTGATACGTATCCCACGCCAGCCGAGACAAGGGTTCTCCTCACTGATCGGCATATACGGCAGCTGTTTGTCAGAACCAATATCCAGAGTACGCAGGGTCACAGACTTGGTGGGGAACAGCTGTAACATTCCCTGATACTGCGCCACCTGCTCTTCTTCCGACGGGAAACCGCTTTGCAGCATGAAAGGAATTTCTGTGCGATAGAGGCCAACGCCATCAACGCGGCTGCCGAACAGCTTTTCGTGATCGGCGCTCAGGCCTGCATTGAGCATCACCTGAACCCGTTCTCCGGTTTTCATCGCTGCGGGCTGTTCTACGTCATCTTCTGCACGCTGGCTCAGCTCCATCTCTTCGCTGATCAATCGCTTATATTCGTTAACCAGCACCGGTTCCGGGTCGATGAGCAGTTCGCCACGATAGCCATCAACAATCAATTGGCGCTGATTGAGCAACGACGGCTGAATATCGGCACCCATAATGGTCGGCACCCCCATGGCACGCACAAGAATCGCCGCATGGGAGTTGGAAGCGCCGTCACGCACAACCACACCGGCCAGCCGGTCTTGCGGAACTTCAGCCAATAAGGTGGCGGTCAGTTCGTCTGTCACCAGAATAAAACGCTCCGGCCACTGGGTATTGCCCTGAATAGTGTCGTCGAGATGGAATACCAACCGCTGACCGAGCGCCCTCAGATCACTCCCGCGTTCACGCATATAGGTGTCTTGCAGGCTGGCAAACTGTGCTGCAAATTCCTCAACGACTTTTTTGACTGCCCACTCTGCCACTGCGCCTTTATCGATTTCAGCGAAAAGTTCACGCTTTAGCCGTGCGTCATTGAGCAAGTGGGAGTAGAGGTCAAAAATAGCGGCGCTCTCTTTCTGCGCGCTGGCACTGAATCGTTTGCTGAAACGGCGAAATTCTGCACCGGCGTCTTCCAGTGCACGGGTCAGGCGTTCGCGCTCACGCACGGTGTCCAGCGTGGACGCCATGTATACCTGATCGAGCGAAGGCTGCGTGCTGTCCTGCCAGCCGGTGCCAATGGCAACGCCGGGGGAAGCCGCGAGTGCTTTAACCCGGGTCTGGCGAAAGCGGCCATAAAGTACGTTGAGTTGAGCCTGAGATAAAATGCCCGCCAGCTGGTTAGCCAACGTGACCATGAAAGACTCTTCGCTTTCATCGAACTGCCGGTGTTCACGCTGCTGGATAACCAGCACGCCAAGCAGTTGGCGACGGTGAATGATCGGCACGCCGAGGAAGGATCGGAAAAGATCTTCTTTTACCTGGGGGATATATTTGAAACTGGGGTGGCTTTGCGCATCGGCAAGGTTGATCGGTTCAGCCAGCCGGCCCACCAACCCAACGATGCCTTCGTCGAATGCCAATGCGATAGTGCGCCCGCGAGGTTTTTTCAAACCTCGCGTCGCCATCAGGTAGTAACAACGGCGGTCATTGTCAGCGAGATACACCGAACACACTTCGGTGTCCATCGCCAGGCAGGTTTCACTGACCAACACATCCAGCGCATCGTTCAGGCTGGACGCCATTGCTACCTTTTCAACAATTTCTCGCAAACGCGTGAGCATTTCTTCGTGACTTAGCCTCTTTTCCGACGGTAAGCGGGCGATGTCCGGGGCACGGCGATTTCTTGCATTGGCATCACGGTCATGGAGAACTCTTTCATCACACGACGATAAACATCACGCTTGAAAGACACGACCTGACGCACCGGATACCAGAAACTCACCCAGCGCCAGCCATCAAATTCTGGCGTACTGCTGCGCTGCATGTTGATGTCTGCATCATTGCACATCAATTGCAGCAGGAACCATTTTTGCTTTTGGCCGATACACACCGGCTTTGTATCCCAACGCACCAAACGTTTTGGCAATTTATAGCGCAACCAGTTGCGGGTCGAAGCCAGAATACGCACGTCTTTTCTGCCAAGACCCACCTCTTCAAACAGCTCACGGTACATGGCCTGTTCGGCAGTTTCACCGGGGTTGATGCCACCTTGTGGAAACTGCCAGGAGTGCTGGCCGTATCGTCTGGCCCATAAAACCTGGCCCTGCTTGTCGCAGATTACGATACCAACATTCGGGCGGTAGCCATCATCATCGATCACCGGACTACCTCGATAAGCTTAAAATCATAGATGTTCTGATTGTTTCACACTACCAAGAGGCGGTAAACCACTGCTTCGCCCCTATCTTCAGGAATAAAATGGGATAACTCAGGCTAAATGACAAAGTTATGAACAGGCCCGTCCCATTCCGTGCAATTTTATTCACTTTTTCTGTGGATAGGTGTGTGAAGAACTTCATAGCAAGAGGGGTAAAACTATTTTAAGCTTTTTCCTAAGTGGTTTTGACCATCAATTAATAGTGTTTAATTTCAATTAATTAAAAGTAATTCACAGCTTCTCCACCGGGTTTACCTACCGTGTATTTGTCCTCTGCAACAACAACTGGTGAAAGATCCACCGATGACGTTTTTATCCACAGAGAAAAGACATGCATTGGCTATTTATGGGGCAAAATGACAAAATAACCCCGCCGTCAAGCCTGTAAATCAAACCAGTGATCGTCATTGCGGTGGGTTATCCAGAAAATCTGTGGATAACTAGGGGGAAGATCCTGTTCATTGTCCGCCTCAACTGTGGGTTAACCTAAAATTATTCGCTAACGATGCGACGCGTCACGAAAAAAAAACCGCAGTAAATCATGCTATTATTCGTGGTCTTCGCGGGTATAACTTTTAATTATCGCAGTCTGCCCACCCGCGTATAAAAATTAACCAACAATTCCGGGACTTGCTGTATGTCGATTCCACTGCCCATGACTGACCCCCCCCGTAACGAACAGGCGTTGCTGACACGCGCGCAATCTCTGGCGGGTTATTCTCTGGGTGAATTAGCCGCCCACGCCAGGCTTGCGATCCCACCCAATTTGAAACGCGAAAAAGGTTGGGTGGGCATGCTGCTGGAAGTTTATCTGGGCGCAATGGCCGGCAGTAAACCGGAACAGGATTTCGCTGAAATAGGTATCGAGCTCAAAACCATCCCTATCGATGCGGCCGGTAAACCGCTGGAAACCACGTTTGTTTGTGTCGCACCGCTGACTGGCAACAGCGGCGTGACATGGGAAAGCAGCCATGTTCGCCACAAACTGGCTCGCGTACTCTGGATCCCGGTGGAAGGAGAACGTCAGATCCCACTTTCGCAAAGAAGGATTGGCGCGCCGTTGCTGTGGAGCCCTTCTGATGAGGAGCAGCAGCAACTGCGTCAGGATTGGGAAGAGTTAATGGATTTGATCGTACTGGGGAAAGTCGAAACCATCACCGCCCGCCACGGTGAAGTACTGCAACTGCGCCCGAAGGGCGCCAACAGCAAAGCGCTGACTGAAGCTATCGGCGAATTGGGTCAGCCGATCATGACCTTGCCACGCGGGTTCTACCTCAAAAAGAGTTTTACCGGATCTCTGCTCGCCAGACATTTTCTGCTTTAGTCGATCTTTCTTCTGAATTTAGCAACAAAACCCCCTTTTTACCCAACATCAACCGGGAGTTTTGCTACGCTAATAACTGTTTGAACAAGCGCACAATGAAGGAATAACAATGAAAAAAGGCTTATTGATGATCAGTGCAGCGTTGATCGTAGTTAGTCTGGCCGGCTGCGCCAGTAATTATGTGATTTCAACCAAAGACGGCAGCATGATCCTCACGGACGGTAAACCTACACTGGATAAATCCACCGGTTTGTTGAGCTATACCGATGAGCAAGGCAACGAGCGTCAAATCAACAACGATAACGTCAGCCAGGTGATGAAACGCTAAGCCCGTTCAGGTTAGACGTTGAGGTAGGGTGCCAGCGGTGATTTGCCGCTGGCATTTTTGTCTACCCGCACAACCCGCCTTGCCATTTCCTGCCGAACTCAGCTTGCCACTTCCCCCATCCGCGTCGCTTGTATATAGTCAGATATCGTCTCTGACGCACAGACAGCCTCTTTAAAGTAGGTCACGTCTTTAAATAGATATAAAAGTCAGTTAAGGCACTTTTCATCGGCCTGACATTCTCAAAAAGTAAGGAAGACCGGCAATGCAATATCACCGTATACCCCACAGTTCTTTAGAAGTGAGCTTACTGGGACTTGGCACCATGACGTTTGGTGAACAGAACAGCGAAGCCGAAGCCCATCAACAGCTCGATTACGCCGTTGCTGCTGGCATCAATCTGATTGATACGGCAGAAATGTATCCGGTGCCGCCGCGTCCTGAAACTCAGGGCCTTACCGAAAGCTATATTGGCAGTTGGCTCAAAGCCCGCGGCAATCGTGAAAAGATCGTACTGGCCAGTAAAGTGTCCGGGCCTTCACGTGGCAGCGACAATGCCATCCGCCCTGATCAATATCTGGATCGCAAAAATATCCGCGCCGCGCTGGACGCCAGCCTGAAACGTTTGAATACCGACTATCTGGATCTCTACCAGTTGCACTGGCCTCAACGCCCGGCGAATTTCTTCGGCAAACTGGGTTACCAGTACACCGACGACAGCTCACCGGTCACCATTCTGGAAACGCTGGAAGCGCTGAATGAGCAGGTTCGTGCCGGTAAAATCCGCTACATCGGGGTATCCAATGAGACACCATGGGGCGTGATGCGTTACCTGCAATTGGCCGAGAAACACGATCTGCCACGCATTGTGTCGATCCAAAATCCGTACAGCCTGCTGAACCGCAGTTTTGAGATCGGTCTGGCGGAAATCAGCCAGCACGAAGGCGTGGAACTTCTGGCCTATTCAAGTCTGGCTTTCGGCACGCTGAGCGGCAAGTACCTCAACGGTGCGAAACCAGCGAACGCGCGTAATACGCTGTTCAGCCGCTTTACCCGTTACTCTTCGCCGCAGTCTGAAGCCGCCGTGGCCGAATATGTGGCACTGGCGAAAAAGCACAGTCTGGACCCATCACAGATGGCGCTGGCCTTTGTGCGTCAGCAACCGTTTGTCGCCAGTACTCTGCTCGGTGCGACATCGCTGGAGCAGTTGAAGATCAACATCGACAGCCAAAACCTGACGCTGGATCAGGACGTGCTGAACTCTTTGGAAGAGATCCACAAACGCTTCACCATTCCTGCGCCGTAATTGCGGCTAATAAGCCTTAAAAAGGGCGCTGTGCTGGTCAGAATTTACTGACGGCACAGCGCCCTTTTTTATCGCCTTCTTGTACTATCAATGATTTCGGACAACTACTACGCACCTCCCAGTACCTATTATCGTTGGACGGTCGGTGCTCCTCTCACAATGCGGCCAGCGTTGATCACAGAATAAAGGCATTAGTTAATCTCAGATTACTGCTCCTGCTTTTCTGAGATGTTCATTATCTCTGGAAGAGTGAAAACATTATGGATCGGATGACCCCGCTGAAACCTGTTCCTTCGTTTATCGCAATAGCCATTACGCTCATTATCTGGTTTGTTATTCCGCACCCTCAGGAAGTGACGCCCAATGCATGGCATCTGCTGGCGCTGTTTGTCGGCACAATTGCAGCGATTATTGGCAAAGCCTTGCCGATTGGCGCCCTCTCCATCATCGCCATTGCTTTGGTTGCACTCACCGGGGTGACCAATCCCGGCAAACCTGCTGCGGCACTGAATGATGCGCTCAGCGGTTTTTCAAATAATCTTATCTGGCTGATTGGTATTTCGATCATGCTGTCGCAAAGCCTGAATAAAACCGGGCTGGGTGCGCGCATTGGTTACTATTTTATTTCTCTGGTCGGTAAAAGTACTTTAGGGATTGCCTATGCGCTGGCCATTGCCGAAACCCTGCTGGCACCGGTAACACCCAGCAATACCGCCCGTGGTGGCGGTATTATTCACCCGATTATGCGCTCTATTGCCGACAGCTTTGATTCAAAACCGGAGCCGGGGTCGACGGAAAAAATTGGCCGTTACTTAGCGCTGGTTAACTACAATATCAACCCGATTACTTCCGCGATGTTTATTACTGCCACTGCGCCTAACCCATTGATTGTCAATCTTATCATGAAAGAGATCGGCTCAAGCTTTGAGCTGACCTGGGGAATGTGGGCCATCGCAGCGCTGTTGCCTGCGCTGGTTTCTTTGATTGTGATTCCCCTGGTGATCTATTGGCTATATCCGCCCCAAATCAAAATAACGCCGAATGCTCAGGTGTTTGCCAAAGAAAAAATGCGTGAACTCGGCCCCGTTTCCCTGCCAGAGAAAATCACCCTCTCAGCGTTTGGTTTGCTGTTGCTGTTGTGGGCGGGCATTCCGGCTTTCTTATTGGGTCAGACATGGGCGGTAGACCCGACAACGGCGGCCTTTATAGGGTTGTCCGTTCTGCTGATAACAGGCGTATTAAGCTGGGATGATTTATTAAAAAATAAAGGCGCGTGGGATACGATTGTCTGGTTCGCTGCGCTGGTGATGATGGCAACCTTCCTCGGCAAACTGGGCTTAATCAGTTGGCTGTCACAGAGTGTGGGGGGTGCAATTGATAACTTAGGCATCGGATGGATTGGCGGCACGATTCTGCTGGTTTTGGTCTATGTTTATTCCCACTACTTCTTCGCCAGCACCACGGCGCATATCACGGCCATGTTCGCTGCCTTCTTCACCGCCGGTCTGGCTCTCGGCGCACCTCCGGCATTCTTAGCCTTAATCCTGGCGTTCTCTTCCTCTTTGATGATGTCCCTGACCCACTACGGTACCGGTACAGCGCCGATCATCTTTGGTTCAGGCTACGTCACGCTGGGTGAATGGTGGAAAACCGGGTTTATTCTCAGCGTGATTAACCTGATTATCTGGATCACCGTAGGGGGATTATGGTGGAAGTGGCTGGGCTACTGGTAAATGTCACTGAACACATCAGGTTAAAATGCAACAACCCCGGATTAACCGGGGTTGTTATTGATTGAAAGCGATAAACTACGCCCGGCGCTTTTGCATCACCTGCCACACCCACAGCGCTGTAATAGCCAGTGCGAAGACCACACCGAAACCGATACCAATGCCCACCACCGGCACGCCAACCATCACCACCAGTGAGTACAGCCCCAGCATCAATAGCATCGCAGTGTTCTCACCGAGATTCTGCACCGCAATCGCATTACCCGCACCGACAGACTCTTTACCGCGATGCTGTAACAGCGCATTGAGCGGCACCACGAAGAACCCGCCAAGCACACCCACAATCACCAACAGCAGATAACTGTTCATCATGCTGGTTTGCACCGCAAAAACAACCACCGCCACGCCAATCGCCACGCCAGCAGGCAGGCAGCGTTTCACCGTTTTGAGGGTGATCAGTTTGGCGGCAGCAGCGGCACCAAAGACGATACCAATCGCCACCATTGCGTTAAGCAACGTCGGGGTTTTGTTGTCAGTAATACCGAGCGCCACCGGCACCCACAGCACCAGCAGGAAGCGCAGCGTAACGCCCGCGCCCCAGAACAGACTGGTCCCGACCAGAGAGAAGCGGGTTTCGCCGTCGTTCCACAAAATACGGCAGGCGCGGAAAAAGGTGCAGGTCATGGCTTTAGGATTCCATGACTGCCCCGGACGCGCTGCGGCAAGCTGCGGAATAAACCAGTTCGCCACCACTGCCGCCGCATAGGCCAGCACACAGATGCCGAGCGCGGCCAGAATACTCCAGTCAGCCAACGCACCGCCGGCCACCGAGCCAAGCAAAATCGCGGCGATGGTTGATGCTTCCATCAGACCGTTGGCTTTCACCAGCTGTTCACCTTCGGTAATTTCACCGAGAATGCCGTATTTAGCCGGTGAATAGGCCGCCGCGCCGATCCCGACCAGCGTATAACCGAGGAACGGATTCAGTCCCGCGCAAATCACAGCTGCACCGGCCAGCTTGAGAATATTGGCAAACATCATCACCCGGCCCTTGGCAAAACTGTCGGCGAACTGGCCGACAAACGGCGCGAGAATGATATAGGTGGCGACAAACGCCATTTGCAGAATCGGCTGGCTCCAGTCGGGGTACAACTGTTGCTTAATCAGCGCCAGTGCGGCAAACAGCAACGCGTTATCGCCAAAGGCCGACAGGAACTGTGCGGCGATCACCGCCGTCATACTGCGCGACATCAGCGGGGATTTTGCAGCTAAGGGCTGGGTCATGCCTCATTCTCCGGTTTTTCTGCCATCTCGCGCAGGGTGACAAAGTCAGGTTTTCCGCTGCCGAGTAACGGCAGCGCTTTGACCACGCGGATCTCGCGCGGCACATTAAGCTCAGGCAGCCCCAATTCGCGGGCGGCTTTTGATAGGGCGTCACGACGCAGTTCGGCGTCGGTAGTAAACAGCACCAAAGCTTCACCCTTGCTGCTGTCACTGCGCGAGGTCGCGGCGTGCTGGCAGTCAGGCGAGGCTTTCAGCGCCACCTGCTCGACGCTTTCCAGCGAGACCATTTCACCGGCCAGTTTCGCAAATCGCTTCACGCGGCCTTTAATCACACAGAAACCCCGCTCATCGAGGGTGACAATATCTCCGGTGTCGTACCAGCCTGGCTGCATATCGCCGTCAGCATTTTCGGCCTGTGGCGTTTCCAGTACACCGGGGTTTTCCACCCGCAGATAGCCTTTCATGATATTCGGCCCACGCAGTTGCAGGCGTCCACCCTCTTCGATTCCCGGCACGTTAATCAAACGCGACGCCATGCCCGGCATGATGCGACCCACGGTATTGATTTTGGTCGCCATCGGCACATTGATAGAGACCACGGGCGCGCATTCCGTCACGCCGTAACCTTCCAGAATGCGGATACCAAATTTGTCCTGCCAGATTTGCTTGGTGCTTTCAGACAGTTTCTCGGCACCGGCCACCACGTAACGCAAGCGGGCAAAATCATACGGATGCGCAAAGCGGGCGTAATTGCCGAGGAAAGTCGAGGTGCCAAACAGCACGGTGCAGTTCTGGTCATAAACCAGTTCTGGCACGATGCGGTAATGCAGCGGGCTGGGGTAGAGAAACACCCGCGCACCGGTAATGAGGGGTGTCAGCAGGCCGACGGTCAGACCAAAGGCGTGGAACAGCGGTAGCGAGGACATAAACCTGTCGCGCGGCGTGAAATCCGCAATAGTGCGGATCTGCTCGACGTTGGCCAGCAGGCTGGCGTGGGAATGCACCACGCCTTTCGGGTTGCCTTCCGAGCCGGAGGTAAACAGCACCAGCGCCGCGTCATCGGCTTTCTGTGGCAGCATCGCCCGGCGCGGGAAGATCAGGTGGAACAGGATCCACAGCTTATCTTCGGTGGTCACGGTATCTTTCAGATCTTCCAGATAGACCCACTTCGCCTCAGGTACATTCTCCGGCAGGTGGGTTAATTTGCCTTTTTCCAGAAACTGTCGAGAAGTGATGATGGTTTCTATCTGCGCCGCTTTCATCGCGCTTTTGATGCCTTTGGCACCCGCCGTATAATTGAGCAGCGCCGGAATGCGATTACGCATTGACGCGCCAAACAGCGCCGCCGCCATAATTGTGGCGTTCGGCAGCAGCATACCGACGTGTTCACCTTCGCGGGTGAAGCGTTGCAGGATGCGGCTGACGCCGAGGGATTTTTTCAGTAACCCCTGGTAGGTATCTTCTTTGAAGGCGATGTCAGCAATGCAGAGTTTACGGCGGCCATAGCGAGTCTGTGCAGACAGCAATGCCTGATAGAGCGTTTCCGGCTCGCGGGTGTTCATCCGCGCATCCATCATGATGTCATGCAGCTTCTGCCCGGCCAGTACGCGACGTTCACGGGCGCGCGGCGCATCCGGCATCGGCACCTGCTGTGGAGGCAAAATGTTGATGGTGATCTTCGGGAACCAGCGGATTTTAAAGCTGCCAAACAGGCGGCCAAATGGCGTGTACTCCGCACCGTCAATGCGCACCGGTACGACGGTAGCCTGCGACTTCGCCGCCACAAAGGCTGCGCCGTCGTAAATTTTCATCAGTGAACCGGTCACCGTGATACGCCCTTCAGGGAACACCACCACCGGGCGGCCTTTCTCGACTTCACGCACCAGTCTCTTGATAGCCATCGGCTTGGTGGGATCCAGCGGCACGAAATCAACATAAGACTTCAGCCACTGCATATACCAGCTATCGGTGATGTTCGAATAGACCGCAAACACCGGTTTGACCGGCAGGAACAGCACCAACAGCACGCCGTCGATAAACGAAACATGGTTCGGCGTGATCAGCAGCTTTGGATAATCAAAACTGGCGTTGGCGGGCGTGACCGTCACGCGAAATAACAGACGGAACAGTAGCCTGAAAAATGAAAACAGAAGGTTATACATCTGAGCCATCTCCTTATGAGTCATCCCTGATTCTGAAAGAAAAAAGGTTAGGGAAACAGCATACTATAGGAGAGAGGAATTTTACGACGGGCAGGTATAAGTTTAGGAGTGTCGCTGATTCAGCAATGCCGAAAAAAAGGCAAAAAAAACCTACGCATCCGCGTAGGTTGGTGCAAATCTAATCGGTATCAACATACAGAGTACGTTGATGATTCACCAATCAATACCTCTGGGACGTTCAATTTAGCCGCTTTGCCTTATTCGCAGCCAGCAAGCAATCGAAACATATTCCCGCAAAGTGTAACCAGTGGTGAAAAACTGTCTGTTTTCCGTCATGAACATCAGACGGTTACCGGATCAGCGGGGTTTTACCGACTAAATCATTGACGCTGTAGCAACGCTGCGGGCAAAACGCCCCGAATTACGGAGCCACGTCGGTGATTCGCAGGACAGAAGCGGCATCAGGCATGCTGGGTAACCTCCACCAGACAGCTCATGGCGTTCGGCCCTAGCGTCAACGGCGAAGTGCCGATATCCAGCGTCAGCACGTTGGGATTGCCCGCCTGCTCGGTCTCCTGCCATTTGCCGCCAAAGCCAGGGTCAAACCACGCGCCGGTCGCCATCAGTACTACACCACGGGTAATGCCGTCGTTGAGCGATACGCCGGCCAGGCAACTGCCGCGATCGTTGGAGACTTTCACCAGCGCACCATTTTGCAGACCACGCCCGGCGGCGTCCTCGGGGTGCATCATCAGGGTTTCTTTGCCTGCCGTTTTGTTCGACTGCGCCAGCGGTGACTGATCCAGCTGGCTATGCAGACGGTCTTTCGGCTGAATGGAGATCAAATGCAGCGGCCACTGTTTCGCGGTGTCAGAGCCCAGCCACTCTACCGGCGGTTTCCATTCAGGATGGCCGGCGAAATCTTTGTAGCCGTAGCTGGCAATTTTTTCAGAGAACAGCTCAATTTTTCCGCTCTGCGTGCCGAGTGGATTGGCTCGCGGGCTTTTACGGAACTCTTCGAAGAACACGAAATCTTTCTCCGGCATCGGTAACTCGACAAAGCCGCGCTCCCAGAAGCTTTCGAAATCGGGCCATTCCACGCCGGTACCGTTCTGCGCTTCGCCACATTTTCGGTAGATATGGCGTAGCCAGGCATCCTCGTTGCGCCCCTGCGTGAACTGCTCGCGGTAGCCCAGACGCTCAGCCAGATCGGCAAAAATGTCGAAGTCATTACGTGCCTGATGCTGCGGCGCAATCGCCTGATGCATCGCCAGCACGAAGCGGTCGCGGGACGATCCACCAATATCATTACGCTCAAGCGTGGTGGTCGCCGGCAACACGATGTCAGCCATTTTGGCGGCCGGGGTCCAGACGTTGTCCTGAACAATGATGGTGTCCGGCTTCTGCCACCCTTCCACCAGCCGGTTAAGCTGCTGATGGTGATGGAACGGGTTACCGCCCGACCAGTGCACCAGATGGATCTCCGGGTAGTTCAGCGTTTCCCCCTGAAACTCATACGGCTGGCCCGGGTTGAGCAACATGTCGCTGATACGCGCTACCGGGATCGATAACCCTGACGGGTTGGGTCCGGCGCTCACCGCCGGTCCCGGCGTGTCAAAGCGCGGGTTGCCGACGCTGTTCATCGAACCGTGACCAAAGGAGAAGCCGCCACCCGGCAGACCGACCTGTCCGAGCATCGCCGAGAGCGCAATCATCATCCAGTACGGCTGCTCGCCGCGATGGGCGCGCTGCACCGAATAAGAACAGGTGATGAAACTGCGCACGCCAATCAACTGCTGCGCCAAACGGGCGATACGCTCAGCCGGGATGCCAGTAATGTCGCTCGCCCACTCCGGGGTTTTCGCCACGCCGTCGGTTTCCCCTTGCAGGTAGGCCGCCAGTTGCGGATACCCAACGCAGTGGCTGGCGAGGAAAGCATCGTCCTGCGCGCCCTGACGCTGAATTTCGAAGGCCATCGCCATCATCAATGCGGCATCAGTATTCGGCCGGATTGGGATCCACTCAGCATTCAAAAATGCCGGGCAGTCATCACGCATCGGGCTGATGTTGATCACCGGCGTGCCCTTTTTCGCCAACTGCTCGAGCGCCGGTTTCAGCGTGTGCTCCACGGCACCGCCGGAGGCCACCTGCGCGTTTTTCAGCGCCAGCCCGCCAAAGGCCAACAGGATCTCGGCATTGTCTACCACGCTTGGCCACGACGTGACCCGACCGGTCATCGGTGTAAAGGTGCCAATCACATAAGGCAGGAAAAACTGCGCCGATCCCCAGCTGTAGTTGCCCTGCTGATCGACCCCGCCGCCGCCAGTGAAATAAAAGCGCCGCACCAGAGATCGCGCGTGATGCAGGCGACCGGCGGAGGACCAGCCGTACGATCCGTTGAAAATGCCCGAGGCGCCGTAGCGATCACGCACGCGTTTGTTCTCTTCCGCGACCAGATCCAGCGCCAGATCCCAGTCAACTTCGACAAAATCTTCTTTACCGCGCAGCGTGCGGTCACTGTTTTCGCGCTTTTGCAGCCACGAACGGCGCACCGCCGGTTTGCGGATACGTTTATCGGAGTAAACCAGCGGGACGATGGAGTCGAGCAACGGCGAAGGATCGGCATCCGCAGAGTAAGGTTCACAGCGGATCAACCGCCCGTCTTCAACCACGGCGGTGTAGGCTCCCCAATGAGCCAATTGCGGATAGCGTTTGATTGTCATGTTGTTCTCAGATGGGATTTTTATTATAGGCAAGTGAATAGGGTTAAAAATAGCATTGTGGGCAGCCGGAACTCAAAGCACAAATATCGATAATCGGCAGTGTTCGCAGGCAAAGCGGGTGTTATTTAATTTTGCTCTGCTGTTGCTCAGGCGACAAAACATTGCCTTGCATCACAAAGTTGCGATCTGTCCCCCTTGCCCCACCGCGTTTTTTCCGCAAAACTGGTAGTGTAAACGTTTACCCTCACACAAATTTTGGACGTGTAATGGCTACCATCAAAGATGTTGCAAAACTGGCGGGGGTTTCCGTCGCGACAGTTTCCCGCGTAATAAACCACTCCCCCAAAGCCAGTGACAGCTCGCGTGAAGCCGTGCAGAGCGCCATGCAACATCTGCAATATCATCCCAATGCCAATGCCCGCGCACTGGCGCAGCAGTCAACCGAAACCCTTGGTCTGATTGTCGCGGACGTCTCAGACCCCTTCTTCGGTGCCATGGTCAAAGCCGTGGAACAGGTGGCCTATGCCACCGGCAATTTTCTGCTGATCGGCAACGGTTATCATAATATCGAGAAAGAACGTCAGGCGATTGAACAGTTGATCCGCCATCGCTGCGCGGCGCTGGTGGTCCACGCCAAGATGTTGCCGGATGACGAACTGCAAAGCCTGATGACACAAATCCCCGGCATGGTGCTGATTAACCGTACCCTGCCCGGTTTCGAACTACGCTGCGTCGCGCTCGATGACCGCCACGGCTCATGGCTGGCAACGCGCCATTTGATCCAGAATGGCCATCAGCGCATTGCCATTTTGTGTTCCAACCACGGCATTTCAGATGCCAAAGACCGCCTGCAAGGCTATCTCGATGCCCTGAAAGAGCACAACATTCCGGTGGACGACAAACTGATTGCCTATGGCGAACCGGATGAAATCGGTGGCGAGCAGGCGATGGCGGATTTACTGGGGCTGGGGCGGACATTCACGGCGGTTACCTGCTACAACGACTCGATGGCCGCCGGTGCGCTGTCGGTGTTAAGCGATAACAGCATTGATGTCCCTGGGGAGATATCACTGATTGGCTTTGATGACGTACTGATTTCGCGCTACCTGCGCCCGCGTTTAACGACGGTGAGGTATCCGGTGGTCGCCATGGCGAATCAGGCTGCACAACTGGCACTGGCGCTTGCCAACGGCCAGCCGCTGCCGGAAACCACCCATATGTTCAGCCCGACGTTGGTGCGCCGGCACTCGGTGACTGGCCCCACTACCCAGGCAGTGGAACACCTCAGTCAAACCATCTTGCCCTGAAAAATCGGTACCGACTCAAACAGATAACCATCGAACTCCGGCGCATCCACGTCGGAGAGTTCCATCAGGGTATTTTTGACGTTTTCCATATGCTGCCACATCGCCTGATACGAGCCCATGACGTCGCGGCGGCGCAGTGCGGCCAGAATGTTCTGGTGATCCGCCAGCCACTTCAGCCGATAGCCGCGGGTAGCAATGTGACTGTGTAACTGCTTCCACAGCGGGCTGGAATCGCGGTGCAGCCAAATGTTTTTTACCGAATCGAGCAACATCTGGTTTTGTGTCGCCCCGGCGATCAGCAAATGAAACAGGCGATCGTTATCGCCGCTTTCGTCATTGGCAACAATCGCGCTCTGCTCCTGCTCCAGCGTGCGACGCAGATTTTCGATGTCATTTTTAGTCGCCATTTTGGCGGCAAACGCGGCAATGTTGCTCTCAAGCAACTGCCGCGCCTGTAAAATTTCAAAAGGCCCGATCTGCCCCTGATAGAGCAGGTCATCCTGCCCCTCTTCCGCCGACGGAATGCGGATCACGTACACGCCGGAACCCTGGCGGATATCCACCGTTCCTTCCAGCTCCAGCATCAGCAAGGCTTCGCGCACAATAGTGCGGCTGACACCGTAGGTTTCGGCCATGTTACGTTCAGGCGGTAAACGCGAGCCAATAGCAAAATGCCCCTGCTGGATTTTCTCCCGCAGGTCATGGCCTATTTCCTGATACTGCTTACGCTCTTGCGACATCGCGCCCTTTTCCACACTTCCACCCTAATACCCGAAAACCATGAATCGGATCCGGCATACCTGATGGGTATACCGGATTTTTTGCCACGCCTAGTGTAGCAAACTGAGGGCCTGATCCAGTACCTTCGCGCCATTCAGCGTGCCATAAGCCACCGAATCTATGATGGCGATCGGGATGTTGTAGTGATCCGTCAGTTTTTTATTCTCGGTTAGCTTGAAGCGCACCTGTGGGCCGAGCAGTACCACCACCACATCCTGCGCATATTGCTCCAGCTCATCGCGCAACTCCTGCTCGGGAATCGCGTAGATTTTGTATTCCAGACCCCGCGCTGCAGCCTCTTTTTCCATTTTGGTGACCACCAGCGAAGTGGACATGCCTGCCGAACAGGCTAATACGATACGTTTCATGCGATTCCCTCGGTTATTTATCTTCGTCATCCAGCGTTAATGACAACACACCGGATTCACTCAGTGATTTAAACCAGTGCGATGACTTTTTCTGATGGCGATTACGGTTATCGTCGAGATCAATTTCAATCAGACCATAACGGTTTTTAAAGGCGTTCATCGGCGACACATTATCGGTAAAGGCCCACAGCATATAACCCTGGCAATTCGAACCCTCTTCACGGGCTTTTAGCGCCCAGTAAAGATGTTCAGCGACAAACTCAATGCGGTAATCATCCTGAATTTCGCCGCTGACCGCGTCCCGGAATCGCCCTTCATTTTCGATACCCATACCATTCTCGGCAATAAACCACGGAATATTGCCGTACTCCGTTTTCATGCGCATCGCCATGTCATACACAATTTTCGGGTAGATTTCCCAGCCGCGTGAACTATTCATCCGGCGGCCTGGCAGTTCGAAATGTTCGTAATAAAAAGCCGGGTGGAATGGGGTGTCTTTATTCCATTCACGGCTCGGGGCTTTAACCCGGTGCGGGTAATAAAGATTAATACCCACTTCATCCACGGTGTTATTACGGATAATCGCCAGTTCCTGCTCTGAATAATCGAAATGTACGTGGTGCTTTTGCAATAAATCGAGCAACGCCTGCGGATATTCCCCTTTGATCATCGGGTCTAAAAAGACCCGGTTATAAAACAGATCGTATAAATGCGCCGCCTGTTGGTCATGCGCCGCCGATGAACGGGCATAGGTGACTTCAGGATTAAGAATAACGCCGATACTGCCGTGCTGGTCATAGCCCTGGCGGCGGAACAGTTCGACGACTTTGGCGGTCGCCAGCACTTTGTGATGATTCCACTGCATCCATTTAGCGGTGTTCTGCTCAAACGGCCAGCGGATGGCGTCCAGATAAACCCGCGTCTGCACCACTACCGGCTCGTTAAAGGTAAACCAGCGGCTGACTTTTCCGGCAAAACGCGCAAACACTTTTTCGGCATACAGCACAAACAGTTCGACGACCTTTTTCGAACTCCAGCCGTCATATTTTTCAATCAAATACGCCGGTAATTCATAATGTTCCAGGCACAACATCGGCTCGATGCCCTGACGTTTCATCTCATCGAGATAGTTATCGATGTACGCCGCATACTCTTCGTCTACCGTACCCAATTCATAATCGGTGAAAAATCGTGACCAGTTAATTGAGGTACGGTAATGCGTCAGCCCGCTGGCCTTCATCAGCGCAATATCTTCCTGATAACGGTTGATAAAATCGGTAGCTTTCGCCGGGCCATAGCCGTTATGCCAAACGTGACGGTGGTTTTTGTACCACAGGTCGAGATAGGAATCCTGACCGGACTTTTTGCCACTCCAGCCTTCGGTTTGCCAGGCGGAAGCCGCCGCGCCGAGAATAAACCCTTCAGGAATGGCGATTGAAACCTTGCTCATAATGTTCCTCTTTTGCCTGATTATGCCGTCGCGGCGTTTTTCTGTTTCTGCCCGGTGGCATCACGTTGTGCTTGCTCAGCGCGGCGTGACGCCACTTTCACAAACGGCAGGTAAATCAGCACCGATACCACAATGCAGCCAAGTTGAGTGACCACCGCCCCCATGGAACCGGCGGTGGAGAGCCAGGCGTTGATAATCGGCGGCGTGGTCCAGGGCACCATCACCACGGCGCGCCCGGCAAAGCCGAGGCTGGTGGCGAAGTAGCCGATGGTGCCCGTGATAAGCGGCGTGATAATGAACGGAATCGCCAAAATAGGATTGAGCATGATCGGCATGCCGAAGATCACCGGTTCATTGATGTTAAAGAAGCCTGGTCCCATCGACAGCTTGGCGATCTCTTTCATCTCTTTGCGCCGTGAGGCAATCATCACCGCCATCAGCAGGCCGATGGTGCAACCGGAACCGCCGATACTCATATACACATCCCAGAACGGCATAGTGATGATGTTCGGTACTTCATGGCCCTGCTCAAACGCCGTCATGTTGACCATGATCGCGCCCAATAGCAGCGGTTCGCGGATAGGTTTGATCATCTGGTTGCCGTGAATACCGATCACCCAGAACAGCTGCGCGACAAACATCAGCAGCAGGATCCCCGGCAGGCTTTGCATCACGGATTCGAGCGGACGCTGGATCACCTGATACACCGCATCGTACAAATACATGCCAGTCACGCGATGGAAAACAAAACCGAAGGTGGCGATAATCACCACGGTAATAATGGCGGGAATAAGAGCCGAGAAAGACGCCGAGACATTTGGCGGTACACTTTCCGGCATTTTAATACGCAGGCGGTTAACCCTTTCCAGCGCGGAATAAATTTCAACCGAAAGAATGGCAATAAACATGCCGAGGAACAGACTTTTGGTATCGGAGAATTGCTTCGCCAGTACATCTTTCACTTCCTGCATCTGGCCATTGACCATCATGTCGACGGTGGTTGGCGTGACGGCAATAAAGCAGATAACCGCCAGCAGTCCGGGAAATAATGAACGTGAACCATTAATTTTCCCCAGCTCAATACCAATTAAAAATACCGCACCGATGGTGAGAAAACTCAGCGTGGCATAATTAATGCTGCTCATGATCGGTTTGAGCGTCGCCAGCCAGGAGAACATGTCAAAATGCGCTAAACCATTTTTCGGATCCATCACCATATTGGAGATCAACACCGAGAATGCCCCGACGATAATAACCGGCATCAGGGTAATAAACGCCGCCTTGATGGCCATAATATATCGCAGGCTGTTAAATGAATTAGCAAATCCTCCGAGCGAGTCGATCAAACGGTCCTTTAAAGACATGACGCCACCTCTTCTGTTCTTAAGAGCTATTGGGTGTTTATTTCGCGCAGAAAGATGCAGGGCTGCCAGAGTGGTTATCTGTCGCGAAAATATGGTCAGAGTCCGTTTCTGAGGTATTCCTAATTATCCAGTGCGTACAGCGCATTCGCAATTTGGTATGCCAAAAAATAGCGTAATGGTGGTTAATTTCTGTGATCCGCTTCTCACATGTGAATATTGGAATTCCAATATGATGAATTCAGCCAAATTTGGCATACCAATTGGAGCATCTGATGGAATTCGACCTTGAACAGACGGTAATGGAATTATTGATCAACGCGGGCGAAGCGCGATCCAACGCCATGATGGCGATTCAGTGCGCACGCAAACAGCAGTGGGAGGAAGCCGACGCCATGCTGAAAGCCTCGGATGACGCGGCCCGCAAGGCGCACAAAGTGCAGACGCAGTTGATCGGCCTGGATGAAGGGACGGGCAAGATCCCGGTTAACCTGATCATGGTGCATTCGCAGGATCATCTGATGACCGCCATGCTGTGTCGGGATCTGGCCGGGGAAATTGTCCTGCTGCGCCGCGAGATGTTTGCGCAAAAAGAGCCGGCGAACTGACGGATTTGCTCCCCTTCCCTACCGCCGAGCTGTGATAAAGTTATGTTTAATGAGCCGGATGCGGGGAAGAGAAACCGATGGTAACCATGTTAGACGTTTCGTTGCGTGCGGGTGTCTCGAAAGCGACGGTATCAAGGGTGCTAAACAGCACCGGGCAGGTAAAACAAACCACCCGTGACGCGGTGTTCCGCGCCATGGATGAACTCGGCTACCGGCCCAATTTTCTGGCGCAGTCGCTGGCGACCAACAGCTCGCACAGCCTCGGGCTGGTTATCTCCAATTTCGACGGCCCCTACTTTGGCCGCTTACTGCGTCAGGCAGCCAAACTGGCGGAGAGCAGCGGTAAGCATCTGATTGTTACCGATGGCCACGACACCCCGGAGGATGAACTTCAGGCCGTGCATTTGCTGGCTGACCGGCGCTGTGATGCGATCATTCTCTATACCCGCTTCATGTCCGACAACCAGTTGATGCACCTGCTCGGCACCCTGTCCACCCCGCTGATGGTGGTCAACCGCGCGCTGCCCGACGCCCACGAGCGTTGCGTCTACTTTGAACAGCAGCAATCAGCCTTCGAAGCCACTGACTTTTTGATTAATCAGGGTCATCATCACATCGCCTGTATTACTGGCCCGATGCGCACCCCGACCGCCCAGGCGCGGCTGGCAGGTTATAAAGCGGCGCTGGCGCACCATCAATTACCGTTCGAGCCATTACGCGTGGCCTATGGCGACAGCAGCGTGCCGAGCGGCTATCTCGGCTGCCAGGCTCTGCTGGATTCCGGCGTCAGTTTCAGCGCGCTGTTTTGTTGTAACGATGATATGGCGGTGGGGGCGATGAAAGCACTGCATCAGGCGGGGATCCGCCTGCCGCAGGATATTTCGTTGTTTGGCTTTGATGACGAACCGAGTGCGGCCTATTTACATCCGGCCCTGTCAACGGTCTACTTGCCGATTGACGCCATGATAGCCGCGGCCATTGCGCAGGCGCTGCGGCTGATTGAAGGCCAACCGCTGGCACCGATTGTGCCCTTTACCGGTGAATTGAAATTACGTGAATCGGTATTACCGGGGCCCTTCGCCAACCGCTGAAAGGAAAGCGGACCCCGGCCAGAATCAGATCAGTTCCAGCGCCAGTAACTCTTCGATGGTCTGGCGACGGCGAATCAAACGCGGTACGCCGTTTTCAAACAGCACTTCCGGCAGCAGCGGACGGCTGTTGTAGTTCGATGACATCGATGCGCCATACGCGCCGGTATCGTGGAACACCAGGTAGTCACCCATCTGCACTGGCGGCAGCGGGAACGTCTCAATGCCGCCACCCGCTTCCTGCGTAAAGACGTCACCGGATTCACACAACGGACCGGCAATCACCGAGTCGATCAGCGGCTGCCCGCTAAGGTCGCGACCATCGGCAGGCAGCAGCGAGATATGGTGATAGCTGCCATACATCGCCGGGCGCATCAAATCATTGAAACCGGCGTCGCACAGCACAAAGTGCCGACTGCCCATGTTTTTCGCCGCGCGGACCTGCGCCACCAGCACACCGGCTTCGGCGACCAGGAACCGGCCCGGTTCAATTTCCAGATGGACAGCATGGCCGAGATGAGCAGCAATCTGCTCACGCGCACGGTTCCATAATCCGTAATAATGTTCGGTATTAATCGCTTCCTCGCCGAAACGATAAGGGATCGACAAACCGCCACCGGCTGAAATCGCCTCAATATCATGACCAATGTCAATCACCTGCCGCACCATGGCGTCGCACACCTGTTCAAGGTGGGAGTAATCCACGCCGGACCCGATATGCATATGAATGCCCACCAATTTCAGGTCATAACGCGCAATTTCGGCCAGCGCCTGGGGTAAGTCGGCATACCAGATGCCGTGTTTGCTGTTTTCGCCGCCGGTATTGGTTTTCTGGCTGTGACCGTGACCGAAGCCCGGATTAACCCGTAGCCACACCGGATGCCCGGCTTTCTGGCGACCAATCTGCCCCAGCATGTCAATCGACCCGGCATTCACCGGAATATCCAACTCAGTCACGCGATCCAGCGTCGGCTGGTCGAGCACGTCAGCCGTGAAGACGATCTCACTGGCGTCACGGCCCGGCTTGAAACCCGCCAGTAGCGCACGTTCAATTTCGCCGAGCGACACGGAATCCACCTTCACGCCCTGCTCACGCATCAGGCGCAGAATATGAATATTCGAGCAGGCTTTCTGCGCAAAACGGATCACATCAAACTGGCGCAGCTGGGCAATACGCTCACTGATGATCTGTGCGTCATACGCCCAGACCGGGCAACCATATTGCTGCGTCAGTGCCAGAAGATTGGCAGCGTTCAGCGCGGTGGAAGTATCATTTAAGGCGCGTGGCATAGAGAGTCCTGAGATCGGCAAAGAGGAAGTTGACCTGAGTATCGCCGATCCCTCTCTTGCTTGAAAATATCTGTTTCATACCAGTCTATTCATTTATGATATGGATATTGCCAGCCAAAACTCCTCTGCGGAGAACCTGATGCCCACCATTTCCCTGCGCCATATCGAAATTTTTCACGCCGTGATGACCACCGGTAACCTGACCGAAGCGGCGGCGTTGCTCAATACCTCTCAGCCAACGGTCAGCCGTGAGCTGGCACGTTGTGAAAAGCTGCTGAATTTACAGCTGTTTGAGCGCCTGCGTGGCCGTCTTTTTCCGACGGTTCAAGGCCTGCGTTTGTTCGAAGAAGTGCAGCGTTCCTACTACGGGCTGGACCGCATCGTCAGCGCCGCAGAAGGCATCCGCCAGTTTGAACAGGCGCAGCTCTCCATTGCCTGCCTGCCGGTGTTCAGCCAGTCCCTGCTGCCGGCGGTGTGCAAACCCTTTCTGGACCGCTACCCGGACGTCAGTTTTAACATTGTGCCGCAGGAGTCACCGCTGTTGGAGGAGTGGCTGTCGGCGCAGCGCCATGACCTCGGGCTGACCGAAAATACCCATACGCCAGCCGGTACTGAGCGGCAACCGCTGCTGACGCTCAATGAAGTGTGCGTGCTGCCCGCCGGGCATGTATTGGCGGCTAAAAAGTGTCTTACGCCAGAGGATTTTTCCGGTCACAACTTTATCAGCCTGTCAGCCACCGACAGCTACCGCCAACTGCTCGATTCGCTGTTCAATGAACATCAGGTGAACCGCCGTCTGGTGATGGAAACCCACAGTGCGGCGTCGGTGTGCAGCATGGTGCGCGAAGGCGTCGGGGTGTCGATAGTCAATCCGCTGACTGCGCTGGACTATGTCGAAAGAGGCGACAGTGGCATGGTGGTGCGGGAATTCAGCCTGCCAGTGCCGTTCACCGTCAGCCTGATCCGCCCGCTGCACCGCCCGGCCTCGGCGCTGGTCACGACTTTCATCGAACATTGCCACCAGCAGGCAGAGCGGTTTGCTCAGCGCCTTGAACAGGCGCGGGTGCAGTCATAAAATCACTGAATAGATCAGGGGGCAGGTTCTCATCAAACCTGCCCCCTGGACATGATGTTATGCCGTTAGCCTGAACCTCAGGCTACGGCTTTTTCCGCTTTCTTCGCCGCACGGCGGAAAGTCACAATACACAGCACAAACCCTACCAGACCAAGACCGGCGGCAGCCAACGGTACGGCAGTCAACCCCAGACCACGGGCAATCACTGCTCCGCCGACCCAGGCACCCAGCGCATTGCCGACGTTAAACGCCGCAATGTTGAGGGTAGAGACCAGATTCGGCGCGTTTTTACCGTACGTCACGACGTTAATCTGCAACGCCGGAACGGCGGCAAAACTGACCATCGCCCAGAAAAACAGCGTCACTTCGGCCGCCAGCAGGTTCACGCTGGTCCAGCTGAACAGCGCCGAGAACACGGCGATCAGCAGGAAAATCAGCGTCAGGGTTGCGCCAAGTCGCCAGTCCGCCAGACGCCCGCCAACCACATTACCTATCGTCAAACCAAGACCGATCAACAACAGCGTCCAACTGACGCCGTGCTCGGAAACGCCGGTGATTTCCGTCAGCATTGGGGCGATATAAGTGAACAGCGCAAACATCGCAGCGGAGAAAAACACGGTGATCGACAGCGATAACCACAGTCCCAGCCCGCGCAGCGCCCCCATCTCTTTGCGTAAGTCGGTCGGCTCTTCGTCTTTTTTATCCGGTAGATTTTTATACAATGCAAACAGCGAGGCCACACCGATGATCGCGACGGCCCAGAACGTGGAACGCCAGCCCAGTGCCTGCCCGAGTGCGGTGCCGAGTGGCACGCCCAGCACATTGGCCAACGTCAGGCCGGTGAACATCAGTGCCACGGCAGAAGCCCGGCGGTTAGGGGCCACCAGATTAGCGGCGACGACGGCACCGATACCAAAGAAGGCACCGTGACAGAGCGCGGTGATCACCCTCGCCAGCATCAGGAAGCCGTAGCTGTACGACAGAGCGCACATCAGGTTGCCGAAGATGAAGATCACCATCAGCAACAGCAGGGTTTTCTTGCGCGGTAATTTGGCGGTCAGTACCGCCATGATAGGCGCGCCGATCGCCACGCCCAGCGCGTATCCACTGATAAGCCAGCCCGCCAGCGGAATACTGACCTGTAAATCGTTCGCCACATTGGGCAACAACCCCATAATGACAAATTCGGTGGTGCCGATGGCAAATGCACTCAACGCCAGCGCCAGGAGTGAAACAGGCATAAAATTCCCCGTTGGTTTATTTATTATTGTTAGAACAATGTTGCATAGGGGCACAGAAATACCATGCAGATCACACTTTTGGCCAGTTTTGACGGTTGACGACGGCACAAATTGCCATGCAGTTAGAACTAATCTGATGATGTTTAAGGGGTTATGAAAATGTGTGTAAAGGTTTCAAAAAATAGTGCTGGCCGCGTTGAGCGCACTATTTTTCAGTCGTGAGCGACAGCCAGCGAGGATGCCCGGCGAACCACGCCACCAGAAAGTCCAGCAATGCCCGTAATGCAGCAGGCATTTGCCGCCGGGAAGCGTAAATCGCATAGATGCCCATATTTTGCGGCTGCCACTGCGGCAGCAACGCCACCAGTTGCCCGCTGGCGACCAGCGGCGCGGCAGAGTAATAAGGCTGCATCACAATGCCTGCGCCTTCCACCGCGCCAGTCAGCAGCACCAGTGATTCATTGGCGCTGAGATTGCCGCTGACCGGCACCGCCGTTTTCTCACCATCACGCTCAAACTGCCAAAGACTTTTACCGAAATAGCTGTAGGTCAGGCAGTTATGCAGCGCCAAATCCTGCGGTTTTTGCGGCGTACCCTGGGCCGCCAGATAGGCCGGTGCCGCACACACCACTGACGGACACTGCGCCAGCGGGCGGGCAATCAGGTTGGGATCGAGATCGTTCGTGATGCGCAGCGCCAGATCGATGCGATCTTCCACCAGATTGATCGCCCGGCTCTCCAGTTGCAGATCAATGCTGACCTGCGGATGGCGGCGCAAGAACTCGGCCACGGCGATCACCACCGCCCCCTGGCCGAATGATTGCGAACAACTCAGGCGTAATAATCCGCGCAGGGCGTCGTCCTGACTTTCCCCAACGCTGACCATCTCCGCCGCCACCGCCAGCATTTTCCGGCAACGCGCCAGCGTATTTTCACCGGCATCCGTTAAACTCAGTTTGCGGGTCGAACGGTGCAGCAGGCGTGCGCCGGACCATTTTTCCATCTCCGATAAATAGCGCGTCACCATCGCCCGCGACATATTCAGCGACTCGGCGGCACTGACCATACTTCCGCGTTCAACAATGGCGACAAAAACTTCAGCAGCGGTAATTCTGTCCATGGATATGTCCGATTTATGCAACAAACAGTTGCGTATTATCCGGTTTTTCTCTCGCTTTATGCAACGTACAGTAGGTGCTTACCAAAGGTTATTTTTTGCTTCACTATTTTCTCTGAGGAAGTCTTATGCGTCTGAAAGCCATATGTTTGAAAACGATACGTTTGCAAAGATCCGCCCTGACCGCTGCGTTACTGCTCGGCACCAGCCTGTCCGCCCACGCCGCCGATTTAAAAATGGACGTCTATAATCCGGGTGAAAACAGCATCTTCCCGGTGTCATCTGAAATCATCACCGGCGAAAAAGACGCGGTGTTAATCGACGCACAGTTCCAGCGCAACGACGCTGAAAAACTGGTGGAGAAGATCAAAGCCAGCGGCAAAAACCTGACCACGATTTATATCAGCCAGTCGGATCCCGATTTCTACTTCGGTCTGGATGTGATCCACGCGGCGTTCCCGAAGGCTAAAATCCTTGCCACTCAGGCCACCATCGATGAGATCAACGCCACCAAACAGGGCAAAGTCGCTTTCTGGGGCCCGCAGTTAAAAGACAATGCGCCGAAAGCGGTGATTGTCCCTGAAGCACTGAAA